>Ga0302324_100004883_pt1 | contig 29538 bp, 23 predicted proteins | sample Palsa_T0_1_FD_201949 | JGI IMG/M metagenome (GOLD analysis project Ga0302324, IMG submission 201949) | Peat permafrost microbial communities from Stordalen Mire near Abisko, Sweden - Palsa_T0_1 | ecosystem: Environmental > Terrestrial > Soil > Palsa > Peat permafrost | place: Sweden: Abisko...
CCCGTCAATCGACCCGATCAGAATTGCCCGCCCCACAAAACCTCAAGGCGACTCACTACCCATAACCCGAAAGTGTTACGTTCGCCTCGGTCTCACGTGTTAGCGATGAGCGGGGCCATTTAGGGATGCGTTCCTCTTCGCGAATCGTTCATAGTGGTCTTGGGGGGAATCGGAGGCGGCGACGCGTGGGAAACACCGTCCTCCGCCGCCCGATTGGCCGCCGCATAAGGCGTTTCGACCGGGCATCCCTACAAAGGAGAATAATCATGAGAGAGCATATTAAGAACGTGGTCTTGGTGCATGGTGCATTCGCCGACGGCTCCGGCTGGGAAGCCGTCGCTAACATCCTCAAGAATGATGGGTACAACGTGTCGGTGGTGCAGCACCCCGAGACTTCCTACGCCGAGGACCAAAAGTATACGACGGCGGCTATCGACGCCCTGGACGGGCCAGTAGTTCTGGTGGGCCACAGTTACGGCGGGTCCGTCATCACCGAAGCCGGCAATCATCCAAAGGTTGCGGCGCTTGTCTATATTGCCGCATTCGCGCTGGATACTGGAGAAAGCTGCGCCATGATCGAGCAAGCCTTACCGCAAGCATCCAAGGCGTTCAAGCCGGACAGCAACGGCAACTGGTGGATAGAACAGGAGCATTTCGCGGCCGACTTCGCAGCCGACGTTCCGAAGGAGAAGGCGGCATTCATGGCAGTGTCGCAGGTGCCGATTTCCACCGACGCGTTCACCCACAAGGTGACATCGCCCGCCTGGAAGACCAAGCCCACCTGGTACATGGTGGCCACCGCGGACCGATCCATCAATCCGGACCAGGAGCGGATGATGGCGAAGCGCGCCAATGCCAAGACGGTCGAGGTGAATTCCAGCCATGTGGCCTACATGTCTCACGCGAAGGAAACAGCCAAGCTCATTGAGGAGGCTGCCACCTCTGCGCCCGTCAATCAATAGCCCGCAGTCTTGATCCAGATCTTCGTTAGTCGAGGGCGTGGCCGCCATGTTCAGCCCGACTCGCGCGAGAGCAGGGCCGCCGCCGATCCCGACGAGATCGGCGGCTGCCCAGTCGTCGAGGAGAACACAATGGCGGATCGCCTCGTTTGTCTCGCCGGCGGCGCGAACCGCGTGTTCATAGAACGCGGCGCCAGCCTCCTTCGGCGACAGCTTACGTGTCGATCATGTCAACGAAGGCAATGAACGAGGACTTCTGTCATGACAAGGCGGATCAATGTGTCGACGACGATTTTGCCATCGAGCCACGTGCCCCATGCAATCCCACCCCGAGGAAGTGGCTGCGGTGATCGAGCCGGCTGCGTCCGGAAAATCCGATGTAAATTGACGCGAGGTCAACTAAGATGAGCGGACATATTACGATAACTCGAGCGGATGGCCAATTCGAGGCATATATCGCTCGCCCCGACAAGCCGTTGGCGCCAGCGGTCGTTGTTCTGCACGAAGTATTTGGCGTAAACATGGACATGCGCACGACGTGCGATGAACTCGCCGCCCATGGCTTTATCGCTGTGTGCCCCGATCTCTTCTGGCGTCAGGAGCCGGGTGTCGATCTCAACCACTGGTCCGACGCGGAATGGAAAAAGGGATTAGCCCTATACGCCGCTTATGACCGGGACGAGGGCGTATGCGACATCATCGATGCCGCGCATGCCGCGGGGAAACTCGACGGCGCCTCAGGCAAGGTCGGCGTGATGGGCTTCTGTCTCGGTGGCCTGATGGCGTTTTTGACCGCGGCAAGGGGACCAATCGATGCCGCCGTAGCCTATCATGGCGGCGATACGGAAAAATACCTGGATGAAGCAGGCAAGATTACAGCGCCAATGCTGATGCACCTTGCCGAGGAGGACGAATTCATCTCCAAAGAGGCTCAGGCAAAAATCAAGGCCGCACTCTCTGGCAGGCCGAATGTGGAAATCTACAGTTATCCTGGGTGCAATCACGCCTTCGCGCGCCACACCGGAACGCACTACAACGCCGCGGCGGCGGCTACGGCGAATGGCCGAACGTGGCGGTTTCTTGCCGATTGCCTGAGCTGACAGCAGTTGATCTGCGCATAGGGGAAGGGTGCCCGGGGCAATGGCGGAACTAGCTCAGATCGACACCAGAAAACCAATCCTGGTGACCGGCGTGCAGGGACTGTTCCCCGGCATTTCTTATCCGCGAGTGCCCGGGCATGAAGCGGTCGGACGCATCGAATCGCTCGGCGAGGGCGTGTTGGGACGGTTGGCTAGCGAGTTGAAGGCGAGAGCATCGAGGGCCTCAGCCAGCAAGGTCCCGCCACAGCCGGCGCCGCGCAGATTCGCCCCGACGAGCACGGCTTCCTTTGGATCGATGCCGCCGGTTTCGCCGCGGCATTCGCGGCCGATGCGGATCCCGTGGAAGCAAACGTCATGGCAGCCGTGCAAAAGCCATTGAGCGTCAAGTCGTTCACGGCGAAGTGCGGCCCGCCGGCGTGGAAGCATTTGCCTTCCTGGTTTCTGGTCTCTACGAACGATCGGATGATCCCGCCGCAGGCAGAGGAGTTCCTTGCGAAGCGGATGGGCGCTACCACGCGCACCGTCCCCGCCAGCCACGCGTCGATGATCGCGCACCCTAAAGAAGTCGCCGATATTATCGTTTCGGCTGCCGAGTCCGTTGGTCCGAAGTAAGTTCGCGCGGCGGCGGTAGGGCAAGCTAAACCATTTAGATCCAGGCATTTGGGCTTTGATCGTCTGAAGGCTGGCGAGCGTTTGCTCGGCTGTGCGGCACTAGAAAGCCGCGGCAGGGCCGATTTGGCAATCGGCCCGCAGGATACCATCCTGCCGCACAAAGAGTGCCACGTAGCGTGAACCGCGCGCCCAGTGTGCCGCCACCGCCCAACTTGACGGTGCTAAAATAGAAGCCGTACAATTGATAAACGAGAGGCCCTGTTCCGGGAGAGGTGCGTATGGTCATAAAATGCAGTTTGTTGCCCTGTATTCCCCTCGGTTTGATGCTGGCCGGGTATGCGGTTTGCCAGGATCAGACACCGGCTCCTAAAGACGATCAGAAGAAGGCGGACGCCGCTCCGGCGCGGGAAACCATCGCCAAGCCTCTGACCGACAAAGAGAAGAAGAAAAAAGAAGCAAAGCTGCGCAAGGAGCTGGAAACCCCCTACAAGAAATGGCTGAACGAAGACGTGGTCTACATCATCACGGATGAGGAGAAGACCGCCTTCAAGCGCTTGGCCACGGACGAAGAGCGCGAACAGTTTATCGAACAGTTCTGGCTGCGGCGCGATCCCACGCCGGACACCGAAGAGAACGAGTTCAAGGAAGAGCATTACCGGCGTATCGCCTATGCCAACGACCACTTTGCCTCGGGGATCCCCGGCTGGAGGTCGGACCGCGGCCGCATTTACATTATTTACGGTCCTGCCGACGAAATCGAGTCGCATCCCGCCGGCGGCAGCTACGAGCGGCCCATGGAAGAGGGCGGCGGCGAAACGTCCACCTACCCGTTCGAGCAGTGGCGCTACCGCTATATAGAAGGCGTCGGCACCAACATCATTATCGAGTTCGTGGACCCCACCATGTCGGGCGAATACCACATGACCATGGACCCGTCCGAGAAGGACGCCCTGCTGTATGTTCCCGGCGCCGGCCTTACCCTGATGGAACAGATGGGCATGGCCACCAAGACGCAGCGCTTCCAGAACACCGACGGTACGCACTTGGGACAGGCGTTCGGCGGCCAGCCGGAGAGCATGATGGAATTCAGCCGTCTCGAACAGTTCGCCAAACTGCAAAAGCCGCCGGCCATCAAGTTCAAGGATCTGGAAGAAGCCGTTACCAGCAAGATCACCTTCAATATCCTGCCGATGAAGGTGCGCGCCGATTTCTTCCCGCTGACGGAAGCTTCGGTGCTGACCTACGTGACCCTGCAGTTCGACAACAAAGACATGCAGTTCCAGGCCAAGGACGGCGTACAGAAGGCTTCGGTGAACGTGTTTGGGCGCGTCACCACCATGACCCGGCGTATCGTGCAGACGTTCGAGGATACCGTCGAGGTGGACTGCCCCACCGAGATGCTGCAGGCTTACGCGCAGCGTTCCTCGATTTACCAGAAATCGATTCCGCTGCCGCCCGGCACCTACCGCCTCAATGTGGTGGTGAAGGACATCGTGGGCGGCAACATGAACAATTACGAAACTGCCCTGAACGTGCCGCATATGGACGATGAGAAGTTGATGGCCAGCACCATCGTCCTGGCCGACTTGATTGAAAAGGTTCCCACGCGCTCGATCGGCGTGGGCCAGTTCGTGATCGGCACGAGCAAAGTGCGGCCGCGCATAACAGAGAGCTTCTCGCGCGACGAGAAGATGGGCATCTATATGAAGCTGTACAATTTCGGGCCGGACGAAAAGACCCAGAAGCCCAACGGGCAGATCCAATACCAGATCGTGAAGAATGGCAGCAACGAAACCATCTACGACTTTACAGAAGACGTTGCCACCCTGCCGGGCGCATCCGCTTCGCAGGTAACGGTGGAAAAGCTTTTGCCTTTGCAGAATCTGCCGGTTGGGCAATATACGCTGAAAATGAAGATTACGGACCGGAACCGGAACCAGGTCCTGACGCCCACTGCGCAGTTCACGGTCACGTAGTAGGGCGGCGGCCTACAGCCAAGATTGGCCGCCCCACAGGGCGGGATAGTCCCGTGATATGCTAAGCGTCACCGGATGATGACTACGAGGACGCACATCTCGGCATGCAGCGCGGTTCTCGGCTTGGTGTGCCTGGCAGCCGGCCCGGCCTCCGGCGCCGTCTCCGTCCGGCTGTCGGGAGCCATTGCGGGTTCCGTCACCAATGGCGCCGGCATCCCGCAGATGGGGGCGCTGGTGCTGCTGTTCGACCAGCAGGACGGCCTTTCCCAGAAGATGTTCACCGACGAGAAGGGCAGCTTCGTCTTTGCGGGTCTGCTTCCCGATATCTACTCGATCCGCGTCACCCTGGCCAGTTTTGTGCCGGCCATCAAGCATGACATTCTGGTCCAGCCCGGGATGCGCAATATGCTCAATGTGAGCCTGGCGGGCCTGTTCAGCTCCATCCATCTGGTTTACCCCCCGGAGCATCCGGCCTTCATGAGCGACGATTGGAAATGGGTTTTGCGCACGGCCGGCTCCATGCGCCCAGTGATGCGCCTGTTGCCTGTACCGGGCGGGACGCCTCCGTCCGACGATGCGGACAAGCCGCATCGCACGGTTTTCTCCGACACCCGCGGCTTGGTGATGTTTTCGGCCGGCGATGGGTCCCCTGTGGCGGGGTTCGGTAGCGATGCCGATATGGGCACCGCGTTCGCTTTGGCCACCTCCCTGTTCGGCAGCAACCAGCTTGAGTTCGCCGGCAATGTTGGCTCCGGCGCGCAATCGGGCATCCCGTCGGCTGCCTTCCGTACCACATACAGCCGAACGGTGGGACCCGACAGTCCGCAAGTGTCGGTCACCATGCGCGAATTGTTCCTGCCGCAACAGATGGGCCTCGCCATCTTCGGCGCGGACGGCGGCGTTCCCATGCTGCGCAGTATTTCCGTGAATCTGGACAATCGCGCCCGGCTCAGCGACGAGATGTCGCTCCAGTACGGGACCGCCCTCGACTTGGTTTCCTTCAACGACCATCTGAGTTACTTAAGCCCCTATGCCAGGCTGACCTATTCGCTGGGCGGCGCCGGCGACATCGAATTCGCCTTCACGTCCGGCAACGCCCGCCCGGACCTGTCGGTTCCCAACGGCGCCGAGGATCCCCTGCAACGCGAGATTGGCACGCTGGCGCTGTTTCCCCTGGTGTCCTTGCGTTCCGGGCACGCCGGTGTCCAACAAGGCGAAGATCTGGAGCTCGGGTACAGCCGCACATTGGGATCCCGCAAGTTCAGCGTAAGCACTTATCATGAATCGCTCCGCAATCTGGCACTGACCGTCTCCGCGCCTAATGGTTTCTTGCCGGTCGGAGACATCCTGCCCGACTTTTTCTCCGGCACCGCGATGTTTAACGCCGGCAATTTTTCGAGCATGGGCTATGTTGCGTCGGCCACCCAGAACATCGGAGACAACCTGAGCGGGACCGTAATCTACGGTGAGACAGGCGCTCTGACAGCGGATAGCAGCGATCCTGTCAGCAGCAATCCCGACGAGCTGCGGTCTACGATTCACTCCGGCCGGCAGCAATCCGTTACCATGCGGGTGGTGACGGCCAGTCCGCACACGGGCACACACGTGGTCGCCAGCTACCAGGTGGCCGACGGCCGCTTCACCGTGCCCGAGCCGATCTACTCGACCAGCAGCCTGCGTCCCCAGCCGGGATTGAACGTCTATGTCCGGCAAGCCATCCCGGTGCTGACGAGCCTGCCGTGGCGCATGGAGCTGACCGCCGACCTGCGCAATCTCCTGCAACAAGGGTATCTGCCGCTCTCGACGGTGGATGGCTCGCGCTTGGTGCTGATGGAGAATCCGCGGATGTTCCGGGGCGGGCTGAGCTTCATTTTCTAGGCCTCCTGGCCTGTCCGCCACCGCATAAGATAGAAGCATGTCACCAGTATCCCGGCGGGACCTGCTCCGCGGCGCGGGCGCGGTCCTTCTGAGCCAAAGCGCAGCGGCGCAGGACGACCAAAAGTCCGCGCGTTCTTCCATGATTGGCATGCCCTTCGAGGCGCGCCCGAACGTGCGTATGGCGCTGATCGGTTGCGGCGAGCGTGGCTCCAGCATGCTGACGGAATTCCTCGGCGTGGAAGGATTGGCGGTCACCGCCGTCTGCGACGTGGTGAAGGATGCCGCCTTGCGGGCGCAGGCCGCGGTGGAACGTGCCGGCCAGCATCCGCCCGCGGTATACGCCTCGGGCGAGCGCGATTTCGAAAACCTGCTGCGGCGCGACGACGTGGATTTCGCCTACATTCCCACGCCTTGGGAATGGCACGTCCCCATGGCGCTGGCAGCCATGAACAACGGCAAGCACGCGTTCGTGGAGGTGCCCGCGGCCCTCACCATCGAAGATTGCTGGAAGCTGGTGGATACCTCGGAGAAGACCCGCCGCCATTGCATGATGATGGAGAATTGCTGCTACGGCTACAACGAGCTGCTGGTGCTGAACATGGTCCGTGCGGGGCTGTTCGGCGATCTGCTCTATGGCGAGGGCGCTTACCTGCACGATCTGCGCAGCATCCTAAATGAGGACCGCAGCGAAGGCCTGTGGCGCCGCCTGCCGCACACGCGCCGCAACGGGAATTTCTATCCCACGCATGGGCTGGGGCCGGTGGCGAACTATATGGGCATCAACCGCGGAGACCGCTTCGACTATCTGGTGTCGATGAGTTCTCCCGAGCGCGGCCTGGACGCCTGGCGCGCCGCGCACGTGCCCGCCGACAGTCCCAAGTGGAAGGAAAAATATATCTGTGGCGATCTGAATACGTCGTTGATTAAGACGGCGAACGGCTTGGTGATCACGTTGCAGCACGACGTAGTGAATCCGCATCCTTACGACCGGACGAATCTGATTGCCGGCGTGAAGGGGATTTTCCGCGATTATCCGCCGCGCATTTACTTCGACGATCCGAAGGCGGAGGAGTACATTTCCATCGATAAATTCAAAGCCGAGTACGAGCATCCGCTGTGGAAGCACGAGGGCGAGTTGGCGCGCAAGTTGGGCGGGCACGGCGGCATGGATTTCGTGATGGTTTACCGGCTGATCGAGTGCATCCACAAAGGGCTGGCGCCGGACCTGGACGTGTACGATGCGGCGGCCTGGAGCGCGCCGGGTCCGCTGAGCGAGGCGTCGGTGGGGCAGGGCAGCGCGCCGGTGAAGTTCCCGGATTTCACGCGGGGGCGGTGGAAGGAAAAGCGCGGGTGGCTGGCTTGAAGTTGCTCGCAAAGACGCAAAGGAACCGCAAAGAACGCAAAGGAAATGAACGCAAAGAAGACATGTCGATTTTACCGGCCGGCGGGCGGGCGAAGTTCATAAATCGCTGTGTGGCGCACGTGTTGGACAATGCGGGCGGCGTCTGCAACCACGATAATGTCGAGCACTACGAACTGATGGCCCTTGCGCTCGAAGCGCTCGGCTACGCGGCCGCGAACCGCAACGCGATCCCCTGCGCGTGCCAGGCTGAAATGGCGGACTTCGCTGGACGCGTGAATCCACGGTCCCAGCACCACGTTTTGCATCAGGAAATGATTGGAGAGGGTGAGCAGTGCCGCGGGATCGGGCAGCGGCAGTTCGGTGTACACCGTGCCCAGAGTCCGGCCAGGGGCGAGTGACTCGGCCGATGCGGCCGGGCGCACGGCCGGTAAGGGTCCGTCCGGGTACTGAGCCAGGGACGGTGGCGCATCCTCGGGCCAGAAGACATCGCCGGCGGCGCACGCGGTACCATCCTGCTGGCTCGCGGAGACGGCGTTGCCGGTCAATGTGACGACCACATCCTCGCCATCGTAAACCGGCTCGAGGAATCGCACCCGCATGCCGCCGCGCGCCAGCCAATCTTCGCCGAAGCGGTCGATCACTGGAACAGTCAGATAGCCGTAGACGGTGACGCCGGGCACCAGGCCCGCGCGGAAGCCGTACGCGGCGGCCGTCTGGTCGTCGTGAATGCGGTTCTCGGAATCGGGTGCGGTGTTGCGGGCGCGCACGCGATAAGTGTCCGCAACGGTCATTCTTGTGTCCTCCCGGCACCCGGCTTCTGGCTTAATATCAACACCGCCCCCAACCCTACCGCCGCCAATCCCACGGCCGCCGCAACCTTCGGCGCTGGGTCGTCCGCCGGCGGCGGCACGAACGTAACTCCCGTTTCGTCCGCCCGCGCCGGCTCGATCGCGTACCGCCCCCGCGGCCTCGGGAAATACTGCGCCAGATCCGCCAGACCCGCCGCCACCGCCGGCCCGAACATCGGCTCGCCGTGGCCCGTGCCGATTACTGCCGGCCGCAAATCGGCCATCAGTTCCACCGACCGCTGCGCCTGGTCCCAATCGTATGTGAACGGCGCCGGCGGACGCGAGATGCGCGGCTCTTGCGCCACGATCCCCATCGCCGAATCCAGGTCCATCGCGACGCATGCATCCCCAGCCAGCAGCACCCGGTCGGGCTGCTGGAAGAATACCACGTGCCCCGGCGCATGCCCGGGAGTGAAGTGCCAGCGCCAGCCCGGCAGCCCCGGCGCCTCGCCGCCTTCCGGAAGGTCGCGCAAACGGTTTCCCAGGTCCACCGTGCCGCTTGGAAAGAACCTGCTCAGGGACGAAAATGCGCCGCCCGCCATAGGGTCCGTAGGCGGATAAGCCGACTTACCGGAGAGATACGGCCGCTCCAGCCGGTGCGCATAGATAGCCACGTCCCAGTATTCGGCCAGCTCCTGGGCCGACCCGGCGTGATCCCTATGGCCATGCGTCAGCAGAATCGCACTGGGGCGCGCGTCCCGGCCAAAACGCCGCTCGGCAGCGTCGAGAATACGCGCCGCATTGCCCGGAGTGCCCGTATCCACCAGCACCCACGGACCGCCCGGACTGCCCACTAAGTAGATGTTCGCCATCAAGGTGCGCAGCCGCGCCAAACCCGATGTCATTTCCTCAACCGGCATAACTCAACCGCGCGGCTACCAATTGCCCCGCCCCTCCGGAGTAAGATCCAATAAGTTCCATAGAGGCCACATCATATCGATATGCCGCTGGTTCTGCCCCGCCTGCCCGGGCACAAACGCAAGCTCCGTGCTATACGAATGATAAATCCGGGCCGCCTCGCCGCACAAAGGTTATCCCATCCCCGCCCGCGCGCAAACTCCTGAATCCGCCCGACGGGCGACTTAGCCACAACTGCCAGGTTGATCCGCTGCTGCGCGTGAGGCGCCGTCCCATTCAAGCTGTCCAAGAACGAAGTACACATCGGGCATGCCTGCTTCGTCTCCGGGCCAAACATGAAGCTATAGAGCGCTAGCGTGTCCATCCCTTCCCGAAACAGATCCGAAAACTTCACGTCAGAGCCGCCGCCGCCAGCAGTTTCTCCCGCGCCGCGCGGTACTCCGCGCTTTCTCCCGGAAATCTTGCGGTCGAATGCGAATCCATTCACTACCTCCAACGTCTACTTTATCCTGTAGAGCGCCACCGAGCCGAGCTCGGCCGCCTTCTCCATGCCCCACTCGGCGTCGTGCCCGGCCATCGCGGCGCCCAGCAAGCCATTTCCCCCGTTGCCGTTGTCCGCCAGGATATAACGGAACCCCGCGTTGCGAACCACCCGCGCGGCAACCATTCTTGAGTCTCCCGGCGGCCTTTGTGTCACCACCGGGCGGCTCGACAGCAATCGCCATCCGTCGCGCCCGCGGCCGTAGAATTCGAGCGGCAGCCAGTAATACGCCAGCGGCGAAGTCACCACCGCGGCGCTCAGGGCCCGCGCCCGGCCAAAATCCACTTCCACATACATCCCCGCCCGGATCGGTTCCCAGGTGCGCCAGCGTGTCGCCAGAACGCCATCGAAGGCCAGCGGCAGTTCCCAAACATTGGGCCAGGCGCGCAGGCGCCACTGCGGAGTACCGAGGATTTCATCGTTCCCGGAGAACAGCGCGATGTCGTTAATCGCCCATTCTGCCGGCGACGCCCGCGGCATGCGGATGCGCAGGCCCCACATCTCGCGCGGAGCCCATCCCGCGCTCACGTCGAACAGCGGATCTTTCCACTCCACCACGCGCAGCGTATCCCTCAATTGCTCCGCCTGCGCGGAATGCCAGAATTCCAGGATCTCGCGGTCCGTATACGCCGTCGCGACCGAAATCAAAGAAAAGATCTTTTCGCCGGGCTTAGTGTTGTCCTCCACCAATCGCGCCAACTGGTAAGCGGGCAGTAGGCTCTGCAGATATTCGCGCTCCGGCTGGATGCGCAGCGCGGCCCGCCACGGGACGCGCTCCAGCCGCCACGTGTATGCGCGATGGTAAAGCCCCATGATCTGCGGCCAGCAGCCCAGCGCCTGCACCGCCACGCACGCCCACAAAGCCCGCCGCGGCAGTGCCGTGGCTACCGCCAGTGCCAGGGCGAACGCCAGAAACGGCAGCGCAGGCATCAGGAAACGCGCGCCTGTATTCCAAAACCACGGCAGAGCCAGCAGCGCCGCCGCCATCCAGCACAAGAGTCCCGCGCGCCTCCGCAATGCCAGCAAGCCCAACGGCAGCGCGAAGAATACCGGCCCCATGGTGCCGTCGAACGCTCCGCCCAAGATCAACTGATAGGGAACCCGCCAGCGCGGTACGCCCCGCAACGAACCCAATGACGCCGCCAGTTCCCTCTCCGTCGACGGATGGAAATACGGGTTGGGGAAGAGCCTGTTGAACAGCGGAGCCCCCGGATTGCCGGTCACGATCAGCGACCGCAGGATCCAGGGCGCCGCCACCGCCAGCGCCAGCCCCGTCAGCAGTGCAAACTCGCGGACGCGTATGCCGCGATCTACGGCCACCACGAATACCACCGCCAGAATCGCCACGAGTCCGCCCGGAAATTTGATGGCGTAGCAGAACCCCGCCGCAATTCCCGCCGGTGCCAGATAGCGGGCGTCGCGCGTATCGCGCCACGCCAGCAACGCATAGAAGGTCGCGAGCGCGAAGAACACGCCGCCCGCGTCGGTGTACCCGGACGTGCCGGCGATCCCCACCACCGGCGCGCAGAAGTAAAGCACCGCAGCCGCGAGGGTGACGCCGTCCGGCAGTTCCAGCCGCCGCCCGATCCGGAACATCAATGGCACCGTCGCCAGCAGAAACGCGCAATGCACCAGTCGCGCCGCCGAGTGCCGCCCGAACGCGAACGCCGGCACAAATAGCATCTCGAAGCCCTGCGGCAGCATTTCATAGAAGCCCACCCGGTGGGGAAAGCCTCCCAAGCGTACGTATTCAGCCGTGAGTCCCAGGTGGTACCCGCGCGCATCCGGCTCCAACTCCGGCGCCAGCGCATTGACCAGGTACAACACCCCGTAGAATGCCAGCGCCGCGCCCGCCAGGTACACCATCGCGCGATCCGCGGGCGTCTTCACGGGATCCGCCAGCCGGGCCGCGCCGCGCCCGATCCGCCAATACACTGCCGCCGACACCGCCCCCAAGAGGATGAAGCTGGCGCGATTGCCAGCGCCCGCAACCAGCAGCAGAAACACGATCGTGCTTTCCGCCGCCGCCCCCACCGCGAGCGCGATGGTCCACGGAACCGGCAGCCGGTGCAGACAAATGTTGCCGAGCATCCACGCCACTGCCAAGGTGAAAAACGCGCCGAACAGGATAGAGGGAAGAATCGGCAAACCATCATTGTAAACGCGCGCCCGTAACCGCATTAACCACAGATGGACACAGATATACAGGATAAAGGATTTGGACTTGCACACGCCCGTCACCTCACAACGGGAGATAACTGTGGTGAGAAATTAAGATCCTGCCTTCCAGCGCCGCAATGGCTAGTGTCCCGTCCCGCGGAAGAATTGACAATGACCCGTGGGGCGGGCCGCTAGGCCTGCGGCGGGCGTTCACGCGTTCGCACCAGGACATAGCTGAGTTTGTTACGCGAAGAGCGGGTTCTGGAGAACCCGCGCAGACCTGGAGGTCGCCCCACATTTAACCCGACAGGCGCCGCGGCGGAGTGGCGTTCCGGGCCGCCTCCAACTTGGCGTATAAGAGCGGGTTTGCCTCCCGTGATGCCCTAGCAAGATCGTCGAACCGCGCTTCGCCTCCGCGCAGGTACGTGTCGATTTCCGAGCGGTTTGCGAGGTAAAAGAGAATTGCGCCAAACACCTGCTCAAGCGACAGTGAGGGAAAGGCTTCTACAATGCCTTCGGGCGATTCCCCTCCTAGGAATTCGTATACGATCGACTCCAGAGAAACGCGGCTTCCGACAAGGTAGTAGCTGCCCTCACGCCGCTCCACGTATTCGCGCGTCATCTCGCTTTGATTATAAGGCAACGGGGATGGCCCGTTCCAGCCGCGCCAAATCCGCTTCGTTGTTATAAAAATGCGGCGACACCCGCAGATTGCCGTGCCGCGCCGCCACCAGCACTTTGCGTGCCTGCAGTTCCCGCGCGATGGCCGGCGCATCCCGCCCCGCGAACCGCGCCGTCACAATCTGCGAATTGTAGTGCGGGCTGCCGTCCGCCAATAAGACCGCGCCCGCGCTGCGCAAAACATCGCGCGTCCGTCCGGCCAGTTCCATCACCCGCCGCTCGATCCGCTCCGGACCGATGGCCTGCATCATGTCGATTACCGCATCCATGGCGTATAGCAGCGCAAACGGCAGCATGCCGCCTTCGTACTTCTCCGCTTCGGACGCGAACTGCGGCGCGCCGTGATGCAGGTTCTCATGATTGCGCCAGTCCTTGTGGCTGCGCCACCCGATCACCGCCGGCGCCAACCGCTCCCGCAACTCCGGACTCACATACATGAACCCCGCGCCATTGGGCGAGAGCAGCCACTTGTAAGCGTCCACCGCGAACAGGTCCGGGCGGATGCGCGATACATCGAACTGCAGTGCGCCCAGGCTCTGTGTCCCATCCAGATACAACAGGATCCCGCGCCGCCGGAGCTCTTCCGAAATCTGCTCAAGCGGCGGCCGGAACCCGGTGGAATAATTCACCGTGCCGATGGCCACTAGGCGCGTGCGCGGTGTTAGCGAGCCATAGAAGCCCTCCCACGCGGTTTCCACGAACTCCACGCCGCAGCCGCCCAGGTGCGACGGATAGTAATAGTGGTTCGGAAACTCGTCTTCCAGCGTTACGATCCGGTCGCCCGTCTTCCAATCCAGCCCGCCCAGCAGCAGGGAAAGGCCCGCCGACGCATTGTGAATGAACGCGATGTCCGCGGGCTGGCAGTGAATAAAATCCGCGATGCGCGCCCGAATCCCATCGCAATCGTTGAACCATTTCATAAAGTCGGTGCAAGCCAATTCGTCCCGGCGCGCGAAATGCCGCGCCACCGCCTCGGCTGCGCGCTGCGGCATCTGGCCGAAGGTTGCCGTATTCAGATAGGTCCAATCCGTGAGCGCGGGAAACTCGCCGCGAAGCATTGTCCAGTCAGTCGCCCAGTCGGTCGCCATATTGTCCCTTTGTCATTGAGATGACCACTCGTCGCGAACGTTCAACTGCCTGCCCACAGGCGGCGCAATGTCGAGCATGGCAGGTACGCGTCCTACGATGCCCGAATGACCTCAATGTAAACGAGTAACGCATAAGAAGTCTTGAAAGCAGGGAAAAAGCAGACCCGGGGATCTTAGGCGGTCTGAGCCGGCTGAAAGCCGGCTGCGGGCAGAATTGCCCGCCCCACAAGATCCCAAATCGACACACTACAGTCCCTTCACCCGCCTCGCCACTTCTCCCACCAGTACATCTACCGTCTTCCTGGTCCGCCGCTCCACCAACTCCACCATTCCCGCTCCAACTTTCTTTCCTACCGTGATGCGGAACGGCACGCCAATCAAATCGGCGTCTTTGAATTTGACGCCCGGGCGCTCGTCGCGATCATCCAGCAACGTGTCCAAGCCGAGATCCTTGCACGCGCGATAAATCTCATCGGCCGCCTTCGCCTGCGCCGCATCCGCCATGTTCACCGGCGTCACGACCACCGCAAACGGCGCAATCGCCGGCGGCAGGCTCATTCCGTCTTTATCGTGATACAGCTCGATCGCCGCGCTCAGTATCCGCTCGATCCCGATGCCGTACGATCCCATGATGGGCGTGACATCCGCGCCCTCCGCGTTGGTCACATGCAGCCCCATCGACTCCGAATACTTGTACCCCAGCTTGAAAATATGTCCGATCTCCACCGTCTTGCGGATCTCCAACGGCGAGCCGCAGTTGATGCATCCGTCTTCCGGTTCCACCTGCCGCAAGTCCATAAACTCCGCCTGAAAGCTCTCTCCAGGTGTGACGTGCCGCAAGTGATAATCGTCTCGATTCGCGCCCGCGATCATGTTGCGCCGGCCCGACAGCGCCCGGTCGGCCAGAATTCGCAGCCGCGTGACGCCCACCGGACCCAGCGATCCCGGATCCGCGCCGAACGCTTCGCGGATCTCCGCCGGATGCGCGGGACGAAAGGCCGCATCCCCGGCTACCGCGGAAAACTTCGTCTCACTCAGTTGATGGTCGCCGCGCAACAGCACCAGCCACGGCTTTCCACCCGCCACCAGCACCAGACTCTTCATCTGCGAGCTCTCGGGCAAACCGGTGAAAGCGCTCACTTCCGCAATGGTCTTGCGCCCCGGCGTGTGAAACTCCTCCGGCGTCAAGTCGCCGTCCGGATCGGCCGCCGCTGGCGCGCTCGGATGTGCGGCGGCCTTTTCGCGATTCGCCGCGTAGCCGCACTTCCGGCACATCGCGACGAAATCCTCGCCCGCCTCGGATTCCACCATGAATTCGTGCGACTGGCTCCCGCCCATCGCGCCCGAATGGGCTTCCACAATCGAGTATTCCAATCCGCACCGCGCGAAGATGCGGCAATACGCGTCGTAGTGTTTCCGATAGGCCGCGTCCAGCCCCGCCGCGTCCATATCGAACGGAGTCTTTCATGATGAACTGGCGCACGCGGAGCAGCCCGGATCTCGGCCGCTGTTCATCGCGAAATTTGGTCTGGATCTGATACCAGATCTGCGGCAATTGCTTGTAGCTGCGCAGTTCGCCGCGCGCCGTGGCGGTGATTACTTCCTCGTGCGTCATGCCCAGACACAAGTCGCGTTGGAAGCGGTCCCGCAGACGGAACATGTTGTCGCCCATCGCATCCCACCGCCCGGATTCCTGCCATAGCTGCGCCGGATGCAGCGCCGGCAGGAGCATCTCCTGCGCGCCGATGGCGTCCATTTCTTCGCGCACGATGCAAATGATCTTCAACAACGACCGCTGCGCCAGAAACAGGTAGCTGTAAATCCCCGCCGCCATTTGGCGGATGTATCCCGCGCGCAGCAGCAATTGATGGCTGGCCACCTCCGCTTCGGCAGGGTTGTCGCGCAGTGTGGGTATGAACAGTTTGCTCCAAAGCATTGCGACCAGTTACTTTCCGGGCTTCCCGGCGCTCTCCGCCACGCTCCGCGCCAGGTAATTCACCACCTTGGCCTCGTTGCGCGCCACCTCGTAATAGGCGTTTTTCAGCAACTGGTCTTTGCGGTTGAGCAGCGTCTCGCGAATGCTCTGCTGCACGCGCGGATCGTTCAACTCGCGCTGCCCGGCCGATTCCTTGGAGATGATTTTGAAAATGCGGTAGCCCTCTTGCGTCTTGATAATCGGGCTGATCGCGCCGGGGGCCAGCGACATCACCATCTTGCGCAGCTCTACGTTGGCCTTTTCCAGCGCCGACTCCGGGATGAATCCCAAATCGCCGCCGTTGGGAGCCGAATTGGGGTCCTCGGAGTAGCTATGGGCCACCAAGCCGAACTCTTCACCGCGCTGCAGGCGTTCCTGGATCTCGCGGATCTTGCGCGAGGCCTCGGTGTCGTTTTGCGCCTTGCTGTTTTTCAGATTGCCGGCGCTGGGCTCCGGATTGGGGGTCACCAGAATCTGCGCCATGTGCACGCGCGGTTCGGCTAGATTAAAGGTGGCCTTGTTGGCTTTGTAGAATGCGGTGACGTCGGCGTCGGTGATGACGATGTGGGACGTGATGTCCTTGTTGATGAGCTTCTGTATGCTCAGTTCGCGGCGGATCTTGGACTTCAGATCGTCGAGCGACATCTTGTTGTCGCGAAGCTGCTGTTCGAACTGCTCTTTGGTCCAGGGCGCCTTCAACTCGGTGAGCTTCGCTTCCACGTCCGCATCGCCCGCCAGCAGTCCTTGTTTTTCGGCGCGTTGCAGCATGATCTCGCTGTCGATCAGGCCGCGCAACACTTCCAGCTTTTGCGCCATGGTCTGCTCTTCGGCTTGGCCGGGCGTCGAGAGCTGCGACTGCTGATAGGTCCGCTCCAACTCGGCATAGGGGATCGCGCGGTTGTTCACCGTGGCCGCCACGTTGGCGGGCGCAGACTGCTTGCAAGCGGGGGCGCATAAAAGCGTCAGGAGAGCGGCCGCACCTCCCCACTGAACCGCGCGCGTTGGCCGGCGGCGCCACAAAGCATCAAACATGACGATGCCCCATTGTATATGGGTACAATGGCCTGCGGGAGAGAACGGTATGAGAGTCGGCATGATCGGCACGGGCGCCATCTCGCACCAGCACGCGGAGGCCTATCGGAACATCGGTTACGAATTGACCGTTTGCACGGATATTAGCGCGGAGGCTGGGCGGCGCTTCGCCGCGCAACATGGCGCGGAGTTCGTGGAGTCGTACGAGGCGGTTTGCCGGCACCCCAGCGTCGACTATGTGGATGTCTGCACCTTTCCCGATTTCCGCATGCAAGCCTTGGAGGAATGCGCGCGAGCGGGCAAGCACATTCAGGTGCAGAAGCCGATCTCGACCAATCTGGAGACCGCGCGCGCCATGGTGGAAACGGCGCGCCGCGCGGGCATCCGGCTGGGCGTGGTCAGCCAGCATCGGTTCGACGACTCTAGTCAATTCCTGCACAGGGCCGTCGCCGACGGGCGGCTGGGCAAGCTGCTGCAGTGCGATTGTTACGTGAAGTGGTACCGGTCGCCCGAGTATTACGCGCGGCCGATCAAGGGAAGTTGGCAGACCGAAGGCGGCGGCGCGTTGATCAACCAAGCGATTCATCAGGTGGATATCCTGCGATGGCTGGCCGGTCCGGTGCGCGAGTTGTATGCCGTCTGGCAGCTTGGCGCGCTGCATAAGATCGAATCCGAGGATGTGGTGAACGCGGTGGTACGTTATGCCTCTGGCGCAACGGGCGTGGTCCAGGCGGCCACCGCTTTTTGGCCGGGATACACGGAGCGCATCGAGTTGCACGGCGCCAAGGGCACTGCAATCATTTCCGGCGACAAGCTGACGGCCTGGGACGTGAAGGACGATACGGGCGAGGCGCCGCCCCTGGCGCAGGATGCCGCGTCGGGGTCGTCCGATCCGATGGCCATTTCGCTGGCGCCCTTCGAGCGCCAGTTCCTGGATTTCGGAGAGGCCATCCGCAGCGGGCGCGAGCCGTTGGTTTCGGGCGAGGATGGCTACCAGGCTCTGGAGATCGTGGACGCTATTTACCGGTCGTGCCGCAGTGGGGAAAAGGTCGTGCTCGGGTAGCGCTAGGCGCTAGCGGTTACCGGATGCAGAAGCCTGTCGTCGAAATCGTCTGGCGCCGATCTTTTGTGTAGCTGGTTCGTCCCGGTTCCAGCCTGCCGGCGGTGAAAAACAACGATTCCACTTCTTGAACCAGGGACTTTTCGAAGCTGACTTGGATGTAGACTTGATCGTTAGGCCGCCGGCGAGTATGAACCAAGGCTTCCAGGTTGGCTAACGGCAGACATTCGGATGAGTTGACTACCGCATAGCCGATCGGATTCCATCGGCCACGGCAAATCCGGGCGCCTTCTCCGATGGGTTCCGCAAAGAGCTTATTGCAGAGCCGCCAGGCCGTGATCATTCAGGCAAAAACGCCGTGTTCAATACGGCCAAGCTCGTTGAGGACGGCTCGACGGCCGTCCGGGTCTACCGCGATTCTAATCGGGGCCAAACCTTTGAGAACTCCGTTCGGCGACTGCAACCAATCCAGAGCCTTATCGAAGTCGCCAAAACATTCGACAGCCCTGTCCAGGACTTCTTGATCTTCCCGGGCAATTGGGTTCTTGATGTGGGTCATGCCGCCAACAGTGGCCGCCATGGCTCTATCGTTCTTGCCAGACATTTACTTGCTCTCTTGCTCTTACCCGCAGGGCGACTGTAAACTCGGAGACATATGCTTCGCAGCCGTTGGGCATTGTGGGTCGGCATCCTGGTGTTTCCGCCAGTGGGACTGGTGCTATGGTGGATGCGCCGCGACGTCGGTCCGGTGGCGCGCATCGCGGGCGCTCTGGGCATTTGCGCGCTGGCGATTGCCGAGCTTTTCACCGTGTATGGCATGCGCCTGGAATGGAACGGCGCTCTAAAGGTTTCGGGAGTCTCCTTTGAAACCCGTGCAAAGCGGGACGCGCGGCTGGAAGCGTTCCGTGCTCGGCAGCGCGCGGCCGAAGCCGCCGCGCCTGTAGAGACCGCCGGAGCAGTGGTTCCGACCGCTCCGGCACGCGCCACCGAGCATGCCGCGCCGGCGTACTGGACGGACTTCCGCGGTCCGAACCGTGCGGGCGTGTATGCCGAGACGGAGATCGAGACAGACTGGCCGGCGGCTGGCTTGCCGCGGCTATGGAAGCAGCCGGTGGGGGGCGGATACGCGTCCTTCACGGTGGCCGAGGGCCGCGCCTACACCATAGAACAGCGGCGCGACCGCGAAACCATCACGGCATACGATGTCGAAACCGGGCGGGAACTGTGGGCCTTCGCGTATCCGGCGCTATTCGACGAGATCATGGGTGGAGCCGGACCGCGCGCCACGCCGGTGTATCGAGACGGACTGCTGTACTCGCTGGGCGCCAATGGCGACTTGTATTGCCTCTCGGCGCGGACCAGCCGGCCGAAGTGGTCGAAGAACATCCTGACGGATAACGCGGCACGGAATCAGGAATGGGGGATGGTGGCGTCGCCATTGATTGTCGACGGGATGGTCGTTGTGACACCGGGCGGAGCGCCAGGCAAGAGCATCGTGGCTTACGACCGGTTAAGTGGCGCACCTGTCTGGCGGGCGCTCGACGACCGCGCGGGATACACGTCGCCGATTCTGGCGACGCTGGCCGGACGCAGGCAAATCGTGTGGATCAGCGCACAGCGCGCGGTCGGATTGGCGCCGGAAAATGGCGCGCTGCTGTGGGAATATCCATTCCCGGCGCAGAACGATATGAACTGCTCGCAACCGGTGGTGGTGGATGACTCGAGCGTCTTGCTTTCGTCGTCGCCCGGACCGGGCGCGGCGCTGCTCGATATCGCCAAATCGGGCGAGATCTACTCGGCCCGCGCCGTGTGGACGAACAATCGAATGAAGAATAAGTTCAACTCGTCGGTGCTCTATCAAGGATACATCTATGGCTTGGACGACACGATCCTGGCGTGCATCGATGCCAAGACCGGCGAGCTGAAGTGGAAGGGCGGGCGCTACGGCTATGGCCAGTTGCTGCTGGCTGGCGGATATCTGGTGGTGACAACTGAGCAGGGCGACGTAGTGCTGGTACGCGCGACGCCGGACGGGCACCAGGAAATGGCGCGCTTCTCCGCGATAGAGGGCCGCACCTGGAACATTCCAGCGATCGACAACGGTCTGCTGCTGGTTCGCAATTCGAGCGAGATGGCGTGTTTCCGGTTGGGACGGGCGGGCGGAAAGTGACCCGCCGGATTCCTTCGCTTTGGATGTTACGGGAATTACTGAGGAAACATGGTGCGATGCCCGCGAAGTAGTAGAATAGGCAGGAGGGGTAATGCCAATCGCCCTAACCGAAATACCGGCGCCGGTCGCTCCGCCGGACCCGCCGCGCAAGCGATGGACGCGCGCGGAGTGTGCCGCATTGGAGGCGTCCGGCTTCCTGGACTACGAGAGCCTGGAACTCGTAGAGGGGGAGTTGATCAGCAAGATGGGGAAGAAGCGGCTTCACGTCGATACATTCACCCTGATGCACGAGTGGTTGGTGCACGTCTTCGGATTTCGCTCGGTGAACGTAGAGGCTCCTATCGATGTGGCGCCGGAGGACGATCCCACCAACGAGCCGGTACCCGACCTCATTGTTCTACCTGAAGGCCGATCTCGTTTCACATCGAATCCGCGCGCGCAGGACTTGCGGCTCGTGGTAGAAATTGCCGATACGAGCCTGAACTTCGACCTCAGGGTAAAGGCAGCACTGTATGCCAGGGCGGGTGTGCGCGAATACTGGGTCATGGACATAATCGGCCGGCGCCTGCTGGTTCACCGCAATCCGCGAGCCGGTAGGTATACGGACGTGGTTGCCTATGGCGAACACGAAAGCGTGTCGCCGCTGACCGCCCCGGAGTCACAGTTCCGCGTGGCGGATGCCTTTCCAACGACCACGTAGAGTTCGTCACGGTCGGCGGAGCGTCGGAGGCATGGAGCCGTTTCCAAGCCTGGGGCGGATATCGAGCGTAACATCCAGATACGCCAAATAAGCGGCGGCGAGTCGATAGGTAGCGCAGTAGTCGTCCATCTTGAGCGCCTGGTAGTTGTCCGCGGACCGGTGCAGCAGCTTGAGGGTTTCCTGGGTAAGGGAGTGAAAGATCAAGGTCGGCACATGCTTCGAGCGAAACGCGAGAAAGTCGGAAGTGCCGACCTCATCCATATCCATAAATGTCAAAGGCAACTTCGCCGACCCGGCCACATTCACAAGTTTCTGCAACAGGTTCGCATCGGCGGTCGAGTGTTCGACTTTAGTTGGCCCCGCCCCGACCGAATCGAAGTTGATCATCGCTTCGATCCGGCTGAGACCCTCGCGGTCCAACTGGCTGACATAAAAATATGACCCAACCAGACCGCGTTCTTCATCGGTGAAGCCAACGAATACAAAAGTGTGGCGCCGGTTTAGCGATCTGACGGTTTCGGCTAGGGACGGGAGCAGGGAAGCGCCGCTCCAATTATCGATCACGCCGAGGCCATGCTTCACGTGATCGAAATGGGCGCCCACCAGGATCATGGAGCCCGTGGCGCCACGGACCGTGCAGATGATGTTAGGGACTGTGGCGTGCTTTACCGGCTGCAACTGAAGGTCGCCGGCGGTGCACCCAGCCTCCGAGAACAGGTCCTTGAGCTTGGCGCCGCGGTCGCCGTTTTTCATCAGAGCGGCTCGCACGCGGGAAGCCAGCACTTCAGACGCAGTCAGCTTGTAGCGCAGCGGGACAGGCTCTGCTTCCTGCGCCAGGAGGCGCACGCACGTGAAGGCGGTCCACACGATGCATATCCAACGCATATCGATGCCCGTAAGACCACAATTGTACTGGAGCCCGTGGCAAGGGAATGACAAGCGCGGCTTGCAGCCAAGATTGCCCCGCAAGTCGCGTCCGGCGGCCTGCCTCCATCTGTCTTTCTCGCTACGCTTGCGAGTGCCCCCCGGGCTGATCCATGATCGGGTGAAGGTCGCACTCGCCGTCGCCCGCGGTTTCGAGGAATCTCTTAGCCATCTCAACGACTTCTTCTTTCGACTTGGCTTGCAGGATCGCGAAGCCGCCGGCCAGTTCCTTCGTCTCGACGAAGGGGCCGTCGATCACGCCGATTTCGTCTCCCGAACGGGTGACGCGCGCGCCTCCCTTCGCGATCGGCATCAGTCCGCCGGTCGCGATCAGGACGCCGGATTTCATCGATTCTTCAATCAGCTTGTCCATCTCGGCCATGTATTCCGGGCTTGGCGGGGCGCTCCTCGGGCTCGGTTTGTATAGCGATAGGAATCTCATAGTTGTGTCTCCACGGATAGGTCGAACGGGAGACGGCCAGATCGACAGGTCTCGACTAAAACCCGCCGCGCGGACGGTATCCCGGTCGGGACCGCACTCTGTACTTCTTCCCCACGTCGGTCACAATCTCCACCGTAATCTTCCGAAATCCTTCGTTCGGATTCGCCTGCGGGTAGTAAGTCACCGTGTAGGAATTGCCTAAGTCCTCGCGGATGGATTCGAAAGCCTCCACCTGCTTCTGCCAGGTCTTGGCCCAATAAGCCTTCCCGCCGGTGCGCGTGGCGATGCGCCGGAACACGCCGCTCGAAATGGGGTCCTTGTTCACCTCGTTGGTGGAGATCACGTAAATGGGGATGCCTTCGTCCTCGGCCACCGCGCGCACATCGTCGGGCGCTACCATGCTGGCGTTGTCCGGGCCGTTGGAGAACACGATCACGACTTTGCGGCCGGGTACTTTGGCCGCATCGCGCAGCGTCAGCAGCAGGGCGTTGTAGAGCGCGGTATCGTCTCCGGCCACGGATTTGCGCAGCCCGCCGATGGCGTCGCCGCGGTCGCGCGTCAGCGTGGCGGCGCGCGAAAGATTGCGGCTGAAAGTGTAGACCGCCACGGAATCGGCGCGGTCCAGGCCGCGCACGAAATCGGCGATAGCGTCTTCGGCGTAGACGAAGCCCCGGTACATGAAGTTGCTGGTGTCGAAGAGCACGAAGACGTTAGTGCCCACGAAGGCGTCGCTATGCAGGTCGATGCCGGGGTTGCCGGGCGCTTCGGCGGATTCGCCGGCCGCCAGCGGACGCGTGCTGCCATCCTCTAACACCTGCATGGGCGGCTTGGCGCCCTCCGCGAAGGTGGACATCTTTTGCAGGATGCCGTCTTCGTAGATCTTGAAATCCGTATTCTTCAGGTTGTTGATGTAGTGGCTATGGCTGTCGGTAACGGTGAAGCTGAGCACCACCATGTCCACTTTCACGCGGAAAACCGGGTGCTGGGCGTCTTGGGCCTTCAGCAAGGCCGTGCCCGCGGTGGCTGCCAGAAAATTGCGTCGGGATATGCGAGTCATGAGTTTTTTGTGGCGGGGCTAAAGCCCCGCGCGGGCTGAAGCCCGCCCCCCATCAGGTGAAGTCAGTCCTCCAGCCGCCTGTTGGCGCGACTTGCTGCGCACTTCATCGCCCACCGCGCGCAAGGAGCGGAGCACCGCCGGCCAATCCTCCAGGTGCGACGCGAAGATGCGCTCCACCAGTTTCTCGGTCCACTCCGGGATGCGCACGTTGAGCTGCGAAGGCTGCACGTTCGTCTCGTCGGCCAATTCCGCCCAGTAGAGCGCGTTCGACTCCCAGCTTTCGGCCAGAATGCGGCTGGAATATCCCATCAATGTCGGAAACGTGCGCAAGTTGAGCAACTCCAGCCGGTAGGAGTTGGCCAGCGTGGGTTTGGGCGTGCCGAATGCGGCCGAGATGGCGGCGTAATTGATCTGCTCGGGCGACCGCGCGGCCAGGCGGCGAATTTCCGCCAGCATTGGCGAAGGCTCGCGCTTGGAATCCTGCATACGGGAGGCCAAGACGAACAACTCGGAGGGCGTCACTCTGCTCAGAGCCGCAGGCACGTCGCCTTCGGCAAGCAGCGCCGCCACCTGTCCGACGCGCGCCGGCGCCGCCTGCGCGCTGAAGATCGCGAGCGTTTCCCGCCGGAGCGCGGGATCCGTCGCGGATTCGGCCAGCAGGGACTCCGCGTAGCGCATGTGCAGCGCCACCCAATGCAACTGCGAGGGAGTGACGTTCCACCAGCGCGGAATTACGGCGCTGACGATCATTTGCGGCACCAGGTCGCCCCAGATGAGCGCTTGGGTCTGCTCCGGCACCAGGAAGTTCTGCTCGGCCTCGGCCAGCGCGTAGGGCAGTCCGGTGAGCGAACCCACCAGCCGGCCACCGCCGTTGGAAGGCCAGCCCGAACCGTACACTTCGGTGGCGCGCCACATGTGGTTGGCGGTTTGTGCGCCCAGGAAGTCGTGGCTGCGCACGAAGACCGGATTGGTGTACAGGACCTGCGCTCCGGGCGGCGCGTAGTGGGCGTAATTGTAAGCCACCAGCGTGTCCCGCAGGAACGGCGCCAGCAGGCCGCGCACGTCCCGCAGTTTCTCGCCCGAAAGTTTCTCGATGGCGGCGCGCAGATTCAGTTTACGCTCCGCATCCATGTGTTTATCCGTCCAGTAGCCAAACGAAAGCGCGTTCTTTTCGACGGGGCTCAGCGCGGCGCGCGACAGCGGGACGTCGGCGACGCGGGACGACAAGCGGTTCAGCAGGGCCGTGTTCAGCTTTTCGCCGTGCGCCAGCGCGTCAAAGTGATTCGCCAGTTCGATGAGGTCGTCGAGGGGCACGATGTGCTGGGCCTCCAGGATACGCATCATCTCCTGCACGATCTGGGTGTGGGATTCGGCGTCGCTGGGCTCCGCGGCGCCCGCCAGCAAGTCGAGGAGGCGCGCTTGCGAAGCGCCGCCCGGTTTCGAGCCGGTGGCGGAAAGCAGCAGCGCCACGCCGCCGCGTCCGGCATCGAACAGCATGCGGTCGTCGCGCACCGCGGCAAAGGGAGCCGCTAGCGCCGCGAATGTTTCATCGGCTTTGGCCTCCGGCAGGCTTCCCGAACGCGAAAGGATCTGCCACAGTCCCACGAGCGACTGCAGCATGCCAAGCGTGTCCGCGCGCAGAGAGGGATCCTTGAGGCGGCTCGCCTCATCGGCCGTATTCATGAATTGAACGATGGATTTGTCGCTGACGCTGACGGCTTCGTTGAATATGGGGTACTGGCTGCCGTATAGGTGATAATTGCGCGCCAGCAAATCCACGGTTTCCGGCGCCAGGGGTTTGGAACGGTAGCGATCCAGGTCGCTGAGCGCCATGAAGATCTTCAACGGCTCATTCTCCACGGCTTTGCGGCTAAGGCCGAAGAGAGCTTCCAGCACGTCGTCGGCCTCCTTCCAGGCGCCCGCCGCGCGGGTCAACTTGGCGTCGTATTTGCCTTGCGGGTGGTTCGCGAACAGATCCTTCCAGACCTGCAGGTTGCCCGGGACGTGCGGCCGGCCATTGGGCTCGATCCACAGCCGGGTGGTCAGCAGCATCATGTCCGCGTTCGAGCGGAAAACGGGGCGCGCCGGTCCCGGACTGGTCACTTTGCCGCGGATGGCCATGTAAAAGCGCTGCAGGCGCGCAGGCTCGGTCAGATACTCCCGCACCGGACCGTTGATGCGCGCCAGGGCATCGAAATAGCTGGCCAGCCATCCATCGTCCTTGGCGATCAGCTTATCGAAAAACGCGGCGCCCTGGTCCGGCGGCGCGCCGGCCAACTCCGTCCAGGCCGCCACGGCGCGCGGCGCTCCGGGAACCACAGCCTTGCCATCGCGCACTTCGAACATGCCGCCGAAGAAGTCCAGAACATGCGCGTACGCTCTCAGGCGCGGCATGGGAATGTTCTTGCGGAACTCCTCGGCGGTTTCGCGATCCAGCTTGGAGATGCCCAGATACAAGCGGCACAGCGCCGGATCGGAGAGCAGCACGTCCAGGAAGCCGCTGGTCTCCTTTTCCTTCGCGGAGAGCCAATAGTCGGCGCCGAACAACACCGGTATGCGCGCCGGATGGTAGTCGTAAATGAAAGGGCGATTGGTGCGCAACGCCTGCTCCAGGGCGGGCAGGGGGAAACCGGAATCGGTGGTGAGAAAGGCGCGAGTGGCGTTGACGGTCTCCAGCACGACTTCGCTGCCGCATCCGCCGCGCATGCGGAAGCCCAGGATGCGCAACAGCTCGCCGGCGTTGGGCGAATCGCAAGTCTCGATCCGGACGATCTTATCGGCGCCGGCCAGTTTTTCGATCTCGCGTGCCTGCGAGATATAGCGATGGACCAATTTCAGGTATTCGGTCTGTTCCAGAGCTTCGTTGCTGTGGGCCGCCTGGAAACCGTTGGTGACCACATTGCGCGCCAACGCGGGCAGCACATCGTCGCCTTGCGCATCGCCGGATATGGCGGCCATGCGGCCGAAGGAGCGCAGGGGTCCGGGTATTTCGACATACTGGCGGTCGCCGACGGCCGAATCCGGCGGAGTGGCCGGCTTAGCGGCGGCCCGTTCGCCGCGTAACAAAGACAGCTCGGCCATGCGCCGCGCCACCGCCGCGCGCTGCCGGCTGTGGGCGGGCCCATCGAGCGCGGTGAGCAGTTTGCCGTAGGCTTCGGCGGCGGCCGGATCGGCGTGGCAGTCGAGGAACTCGGCGTATTCGGTCAGTGCGGTGATATCGCCCGGCGCGCTTTCGGCGGCGTGCGCCAGCAACGCGCGCGCGGCCGGGCCATCCCCGGATTCTTCCAATTGGCGGGCGTGCTCCTGGGTCTGGCTGGCTTGTAGGAAAGAAGCAAAGCCGAGGAAAAGGACGATCGAGAGGGCCTTCATGATGGTTCCCCTATGTGGTGCTACTTTAGCACAGGCGCGCCGCCGATGTTCAAGAGCGGGTCCTGGAGGACCGCGCAGACCTGGAGGTCCGCCCCACAATGACCGGTTAATTCCGGTCGAGCGCCATGCGCGTTCCGGAGCCGGGCGGCACACCCATGATCGTCAAAGTGTCTCCGTCTTGAATGAAGGCAGTCACTTGCGCGTGCGTCAACAGACCAAGGCTGCCGGCAGCGGCTTGGTAGACATTGGTGGCTGGGAGATATAGCAGCCCGTTGATCTGTCCCTGGATGGTGCCGTTGGCAATCAAATCGATGTTGCCGGCGGAAGCCTGGCCTTGCAGAGTGCTCCAGTCGGATTGCGCCGCGGAACTGGTGACATTGGCGGAGGTGAGCGTGCGCGAATAGCCCACCGCGGGAGCGGTCCCCGTATCGAAACACAATTCGAAAGCTTCGAGGGGCTGCTCCATGGTTGGGTTGTTCTGGAACAGAGGGAACGATCCCTGCGAGATCTGGTTGATCAGGCCGTTGATCTGTCCATCGTGATTGTAGCCGAAGCCGTTAATGCTCACCGCGCCCGTATTGAAGTCGAGATTGCTCCTCTGATACAGGTTGCGCAAGTGCGGAATCTTGACGGGTTGCTCGAGGGACGCCACGTTCGTTGATGGGGTGACCCGCTGGTTTGTCCCAGGGCCGGGAAAAGTGTGGCAGCCGACGCAGGTTTTCCCCTGGTGATCGAATGGCACGGTCAGGAAGATATTCTCGCCGGTGTTCGGGTTGGCGGAGACTCCTGGAACATCCGGCAGGGCAACGGACAATGGCAGTGTGCCGTCCAAGTTTTCGTTCGGGTTGGGCTGATAGACGATGGTGTTAATGAAATTCGTGAAAGCGGTCATGTCCCCATTGGAGAGTTCGGGGCCGCCTAGAAGCTGGGCGAAAGCGCCGTTGAAGGCCGCGAAGTCCGGCTTGTCGCCTCTCCAGTGATAAGGCTCCACGTTGGCCAAGCCGCGCAGGCTTTGCGTGGTCATGGGTCCCTTCATGGGATGGAACGCAAAGTCGCTGCTGCCTTGCTGCAGGTAGGTCATTAAGCCGTCGGGGTTGCCCAAGTTCCAGGCCAGCATGTCCATTTCGGCGTCGATATGGCAGGAGGCGCAGGCTGCCGTGCCGTTGCCGGAGAGCTTGTGATCGTAGAGGAATCCGCGACCATTGCGGATGGCCGCGGGGGTCGGATCGAAGGATCCCGTGGGAATTTCCGCAATCACGGAATTGCCCGATAGATTCACGATCGAGATCGTGTTGGAGATGCGATTCAGAACGTACAGCACATTGGCGGTGGCGTTCAGAGCCAGGCCGCGGGGGCCGCGCTTCGTCGCGGGGTTGACGATAGTGCCAGTCGCCTGCGGGTCGATTTCGATGAACGTGGCTACCGTGTTGCTGCTGGTATCGAAAATTCCCACGCGATCGGTGCCAAACGCGGCGATGTAGAGATAACGGCCGGTGGGCTCAAAAACGATAGCCGTGGGCATGCCGAGCGCAGTCGCGATAGCCGACAGGTTGGGCAGTTGCGAGTAGTCGATCCCCGGATTCAGATCCCAGATCTGAACTTGTCCGGAGGCGGGATTCACGGCGCTGATCTGGTTGTTCACGATGTGGCCATTCAGGGCGGTTTCGAACATGACCAGGTTCAGCGCGTCGACGTTGGCCACGTACACATTGCCCGATTGCGGATTCACGGTCAGCCCCAGGTTGTCGGTGCCCAGGTGCGGAAAGTACCTGGTCACCGCCAGGCTGGTGGTGTTGATGGCCGCCACGTCGTTATCCGGCACCGTGTAACGGATGTTCTTCTTATACGTAGGATCGGTGGCGCTCACGATGAGCCCCACCTGCGGCGGGGCGGGCAACGACGGATTGACGGGCGGCGGCGGAGCGGGCGCTTGCAAAGCCGGCACGATGGTGGTTTGGTTGCCCGATAATGCGAATGCCACATAAACCATCGACCCATCCGGGCTGACGGCCAGCGCGCGCGGTTCTTCCCCGGCCAGCGCAATGGACTGCACTAGCGCGTGCGTAGCGGTGCTATAAACGTTGATTAGGTTGCTGCGGGCGATGCTGACGAAGGCCAGGCCGCTGCCCGCGAACACGATGTCGGAAGGTTCCGCCTTGGCATACAGCGTGTCGGTGACGATCCCCTGCGAAACCGAGACGACGCTGACGCTGTTCGAGATCTGATTGACCACCCAGGCTTCGTCGTTCGGTAAGGCGCTATTGGGATTGATGTTGACGGAAACGGGCTCGATACCTACGGGAATTTCGGCGATTAGAGACGGGTTGGATGGCGTCGCCGGCGCGGTCAGGCTGAAGACCGACAAGGTTCCATTGGGAGTGTTCAGGGCAAACAAGCGAGTGCCGTCGGCGGAAATCCGAATCGGATTCGTCTGCGCGCCTTCAAAGTTGACAAACGCGCTGGGCGGAACTTGCGCGGCCAGCGGAACGGCTGCAAGTGCGGCAAAAAGCGCGCACGCTTGGTTTATTCTCAAAATGACCCCCTCTTCGCAAGGCGCCCGTAGCATATCAGTCCGGCATCGCCCGTGTGCCGTTTCGTGCGCTGTACGGGCCTTGATCTTAGCATAGATGCCACCGGGGTTCAACTTTTGTGGCGCGCTTTGTCAGCGCAAAATGATAATGTCCTATTTTCGCAAAGTAGAAATGTCCGGTTGACGCCGTCCAGGCTGGGGGGATGGAACAAGGA
>Ga0302324_100004887_pt1 | contig 29522 bp, 27 predicted proteins | sample Palsa_T0_1_FD_201949 | JGI IMG/M metagenome (GOLD analysis project Ga0302324, IMG submission 201949) | Peat permafrost microbial communities from Stordalen Mire near Abisko, Sweden - Palsa_T0_1 | ecosystem: Environmental > Terrestrial > Soil > Palsa > Peat permafrost | place: Sweden: Abisko...
GGAGCGTCTACCCGCTCTGGCACGATGGCGAGCAAATCCCCGATCACGTGCAACAGTGCCCCAGGACTGCCGCGGTGCTGGCCCAGCTGCCCCTCTGCGACATCCCTCACTATGCGCCCGGTGCCTTCTTTTCCGTGCTCACGCCGCACACCAGGCTTCCGCCACATAGCGGAACGACCAACACGAGATCGATTGTTCACTTGCCGCTCCTGATTCCCGAGGGTTGCGGCTTTCGGGTCGGCGCGAACGTGCGCACCTGGAAGAAGGGCAGCGCGTGGGTCTTCGACGACAGCATCGAGCATGAAGCCTGGAACGCCAGCGATGAGACTCGAATCATCCTCATCTTCGATATCTGGAACCCTTTGCTGTCGGCCGCGGAGCGCGATCTCGTGCGCGCGCTCACCGTAGGTATCGGCCACTATTACGGCGCCGGTGCGCCTGTGCTGGGCTCACGATGACCCGCTCCGTGTACCGGAATCTGGGGCTCTTTATGGCGGTAGGCTGCCTGCCTGCACTCGCCGGAGTCGAGAACCTGGACGATAGCTTGCGCCGCTGCGCAAGAGAGAACGACCGCGCGCAGCGGCTAGCGTGTTTTGACGCGATCGTCGGCACGCTTCCGCAGCTCGAGGCCGATCGCTTTGGGATGACTGCCGACATTGAGCGCAAGCGCGATCCGGTGGCCCTCCAGCAAGCAAAGGATGAAGTCCTGAGCGGGAAGATCTCTGGAGTGCGACAGGCCCCCCAGGGGCAGTTGATCTTCACACTCGATAACCGACAGGTGTGGTTCCAGGCCGAAGCGAGTCCCAACGTTCAGTTTGCGGTGGGTGAGGAGGTACACATCGAGCACGGTGCGATGAGCTCTCTCTGGCTGGTCGCTGACAAGCATCGCAAGGTTAAAGTTAAGCGCCTGGAATGAGGCTTTGCAGCGCTGCGGCGATCGCGGCGACGACTGCGGTCCAGTCGCCGTCAGCCGTTTGCCGGAACAGGCGCATGGTCGGGTACCAGAGACTGTCGCTGCGCCCGAGCCCCCAGCGCCACTCTGGTGAGGCGCCCAGGACCGTCCACACCGGACGGCCAAGGGCTCCCGCGAGGTGCGCCACTGAGGTATCGGAGCTGATCACGAGGTCGAGACCCGCCATCACGGCCGCCGTATCAAGAAAAGCGTCCGGTCCACGATCAAGATCGGCACTGAGGTCAGTTATTCGGTCGGCGAAGCGTACGTTGTGCAACTGTTCGACTCCCGGCCCCTTCTGCAGCGATACGAGGCTGACACCCGGCAGCCGCGCGAGCGGCTCAAGAGCTGCCAGGGGAATCGAACGCCCACGAGCCCAAATCAATTTCTCCACGGCGGGGTTGCCCTGCCATGCCAGCCCGACGCGCAGACCTGGAAGCGCCCGAAGTCGCTGCATCCAGCTCGACGTGCGCTGCGGCTCCGCCGTAAGGTACGGCACCTGAGCTGGGATCGTGTCTAGCCGAGTCTTGAAAGCGAGCGGGAGACTCAGAAGGGGACTGTAATAATCGACCGACGGCAACGGCTCACCACGGCCGACGAGCCGGATTGCAGGCGGCAGAGTGCGCAGCAGCGCCTTGAGCGAGGGCATCACCTCGAACACGACCGACGCCCCTTGGGCTGCTAGCAAGGGCAGATAGCGGCAGAACTGGATCACATCGCCCAAACCCTGCTCGGCATGTATCAGCAGCGTCTTGCCGGCGAGCGCCTCCGTACCGTTCCAGCGTGGCGCGCTGACGTGTCGCGCCGGGTTGCCGAGCGCCGGCACGTCGAAACGCGCCTCGTAGAGGGGCCATCCCAGCGCGAATTCGCCTAGGGTGAGATGCAGGAACGCCAACGCGAACTTGGCGGAAGGGTCATCGGGCTTTTGAGCCAGTGCGCGGCCGAAGCTCGCGCCCGCCTCGCGATGACGTCCGAGAATCTTGAGAACAATGCCTATGTTGGTATGGTGTTCGGCAGTAGCGCCACTCAGGACCGCGGAGCGGATGAAATTCTCGAGCGCCTCCGACAGGCGCCCGCTCGCCGTGAGGGCGATGCCCCGGTTGTTCAACACCTCGGGGGCGTCCGTTCGGAGGGCAAGCGCCCGATCGAAGCTGTGGAGCGCCTCAGCGTTGCGCTCGAGGTTGAGCAGGGCGACCCCGCGCTGAATGTGCGCCTCCGCGTCCGCCGGCAGGAGTTGGATTGCGCGCTCAAGCGGTGCGAGCGCTTCGCCGTAGCGACATAGCGCGTTGAGCGTCGCACCGCGACCGACCAGCACGGGCGCATCTTCCTTGCCTTGGGCGGCGAGCGCATCGTAGTCCCGCAGTGCTTCGACATATCGGCGCAGCAGATACCGCACGAGCGCGCGGCTGTGAAGAGTCACGGGGTCATTAGGCTCGATCGCGAGCGCTAGCGAATAGCTCTGTTCCGCTTCCGCCAGACGCCCGAGCTCCTTGAGGGTATTAGCGCGGTTGGCGTTGAGTGCGGCATGATGCGGCTGCAAGGCGAGCGCGCGATCGAAACTCTGCAGTGCGCGTTCATGTCCACCCATGCGGGCCAGTAGCATGGCGCGATTGTGATGCGCGGTCGCGAGGTTCGGATCGAGCGCAATTGCCCGTTCGAAACACTCCAACGCCTCCCGCTCGCGTCCGACTGCCTCAAGTGCGACACCGAGATCCGCGTGCGCCCCGGGGTCCTGAAGAGCCAAACGCACCGCGTGCCCAGCATTCGCAAGGGCCTCTTCGCGACGTCCAAGGGCCGTGAATGCGGCAGCACGAGTCCGATACGCACCGGCCAGCGAGGCATCTAGAGCTAGCGCTCTATTGCAGGCCTGCAGCGCCCCTTCTTCACGCCCCAGCGTGTGCAGCGCTTGAGCGAGATTCAGCAGAACTGTCGGGCGCTCCGGTTTGAGCTCCAGAGACCTCGCGAGAAACACGACGGCTTCCCTACAGTTTCCCAATTGGGCGAGCGCTGCGCCGAGCAGCTGCAGAATATCGGCATCCTCTGGGGTACGCTGCAGCAGCACTTCATAGCCCGCCACTGCCTCGAGGAGGCGGCCCGCACGATGCGCGCGCACCGCGGCAGCCAGCCGCGGCTGCTTGGCTTGATCGCCCGCACTCACACGATTTTCGCAACGTCAGAGACGGCAGCTCTACACCGCATTCCGGACGTCCCGCCAACGGCGGCGAGCTCGCGAACGCTCCGCCGATACTGCATCATTGCTCGACCGCTGCGATAACTCGTGTTGATGTCAACCAGGAAATCGCCACACATGTCGTTCCCGTTCGATCCCGCAGCGCTGCTGGACCTTGCGCGACAGGATCTGGCCTGCGGCCAGATTGCGGCCGCTCAGGAGAAATGCCTGCGGGTCCTTGACGCACACCATCATCATCCTGATGCGCTCGATGTGCTCGGCACGAGCCTCAGCTCTCAGGGGCGCTATGAGGAGGCGGTGCGCATCTTCAATGCGCTCACCCTTATACAGCCGACTGTCGCCGCGCACTGGCAAAATCTCGGTACGGTGCTGCGTCCCGGCGGTCAACAGGCGCAGTCTCTGGCGGCGTTCGAGCGCGCCCTGCGGCTGGGTCCGCCGACCGCGGGCCTGCTGTACAACCTTGGCGCGTTGCAAATGGATCGTCTGGATTACGGTGCGGCCCACCTCGCTCTGCGGGATGCCGTGGCTCTCGCGCCGCGCGACGCCCGGATACGCTGGACCTATGCACAGTGCTGCTACGATATGGGCCATCGGCGGGAAGCCGTAACAGCCGTGGAAGACTGGGAAACGCTCGACGGCCTGAGTGTCGAGATCACCGTCTCCATAGCTCTTCTCCTGGTCACCTCGGGTGCAGCGCACCGGGCGGAGCCGGCAATGCAGCGCCTCATAGCAAACCCTCCTGCTACCGGTCGCGCGGCAGTTGGATTCGCGCTTCTTCTCGAACGTCTGCATCGGCTCGATGAAGCGCGCGCCGTCATGCAGCAGCTCGAGCTCGACGGCCGGGGTCAGAACGCTGAGTCGGAGCGGCTGGCGATGTCCGCGGTGTTGGCGCTGTTGGCTGACAGGGCCGGTCGGCACGAGGAGGCGCATCAATATCTCACCTCAGCGCTCGCGAAGCAGCAGGAATTTGTGCATCGGTACAACCTACTGTTTCCGCTTGCCAAGGCTTGTGATGCGCTCGGACGCTACCAGGAGGCCTTCAGCGCGGCCGCAGAAGCGCATCGCTCCCAGCTTGCGTTCCTCGAGCGCGCGACAGGCAAGGCGTCCGAAGAGCAGTCGCAACTTTGGGCGCTGACAACGAGCGGATGCGATCCCGACGATATCGCACTCTGGGAGAGCGGGGCGACCGCGATGGAGGGCAGTCCAGTATTCATCGTGGGCTTTCCGCGCTCGGGGACCACCCTGCTCGAGCAGGTGCTCGATGCACATCCGCTGCTGCAGTCGATGGACGAGCAGCCATTCCTGTTGCAAGCCGTTGCTCGAGTGAGCGATCAAGGTATCAATTACCCCACCGAGCTCGGCAAGTTGAGCGGCAGCGACCTGAACGAAATCCGTGCCCACTATTGGCGCGCCGTACGGAACCGGATACCTCTGGCTCCGGATCGGCGGCTGGTGGACAAGAATCCCCTGAACATGGTTCTGCTGCCCATCATTCGCCGCTTGTTCCCCGGTGCGCCCATCATCCTCGCCGTTCGCCATCCCTGCGACACCGTTCTGAGCTGTTTCCTGCAGCACTTCCGTTCGGATCTTGCGCTGCTGGGCGGCGATCTGAACGCGCTGGCGAGGTCTTATTCCCGCGCCTTCGGCTTCTGGTACTCGCAGTGCCCCCTGCTGCGACCCGACATCCATGAGCTGAAATACGAACAGCTCATCGCGGACCTCGCGACCGAGGTCGACAGCCTGTGCGCATTTTTGCAGTTGCCCCGGCACGAGGCGATGCTTGCTCCCGGGGAGCACGCGCGCGCCAAAGGGTTCATCAGCACGCCGAGCTACGCCCAGGTCCTCGAGCCGGTCAGCGACCGTTTCGTGGGCCGATGGAAGCACTACGAGCGGTACTTCGACCGCGAAACCTTGGCCCTGCTTGCGCCTTGGATTGAGCGCTGGGGCTATTCCCTCGATTAGATGGGGACGCCGCAAAGCATTCGCGCAAACCACGGACGTCCATTCCCTGCCCGCAGGCACTCTACGTGCACGTCGCAATCACTTTAGTGGTCTGTTGCCATCGGTTTTTTCCACGTTAGTCGTCGCCTCCTTACCCTGCTGCTCTTCCTGGAGAATTCGTGCCGCGGTCTTGCACACTTTCGTCTCGAAACGCGAGCCCAGTTCATGCTCGCTGCGGCAGTAGTACACCTCGTTGCCACGCGCTTGACGTTGGGGCTCGTATCCCTTCCCGAGAATCTGTTTGAGCTGTGCATCCGTTACCGTGTCGTCCACGAGGACCTTCCTTCCTGGTTTGTTCGCGACAGATTGCGCGGCGCCGGGCGACGCCATGCCAGCCGGCTGAGCGCCGGTATCCGGTTTGCCGCTGGAGGCGGGATCCGGAGGTTTGTCCGCGGTGATCGTGCTCTGAGTGGCCGCTTCTAGAGGCGGGGATTGCGCAACCGCCTGCGAAGGCGGCTCCGCAGGCGGTTGCGCTGGCGGCTCGCCCGAGTCACTGGCATTCGGCGCGGTAAGTAGACCCGCCACCACACTGGCGCAGAGCGGTAATAGGCGCGCGAACTCATTACCGCCACGCCCCCTGTTGTATACCGCCTTCATGGCGCTCACCCCTGTTTCCGACCGAACTCTTAGAAGTCCACCGTCAGGTTGGCGAACAGGTAGCGCCCGGCCACGTCGTAGACCGATGGGAACGTGTTGCTCTCCGCGTAGGCCGAGTTGCCGCCCGAGTTGACGGTATCGAAGGTGGGCGGATCCTTATCGAGCACGTTGTTGCAGCCTACGCGCAGCGTAACGGTGTTCCACGAGTACGAGGCATGCAGATCAAGATAGCTGATCGTCGGTATGCGAGCATCCGGCGGCGGTCCAGCGGCCGCGATGGTTGCCGCTCCCACGTAGTCGGGGCTCTTCGGGTTGAGTAGGGTATTGGTTCCGCTTCCGAAGAAGCGCCACGTGGCTCCCGCCGACAGGCCGGAGTACGGCGTATCCCAATCCATGGTGAAGCGATGCCGCCACTTCGGCGTGATGGGGGTGCAGCTCGGCCCGTAGTAACCTGCGCAGTCAAAGGCCGCAACGCCGCCACCGGGGTTGGTAATGAGATGCAGCAGGTAGGTGCCGTCCAGGCGTGAACGCAGCTTGCCGAACCGCCCCATATCGAAACGATATGCCATCCCGACGTCAACGGACTTGTTTTCAAGACCCGCGATGTTCAGGAGCGGGTCGATCGTGTAGCCCTGCGGGCTCGCCCACAAGGTTCCAGCCGGGTCACGATGTATCAACTGGCAGAAATAACTTGTCGCGCTACCGCTCAGAATGCAATTGCTTTGGATCAGGTTCGGTCCGTACGAGGTAATGACGTCCGTGATCTTGATGTCCGCGTAGTCGATCGTGGCGCTAAATCCCGGCAGGAAAGTTGGCGTCAGCACGATGCCCACGTCTGTGGTCTTACCGACCTCGGGTTTGAGGTTCGGGTTGCCGCCGAGGATGCCGTTATACTGACCCGCGGGTGAACCAGGTGTCGGAACAGGGATCGGGTTGCCACCGTTCGTCAGCGCACAGGCCGCCTGGTTAGCCGGAGTGTTGTGGGCGTACGGACCGGCGGCACAAAGATCCGTTCCCGAATCCAGTTCGACGACGTCCGGCTTGTAGAGCTCGGGGACGTTCGGGACTCGCACCGCGCGGTTGTAGCTGCCGCGGACGCGAACATCGCTGATCGGCGACCAAGTGAGACCCAACTTCCAGGTGTTGGTGTCGAAGCCACTCGAGTAGCTTGAGTAGCGATAGCCTGCCTCGAAATCGAGACTCTTGATAGCGGGCAGATTGCTCGCCAATGGCATGCGCGCCTCGGTGAAGCCCTCCCAGACGTGGTAGCCGGCGTCATAACCACTCACGATGACGTTGCCGAGGTCGCCCGTAAGGTACTCATTGTCTGGCTGTAAGGTATCGGTTTCCCGACGGTATTCGGTGCCGAACACGACCTTGAGGCCCTCATCCGCTGTCGGCAGCTTGATCCCCGCGTGCGTCAGGTCACCACTGACGAAACTCGTCCAGATGTCCTCGGCGCCAACGGCGTTCAGGAGGGCGGGCACTTCGATGTAGTTCAATTCCGCCTGACTGATGGGAATCGCAGGATTAAAGACGTTCCAGGGAACACAGCCTGGCTGGCCGCCCCGGCAAACGGGTACGCCATTGGGGCCCATCACGGCCAGCAGTGCGTTCTGGGCGCGACTCGCAGACACATCGTTGTCGTGGTAGTCGCTGGACCGAGTCAGACCGAAAGTGACCGACGAATCGTAGGTCCAGTCCGTCGTGATCTCCCCGCGCACTCCGAACACACCGCGAAACGTCGTATGCACGTAGGTGTCGTTACGTGGTCCGCCCTCGATGTTGCGGCGGGCTATCAACAGTTGGATATCGCCAGGTACCGGCACTGTGGCACCCGGCCACGCCGTGTAGGGCGAATTGGGACTGCAAAGGGTGCCGAACTCACTTGCAGTGAGGTAAGGATTCATTCCGGAATTGCCATAGCCGCCAACGCCGCAGTTGGTATAGAAGTTTCCGTCCCGCAGGGGCGGTGTACCCGCCGTCGCAAAACCCGCGCCCAGGAACAGGCCGGCCGGCGCGTAGTTCCCACGGGTGTTGTCGTCCATGAACATGAACTCGGTATACGCCTCGGCGTGGTCGTTAAACTTCAGGTGACTGAAGAAACCGGCGGTGTAGCGCTCATCGATACGCTGGAGATAATGCGAGGCGGCGTAGTTGTACGATTGATAAAAGGGAACAATGCTGCCGGTGGGGCTCACCTGCCCGGGCACAAACTGCGGAGTGAAGATGACGGACGGCGCCGAATTCACCGAGCCATCGCATATGTAGGGCGCAAAGTTTGCGCCGCTGCTTAGATCGAGGCCGTTATTCACGACACAGGCCGAATGATCACGGGTGTTGGCCGTGATCGGTGATGTGCGCCGATAACCCAGATAGCCTTCGAAATTGCCGGCGCCGTCGGCGAAATTGTGCCCCATGATCAGCGTCAGGTCTTTGTTCGCGCCGTCCCAGTTGGTACCAGTGGGAACGGGAGTGCCCGTCTGCGTCAGCAGGGGGTCGATCCAGCTCTCATGGTTTGAATGGTTGTAGATGCCGGCATTGGCATCGACGCGCACGCCTTCGAAGTGATCGTTCATGACGAAGTTCACGACGCCCGCGACGGCATCCGCACCATAGGTTGAGGCAGCTCCGCCGGTCAGAACGTCCACACGTTCTACCAGCGCCACGGGAATCTGATCCACGTCGGCAGCGGAGGCGCCGGCCAGGGAGGTGATGGAAGGCGCTCCGGCGGCCGGGTCTCCGCCCATCAGACGTCTACCGTTGATCAGCACCAGTGTGCGCTGGATCCCAAGACCGCGCAGATTCACCGTCGCCGTGCCGTTTGAGCCCATCGAAAGCCCCGATCCCTGATCAGCGACCACCTGCGGGAGACTGTTGAGCAAGTCCTCGACGCGTGTGGTTCCTGTCTCCTTGATCTCGTCGGAGGAGATAGCGGTGATGGGACTGACCGATTCAAGGGTTGGCGTTGCGATGCGCGAACCCGTCACCACAACCTCTGTGATGGGAGCCGTGGTATCAGTCTGGTCGGTACTCGGCGTAGGCGGCGTCTGCGCGACCGCCGTGTGCGTCCCCAGGGCTGCACCAACCGTGCCACCGCAAAGAAGGGCCGCTCGTACAGCCCGCCTCAGGAGGCGGTTGTTTCCCGTCGTCATGTTGTAATTACTCCCCAAGTTTGAGTTCGGACCTCTGCAGAACCCTCATTCCCATTTGCCGCATTTTGTAAGCCGAAACTGTGTCTTATGTTTGCCGGGGGAACGACGAAGCTTTCCCGACCGTTGCGTTGTTACTCTCGACTAGACCTGTGCTCTGCACACTGCGTCATAAAAGCCCTTCGCGCGGAGTCTAGGAGAAGGCGCGCGCGGCCCGCTCAGCTTTGCGATGCGGCGGCTTGGCCTTCAGACGAAGAGGTTTTTTATCGCGACGAATGGGGCGGTCGCTTCGCGCTCAACAACATCGCATGCACGTGCTCGATTGGTGACGACCCGCCCAAACACGTTGGCAGTTCGCACGTCGCGCAACGGCAACAATGCAATGACGCGTACAAAGTCCACCAGACATCTCCGGGCCGCAGGTGGGCGCGCGGCCACACTTTGTGGGCTACCAACTTAGGGGTGCACAACCGGTCGTTTGCACAGGCAAGCTCACACCGAGTCCGGGCCACGAGCGCAACAGCTCAGCGGCGCTTAAAAGCCGTTCGTCGTGCGTCCGGTCCGCCTCCACGCAAAGGCACCTCGGGCTTCCGAATCTGTGGTTACTCTCTGCACTGATTAGGGCCATGAGTGCGCTCATTGCGACTGCTTGATCTCGTGTCACAGAGCACGGCGGCTGCGCCAACGCTTCCGGAGGGTTGGGCGTTTCCGGGCGCGCATCACTTTGCGGATGCCGTTCGCAGCTGTCCCTTGCGGCTGGTGCTGGCCGATGATCTGACTCAATGCACAACCCAGCTCGCATACGCAGAGGGTGCGAGGCTAAGCGGCTGTCTGGATCTGATCCATGTCCCCTCGCAGCAATTGTGGCTCGAGTGGGTCGAGGCGACACGGCAGTCGACACTGCGCGAGATACCCTCATGCGCCGACGCCTGTTGTTCCGGCATCACAAGCACCGATCGCTCGAGCGTCAGACGCACCGGGGTTCTCATCGCGGCCGACCAGGCGGGGCGCGCCGGAACGATGAGAACCTTTTGGTCGACTGCGACTGAGCAGGTTTACTCTGCGGCGCTGCTCACCGAATTCGACCTCGATCACGTCATGCGTCCAGCGCTCGACGTCGACGCTGTCTTCAGCGGCACGGCGTTCGGGGTCGTGATGCCGGTGGAGGCGGCGCTCGACGAACTACTAAGCCACGTGTGCTTCCGCCTCGATCCCGCGTGGGCCAGCTACTATCGTGGCGCCAACCTCACCGAGAACGAGCAATTGCTCGTGCTACGTGAGGTGCTTGGAACGATGGCGTTTGATATGCCGATGATATTGGCGCTGTTCCTGCTGTTCGCGGCGAAAGATGGGCTGCGACGCCAGACTGCGGATCTAGAGCGTCTGAATCGCGCCCGGTGTCGCTCGGGAAAGCGGGCACTCCTGGAACATATTGAAGTTCGGGCGCCTATTGACGTCGGCTACCAATCGGCAGCGCCGCCTTCGGGCAGCGCCAATCAGCGCCGCGGACCGCGCTTGCACCATGTGCGCGGCCATATCGCCCGCCGCGGAGATAAGGTGTTTTGGCGCCTGCCGCACCTGCGCGGCAGCGCCCACCGCGGCGTGGTGCGGTCACGAACCGTGCAGCTGTCGTTTCACTAACGGCTTACAGGGTCTTTCCCAACAAGCGCTCGAGGGCGAACCTGTGATTGCGACTCAGCTTCAGTTCCGTGCCATCGAGCAGCACGACTGTGAATTCGCCTTTGGACAAGGGCAACAATTCCCGCACGCGATAGATATTGACCAGCGTTGAGCGATGTATGCGAACAAAACCGGAAAGCGCCAGGCGCGCTTCCGCGGCTGCGATAGTCTCGCGCAGCAGCCAGCTCTTGGCTCCGACGTGCACCGACACGTAGTCACCGTCAGCTTCAACCCAGTCGATCTCGGCGACTTTCACGATCATGACGCGACCATGCGCCTTTACCGGAATTCGATCCGTCATCGGTGGCAACGACTCCTGACCCGAAGACGCGCGTAACTCCGTGGCCATCTCCCAGAAGCGTCGGATCATTGATTCGTCGCGCGCGCCCGCTATGGCGGCGCGGGCGCGCGCCAGCGAAGCGCTGAAGCGCTGTTCATTGACAGGTTTCAGCAGATAGTCAAGCGCGTGTATCTCGAAGGCACGCACTGCAAAGCGGTCGAACGCCGTGACGAAAATCACGTGCGGGCATTTGGTTTTTGGCAGCGCCGCGATCACGTCAAACCCTGTTTTCCCGTGCATCTGGATATCCAGGTACACGAGCTCCGGATCCGACGCGCTGATGGCTCTGATAGCCTCCGCGCCGCTGCTGCACTCCGATACGATCTCGACGTCGCCGGCGCGCTTCAGCAGAGCGCGAATGCCGCGCCGTGCAAGTTCTTCGTCATCCACAATAACCGCACGCATGGTCATACCGCGACTGCCTCTGGTGCCGGATTGGCAGGCATCTCAGGGGTCTCCGGGGTCTCCGGGGCCTCAGGCGCCCGACGAAATGGCAGGAAGATGACAGCTACGAACCCTCCCCCGTACGGTCGGGCGCCGACTGACATGTGGGCGTCATCGCCGTACAGCGCCGCCAGCCGCTCGGCCGAGTTCTTCAATCCCACGCCATAAGGAGGCGCGCTTTTTTCTCCGAGTCCCGGCCCATCGTCCTCGACTGTTATCACGAGCACCGCGTCGCGCCGCCGTATGGCCACCGACAGCGCTCCGCCTTGCGCGCGCGCGAGGACCCCATGCCGCACGGCGTTCTCCACCAGTGGTTGCAGAATGAGGGTCGGAACAAGTGCGTCGTGCGTCTCGGGATCTGCGTGCACGGTCGCTTGAAGGGAGTTGCCAAATCGCAGGCGCTGGATGCGCAAGTATTGCTCAACGAACGCCAGCTCCTCACGAACGGGGATTTCCGGTGAGTCGAGCTTTCGCAGAGTCAATCTCAGGAAGTCGCTCAGCGTGTCGACCGTGTCAGCGGCCCTCGTACGCTCGCCTTCCCGAATGAGCGTCGCGATGCCGTTCAGGGCGTTGAATAAGAAGTGTGGGTTCAGCTGCGACTGCAACGCACGCAGACGAGCACTGTCGGCGAGCTTCAACGCACGAACAGAGCGCGCACGTTCAACCTCAAGGTCCAGCATGGCCTTGATGCCATAGTATAAGGAACACCACGCTGAGAGCAGGCTGGTGAACAGCATCCAGTGACCAATTGGAGGCCACCAGCGAGGATGCGCCGCCACCTCGCTTATCTCCTTCGCAAACATCGCATCAAGGCCCAGCGCGTGCACGGGGCCCGTGAGACTTGCGCGCAGCAGTGTCAGATCAATCACATACCAGATAGGGCCGCCAAGGACACTCAACGTCGCCGCGAGCCCGATCAGTGACGTGTCCGGCCAGCCGGCCGCGCAGCCGCGGTGGAAGCAGCTGCGAAAGCCCAGGGTGAGCGCAATTCCGCATCCCACCCAGATCACCTGCTCCACCGCCGAGGGAAATGGCCCGATGTCCGCGATATTGATGGCCCAAACGAAAGTGCCAAAGCCAATCCAGCCCCCAAGATGCAGCACCCAGAAGAGCGTCGCCCTGGAAAGGGTTCGGCCAGAGGCCAAAGTTATTGAGTTATCGGTGTTGATACACGTCCCGTCCGCGCGGGGCCGGCATGGGCGAAGCTCCGCCATGTCTCGGAATGAAGAGTCTAGCGCACGGTTTCCTGTCTCACGCGTTTCGATTGGGACGCCCGTCCGTTTCGTCGCGCTTTTGGTCCGCTTCACCGCGAAAGTCATGCAATCCACGACCAAGTCCCACCAGGATGCGCACGGTGCGGCAAGTGGCTCAGGCGTAAGCGGGCCGATTGCCATGGATGACGTTATTGGGACGTCATTACGCGCGCCCGGATTCGGGCGTCGCGGTAAAGTGCGCGCCAAGACGCATTCGTGTGGTCAACCAATACACAGGGTATTCGACTTAGATATTGAGCGTTCAAATTGGGGTCGAAAGAGGCCCGGCGAGCGCGCGCTGCGAGATCAACGCGCTAGGGCCCGCGGATCGGCCGGCGTCATTTTGCAAAGGGTCGGTGTTGCAACGAAGTAGCACTTGAAGCACTTGATTGCCTCCAGTTTAAAGACCCTCCCGTATAGTTCACTATATAGGCAAGTATTGCCCCGCAGCACCAGACTGTCAAACTCGCGACGCTTCCTGAGATCGACGCATGCCAGTCGATTTTGGAATTGGTTCGGTTAGCACAGCATCGCCTTGAGACCTACACGTGCCTGCATCATGAGTAAACGCGACGACATCCACCTGGCTCTCGAGGGAGGATTCAACCAGATCGCGCGATGCCGGCATGGGTTGATGCTATTTAATGGCCATGATCAGTACGTTGGCGCCTCCTTACGCAAGTACGGTGAATGGTCCGAAAACGAACTGACGCTATTTCAGCGGCTAGTCCCTGCTGGTAGCGTTGTCGTCGAGGGTGGCGCAAATGTGGGGGCGCATACCGTGGCACTGTCGAGACTCGTCGGAAGCGCGGGCGCGGTGTATGCGTTCGAGCCACAGCGCTTGGTGTTTCAGACGCTTTGCGCCAATCTTGCGTTAAATGGCTGCGTCAACGTCTACGCGTACCATGCCGCGGTGGGCGCGAGGACCGGTGAGGTGCTGGTACCCGCATTGCCCCCTGATAGGCCCGCCAATTTCGGAGGCGTCGGCTTGCAAGGAGTTTCCAGCGGAGAGCAGACGCCGCTGCGCAGGATCGACGAACTCGATCTGCGTGCCTGCCGATTAATCAAGCTGGACGTGGAGGGAATGGAAGCAGAAGCGCTGCAGGGTGCCGCGCAGACCGTGCGGCGGCTGCGGCCACTGTTGTACGTGGAAGATGACCGTCAGCACCTGCACGAAGTCCTCATGCGCCTGTTGCATTCCTGGAGCTACGACTCGTACTGGCATATGCCCCCGTTCTTCTCGAAGCACAACTTCGCCGAAGATCAGGAGAATATTTTTGGCCGGCTAGCTTCAGTGAATGTAATCTGTTTTCCTACGGAGCTGCGTGTGTCTGTGCCCGGTGCGAAAAAGATCGAGATTTGTGAAGCCGATTACCCGCACGGCTTGTAAACAGTAGATCCGACGAAAGCCTGAGGTTCGAACTGCAGCACGATGCGGGCGTCGGGTTCTGCGCCAGTTACGCCGCCCGGCGCAGGAAACGCCGCTGGTATCCTGGTGGAAAGGAAGGGACTCGATCGCTCAACCGCGGCATTATAGATGCGCGGAAGGGCTCCTGCTGCAGGGGTAAGCGGAGAGACCCGATCCGTAGATGTGACTGCGCGGAGTGGAAGTCACGGCCAGGGCGCTTCGGGCGACTGCGTCCTCACGACAGTTACTCACGTCGAGCGTTCCGGGATGGTTGTTCAATCTGAAGGAGAATTAACTCTTGAGAGACAGAGCAATATCGCGCCGCGCCCTGCTCAAACTGGGAGCATGCACGGTGGCCACATCGGCGGCCCTTCCGACATTTTCCAGTGCCGAGGCAGGGACAGGACTCAATCGGGGAAACGAGGAGACTGTCCGGAAATACTATGCATTGTGGTCACAGCAAAACGACTGGCATCCGGTCGACGTGCTTCTGACGGATGACTTCACTTTTACGAGCCCAGTTGACGACCGCATCAGCAAGAGTGCCTTCAAGACAGGCTGCTGGGATACACAACATGGGCTCATCGCCGGCCATGAACTGGATCGCGTTTTCCTCGTTGGCGACCAGGCGTTTGTCAGATATACGTGCCGGACGAAGAATGGCAAATCCTTCAGGAATGTGGAGTATCTCCAACTGAAAGACGGGAAGATTGAGGCCATTGAGTGCTATTTCGGCGGATCCGGCTATCCGTCTGCAGCGAACAGGGTGCAGAAGTAACACCACGCTGAGGGTCTAACCTGCACTGCCAGCTGGGAGCTCCCAGCCTGTGGCAGGGCGTTCTCTTCGATTGGATGGCGTCGAAGTTCGGCCCATCCGGCCCGCAAGGTGATACGTGCGCCTACGGCGAGTCGGCAGTCGAGCGGGCAATCGCTAACACGCTAATTTAGTTGGTGGGAAAGGGAGGGACTCGAACCCTCGACCCCGGCATTGTTAGCCGTAGATTCAATAACTTGCCGAGGGACGCCCGTTGCGATGGGACGCGGCAACATCACTGGTCAACCCATGACGGTCTCAGCCCCCGCTGCCTCGAAGGTGAGATTCACCGAGCGATCACCGAGCGGACCGGTGCGATGCCGGAGTCCACGCGGAACCGTCACCATCTGGCCTGGACCAAGCTCGAGCGTTCCGTCCTCGAACTCAATGTTGAGACGCCCCTCGATCACGAGAAATGTCTCATCGGAATTCGGATGGAAGTGCCAGGGGTAAGGTTGTGTCATCACGCTGATTCGGACGACATGATCATTGACCCTGGCGATCGGATGATTGTCGTAGCTAGCCTTGGACGCGGACTCCGACGCTAAGGTGGTAATCTCCGGGAGTTCTCCTGTCATCGCTCCTCCTTGCTATTCAAACTCACGGTTCTCGGCGCTGTGACTACAGATCGGGCCCAGTCGCGCTCCTGAGATTGGGAAGTACTACGCAAGTACGCGAAAGATCCGGTGGATAGGGAGGGACTCGAACCCTCGGCCCCGGCATTATGAGCCGACCCATTGGCTCGAGGGTCGATTATAAATTTAATGCCTTGCCAAGGGTGTCCGTTGCAACTAAGCACGAGGGACCACATTACAGGCGCATAGACCCTGCGATGGTGGGAATTTCTTTCCGTTCGCATCGAACGGAATTAGCCGTGCACCTCGGGCTCTTTCGTACCGACCGCCTCGTTCACCACCGTCCAATGCGCGCCCTTATCGGTCGATATTTCGAGCCGCGCCACGTGTTTGTCCGGGGAGGCAAAATCATAGATTTCGCGAGCATCGGCCACTCCGCCGCTCCGTCTGTGAATCTCAAACGACCTGGTCCAGACAGTTCCATGGACATGGAAGACGTCTTCGTGCGGCCCACCTTCCGGAGCGACGTTTGTATATTTGAAGGTCTTGTCGACGTCGCTGTAATAGACCAGGGAGACATCGTTGATGAAGCGGCCATCGGAATCGGGCTGCAAGCTCAAATACTCGCAGGCCACAAAGGTACCGCTGGGTAGCAAAGAACACTTTGCGTCGAAGTCTTCGGTCTTGGCATGGCCAAACTGCGTTTCTTTGGTCTCAATACGTATCTTCCAATGTCCCGTCCAGACCGCGAGTTGGTCGCGCGGGGACGACAGATCCTGAGCCGCCGCGCCGGCGGTGAGAGCAACCAGGAACGCCGCACCCAACCCCATTGAGTCTTTTCCAACCATGCGCATTAACTCCTCCTCTCCAGCTTGATGTTGGCGGATGGGCCTGCCAATCCGGTTTGCGCCATGTCGTGCGACCAGCAAGCCCACCCTGATCACCGTTGGCGTGCCATTAGCTGTTGCCCTGACCCGTCTCCAAAGTGCCGTGTTCGTCTTTTTTTACAGACTGCGACCGCAGAGCGCCGCCGCGGGTAGTTACCCGACGGCTCCAGCCGGGCCGGGCTCAGTCCAGAAAAGTGCCGGCCCGAGCGGAGCCAAAACAACAGCAGGGGCAGGTTTGAGGAACAACTCTTACCATGAACGTACTTAGGAGCTTCCACATCGACCATGGTAAGGCAGCGTTGCGCCGCGAGCGGTCGAATGCGGCGGATTGCCCGTTATTTGGGGCGAACTACCGCCGGCTTGGGTCCGCCGGCGGTAGAACGTGCGAGCCATTTAGTTGCGCGCGGATGGCGAAGTATTACCGGGCTCCGAGCGCCGGCCCAAAGGCATGCCAACCCAATGAATGATGAGTACAGTGTTTTGACGTTCGAAAGTCGAGGCTGCCTGATTTTTCGTTGTCCGCGCGCTCACCAGCCGCCGAGCCTGGCTCGTCGTCCGGTAGCCGGGCGCGTGGCTGCTGCGCGGCGCTGCGTCAATCGGTAGGTGACGTACGCGAGTTCCGCCGCACTCATAGGAAGCCGATTGTCGCGCTCGCGTTGCGCCCACCAGTGGGATGGCTTCCCGACGGCTATTGCATTGATTCAACGGGCGGAAAGGGAGGGACTCGAACCCTTGACCCCGGCATTACGAGCGCCGTCTGTCGAGGCCAAGTATCTGATTTTCCAACTTTTGGGCAGACGGCTGTTGCAGCTAGTGCGTGAAGTTGCATCGAGCGCAGTAGAGATTCCAGAATCTCCCGCGCGCGAGAATGTACTGAGCTATGTCGAGCACGCAAACAGCCCTGCGTCGCAGCATTAGTACCCTTGTGCCAGGCGTGCATACTATCCGCGGCGCGGGGACGACCCCGTGCCCCAAAGCCGAACAGTGGATAAGGGGTGAGATGCGATGAGGCTTCTATTCCCAACACTGCTGTTGCCCGCGGCGGCGCTTGCTGGCACCGGGTTCGACGGCACCTGGAAAACGAACATGGGATCCCTGAAAACGACGGGGAAACCAGTCGTTCTGGTGCTCGCCGGAGGCGAATACACCTGTTCGAGTTGCAATCCACCGTACACCGTGAAAGCAGACGGTGCTGAGCATAAGGTGACTGGCCAAACCTACTTTGACATCGCAAAGGTGAAAGTGACTGGGCCGAACTCGGCTGACATCGTATTGAAACAGGGAAGCAAGGAGTTGGTGCGCTTCAGCGATACGGTCTCTGCCGATGGCACGATGCTCACCAGCAAGGTCACGAATCTTGCTGGCCTGCAGACCGTGACCGATGAGCTGACGGCGAAGCGCGTGGCAGCCGCGCCTGCGGATTCGCACCCTCTCTCTGGCTCATGGGTGGAGCAACAGCACGTGGGAGGCGACCTGCGCCCGGTGCAGTACCGAATGACCGCAGAGGGATTCCAGATGCGCTGGAACGGCCAGAGTTATGACGCCAAGTTCGACGGCAGGGAGTATCCGGTCGCAGGCGATCCAGGCAAGACCACCGTGTCTCTCAAGAAGATCGATGATGCCACGGTCGAGGAGACCGATCATCGACGGGGCAAGGTCGTCGACGAGATTCGTCTGGCGCTCACGAAGGACGGGAATACGATCACGGTCATCGACAAAGATATTGCGCACGGACAGACGATCACTTACACACTAGAAAAGCGACGTTGAGTGCTGGCACGCGCCGAGAACCTGACGGGAAGGCAGCCGAGGGGCGCCAATGGGCCGCGGCCCACTGTCCGGTGTGGGCTTACCAACGACCGAGTTTGGGAAATGCGGATGTTCTCCGGACTGCGCAGCCAGTAGATCTACGACTGATCAGCGCGACCCCGTTCGGCTCAGGCGTCGTCGGAGCCGTCTATAGGCCGGCGTGATTCTTCACGGACACATGGCACGGCGATTCCGCAGCCGAGCATGCAGAGAGCAGTTGCATGAAAGTCTCTATTGTCTGGATTTTGGCGCGCGCTTATAAGCGCGATCGAGCATGCCTAGATTTCCTAATCAAGATCAGCCTGGGTCGAGTTTCTGCGCTTAGGGCGAGTCAGCAGTTGAGCGGCCGACCGCTAACACCTGATTGGATTGGTGGAAAGGGAGGACTCGAACCTTCGACCCCGGCATTATGAGCTGACTCCCGCAAATCTCCCGCAGCTGCGCATGATCCATGTACCAGCTGATCCTCAGGAAGGTAGTCATATTAGATCCTCGCGTTCCGCAGTCGGACACCCCAGGACACCTAGAATGTGGTCTCGGCACGGCGAACTGTTGCGTCCGCTGCGGGGACACGGGCGGGGGGCTACGACTTGAGGAACCTTGACCAAGCTCCCAGGCGTACAACACTCCATTAGAGCACTCAAGCTCGAAGCTCACCTCCTGGTGGACGGCTTCAGCCTCATTACAGCAGCGGTGACGGGTCGAGGAGCGTAGTGCAGAAGACCGCCACCAGAAGCACCAGTTGTTGGACGAACGTGTAGACAGAGACGCTGATCCTCAGTCAGGTTGTACCCCAAGTCCAAGAACCCGCCTGCCGCCCTGTGGGGCGCCCTCGACCTTCCGCTGGCAAATGATTCTCGCAAGCAGCTTGTTGAATGATCGTTTCGTCACTCTCCTGCCAATTCCGCTTCAACCGATGTGATGGCATCGAGGACCTGCTTTACCACATCAATTGTTGCGCCCGCCATCGATGCCTCGATTTGTGTCCTGTTTGCGCGCGTCGTTTCCTTGACGTAGTCCGACACAAAGGTGCTCTCGAGAGATGCGGCGAGGCTCCTTTTGAAGTCCTCTGCACCGGGCGTCGGAATGTTGCTGCCCTCCCGGGTGAGAAGGGCCCGCAGGCTCGCAAGGACCTCCTTGGACAGCTTGCGACACAGCGTCAGCACGTCCTTTTGGGGCGGATCAAAGGTGATCACCTCGCACTGGTCGTCGATGCGGTGCAGCGGACCGACGATGAAATCCTTAAGTCCCCGCGCGGCGTTCATCACCTGTAAGCCATCGTGGGTGAGGGCATTTCCGGAATACCAAAGATCCGCAGGGTTGCGGCACGACGATGATGATGGGGACAGGACGGGAGCGAGGGTACGCAAATCATCGAACAGGGGCGTCTGCTAAGGCGTTTCCCCGACGAATACATAATAGTGCTTCCACAGAACTATAATCGTGCGGATAATGCATTTGTGTAATTGTATATTTTGCACAAAAATATCAGGAACATTCGGGACAGGTCAGGTTCCGGCGGGTGTTAGCCAAGTAGAGATATTGGGTTACACGGAGAATGACATGCGCATTGGTTCGGTTTCGCATTCCTTGCTGATGTTGATCGCTGGCGGCACGGCCTCCCTGATATTGACTGCCGGATCTGCGCGCGCTGCGCCGCGCACGCAGACCGATCTGGTGGAGTTCGAAAAGATGACCTGGGTGGAAGTGAAGTCCGCGATCGCGGCGGGCAAGACGACGGCGCTCATCTACACCGGCGGTGTCGAGGAACGAGGCCCCCAGAACGCGAACGGTGGCCATAACCTCATGGCGCATGCGACGGTCGAAGCGATCGCGAGAGAACTCGGCAATGCTATCTTCCTGCCCGTGTTGCCCTACACTCCGAACGATGCAGAACCGATTCCCGGTACCATCGGCATCACGAACGAGCTGCTCGCTGCCATGCTCGAGCGCATCACGGAGCAAGCGTTCCTCAACGGTTTCCGCAACGTGATTTTGATGGGCGATCACGCTGGCGGCCAGCCGGAGGTCTACGAGGGGGTCGCCAACAAGCTCAACGCACGCTACGGAGCTCTCCGTGTGTTCTATTGTGACCAGGTCTATAGGCCCGCCAATGATGCATTCGATCAGTACCTGGCGCAGCACGGCTATCCGCCCGGCCTCCACGGTTACATTTTTGACACCTCGGAAATGATGTATCTCGACAAGGACAACACATGGGTGCGCAGAGATCTGGTCCCCTCTGCAGTGGGGGATCCCGTCGTCGATGGCAAGGTGCAGATCGGACTGCAGAGTCCGCATAACGGAATCCAGGGTGACGCGCGCCGCTCAACGGCGGAGCTGGGGAAGCGCGCAATCGACATCAAGGTCGATTACGCGGTGAGGCAGATTCGCAGCCTCCTACCGACCAAATGATTCGACCCCATCAGCACGCCATCCCCAGCCCCCATAAGCGCAAGACGCACCCGATTCTGGGGTGAGAGGGATAGCGTTTAGGAAATGTTGAGGCCGATGCATCAACCGCCCGAGCGCCTGCATCACGAGGGGACTTGGTCCGCCATCGGCTTTCACTGGAAGGGGCAGCGTTGCGGTGTGGCACAGGAAATCGGCAGAGAGAGATGGGCGGGCCGGAACGTGGCCTGAGAGCATGATGACAATGCAGTCGACTAACTGGAAAAATGAATGGTTTCCGATCGAGGATGCCACATACTTGAATTTTGCGGCGCATGCCGCGATTCCCCGCGTAGCGCTCAATGCGGTACAGGAGTCCGTCGCAGCAAAGAGGCGGCCGCACATCGTCGATGACAGGTCCTTTTTCTTCGTTGCTGCGAATTTGCGCCAAACGTTGGCGACCCTGATTGGGGCGAGCCAGGATGACATCGCGCTGACAACCGGAGCGGGCGCTGGTCTCGCGACAATCGCCTACGCGCTTAAGTGGTCTGCGGGTGATGAGGTGATCATTGCAGGTGGCGAGTTTCCCGCGCACTACGCGACGTGGAAGCCCATGGAGGCGCGCGAAGGGATAAAGGTGCAGATCACAGATCCTCAAGATCGGTTTATACAGTCCGGTGACCTGATCGCAGCAATGACGCCCCGGACCCGGGTGATTTCGGTGAGTCACGTGCGGTTCGATGATGGATCGATACTCGACGCGTCATCGCTTGCTGCGGCGTGCAAGAGGAATGGAACGTTGTTGGTTCTCGACGTAAGTCAATCTTGCGGTGCCATACCTATGGACGTGCGCAGTCTGGGGGCAGACTTCATCGTCTGCGCGGGCTACAAGTATTTGCTCAGCCCGTGGGGGACCGGGTTCCTGTGGGCGAAGCCGGAGAACGCGGATTTGTTACGACCCGGGCCGTACAACTGGTTGTCTCAGGACGTGGAGAGCTTCGCGCGCCTCAACTACGTGGATCCTCGTCCTGCTCGAACGCTGAGCCGTTGGGATGCGGCCCAGGCGTCCTCGATATATAACTTCAACCTCACCGTCATGGAAGCATCTGCGAGGTTTGTCCTGTATGCAACGCCAGCGCTCATCCATAATCATAATCAATCCCTGATTGACTATTTCTTCGAGCGACTCCCGGACGGATATCGGTTGGCGAGTCCGCGGCAGGCCTCGCATCGAGGTGTATTTGGTTGCATCGAAGTCGGCAGCCACGGTGATACAGAATCACTTTATCAAACGCTGCGGGATGAGCGATTCGTGGTGGCGCTGCGTGAGGGTAAAATCCGAGTCGCACCACATCTGCTCAATTCGATCCAAGATATGGATCGACTTCTTGTTTCTTTGGCGAAGGCGCGGAAAGGAGTAACACATGTCGACCATTGACGGGCGATTGAGGGACCTTGACATTTCTCTACCCGACGTAATGCCCCCAGTGGGGGATGGATATGTGCCGGCGTTTGCGCCGTTCGTTCGGTCCGGTGACCAAATTCAACTGTCCGGCCGCCTTGGCAAGAAGGATGGTAAGCCCCTTTGTAGGAAGGTGGGCGAGGAGATTAGCCTGGAACAAGGCAAGGTCGCCGCACGAGGCGTGGCTATTGAGTTGCTGGCTGTGCTCAAAGCCGCCGCTGGCGATCTTGATAACGTCCGACGAGTCGTAAAGCTTTTTGTCATGGTCAATGGTGCGCCGAACTTCACAGAACCCCACCGCGTTGCGGACGGGGCATCTGAGCTACTTGTCCAACTGTTCGGCGAGCGTGGCATCCATGCCCGCAGTGCCGTCAGTGTGGCGCAGGTCCCATTCGGCGCGTGCGTCGAAATTGACATGATCGCGGAACTCAGGGCAACACCGGTTGGTGGAAGTATCTAGCCCACTGTTGGGGGGCTCCAACGAGTTACGCAGAGCGACGTGCGCGATCTCCCGAGTTTGACATCTTTCTACCGCAGCATCGACGTCTCTCCAACGGCAGCGGTGCGTAGGCGTCGCTTTCACATGTGTCGTAGATCTTTCTGGAACCAATGGTGCGCATACGGTTCATTATTGAAGGGCTCCACCTCGACAAACCCAGCTCTCTCGTAGAGATGTTTTGCTTCAGAGAGCGAGCGGTTAGTCTCCAGGCGCAGGATCGCCATGCTCCGTGACGCGGCCTCCGCCGACAATCGTTCCAGCAAACGCCGCCCCAATCCAAGGCCGCGCACGTTCGAGGCAACCCACATGCGCTTAACCTCGGCAATCCGTGTGTCAATGTGAAGCTTGAGCGCCCCGCATCCCACCGCTGCTCCCAGTAGGTTTGCGACTAGTAGCAGGCCATTTGGCAACGTCATCTCCTCATCGCTTGCGGAGATGCTCTGCGCAGGATCGAAACCCGTATCAAAGCGGTGGCCAAGCTCCTCGAAGTACGACCGCAGGCAATATCGGGCGTCGATGTTACGCGGGTCGATGATCTCAATCCGCACTTGCGACGCGAGGATGAGCCTTTCAACGTCGGACATCGCGGTAACCAGACGGTCTCGCTGCAACTCCGTCAGCGGCCTCAGGATCGATGCCGCGAGTTCATTGGATGAGCTGTCCAATACCGCCCGCTCAGCAAGACCCTTACGGGTCAGTCGCACTCTTCGTACGCGACCATCGCCGTCATCGGGATCGGTGGTAACTAGCCTGTCTGCCTCTAGCCGGCGCAACTGCCGGCTGAAGTATCCCGAGTCCAGGCGAAGACGGGCGCGCAGCAGCCTCACCTCAGACCCAGCTGGCTCAATTTCCCACAGCAGTCGCGACAACCCCAGCGAGCGTCCGCGAGAAAGATAGGCATCGTCCAGCGCGCCGATTGGCTGAGTAACGGCGCGGTTGAACCGCCGAAGCAAATCAATGTGATTTTGCTTCATTCTCTGACCATAGTCAGAGAACGGGATTTTGAAAAGACGCCTCTGTTACCGGTTAACAGCTGTAAACAACGTCATGGCGCGGCAACAACTAATGATCATGGAATGACCGGCTTCCGATTTGCAGACCGTGGGACAGACGGACACTCATGGCCGGCCTCCGCGTTTCAGCGCCTCGGTCCGCTGCGGGAGATGTCGCGCTTGTTCGAGCACCCTGGAGCCAGCGAGTTCAGACGCGGCGGCTTTACCGAGCGGTCGAGCAACTCGGCACCCAATGCGGCCTCCAGCTTTTGCACTTGCCAAGTAATCGCAGAGGGCGTCCGGAATAGACGATCGGCTGCACCGGCGATGGACCCAGCCCGGGCAAACTCCACGAGAGCGCGTAAATCATCGAGCACAGGAGCCTCTAACGCACTCCTGTAAACAATAGCATCATCGTGCGGAAGCGGCACCATCAACGTGAAAATAATGAACTGTCGGAATTGTCGGTTCTCCGTTACAAACAGCGAGAAGTTAATGCAATATTTGTTTGATGCGTCGCAAGGTGTGACCGGAGGCGGGCAGTAGTATCAGCCTCGCGGCTTTAACTCGCACTGCTGGAGATGTCAATAATGAAAACGTCACCATTGATGATCGTCGCAATCCTATTTTTGCCCGTCGCCGCGCTGGCTGCATCGCCCTTCGATGGCACCTGGAAGTGGAACTACAACACCGCCTCGGGTGACGTATCCGGTGACTTATCCAAGACGCCATATGTCTACATTGTCGACAGCAATAGCTATACCTGCTCGAGCTGTGGACCGGCCTATACCGTCAAGCCCGATGGCAGCGACCAGAAAGTCACGGGTCATGGCTACGACACTTCTGCAGTCACTCTGACCGCCACGTCCGCGACCATTGTGACCAAGCTGAAAGGCAAAACCCTCACGTCGGAGAAGTACACCTTCTCGGCCGATGGCAAGACCGCGACACTGGACCAGACCAGTTACTACGGCGCCAGTCCGGTCATCGTGAAGGCTACTCTGGTCCGGGTCGCTGCGGGGGCGGCGGACGCCCACCCGCTTTCCGGTACCTGGACATGGAGCAAGCTGGATAGTATCTCGGATGCCGCAACCCTGGAGACTTTGGGGATGACGGATGACGGCTTTACGCTCAGCGGCAATGGACAAAGCTACCATGCCAAGTTCGATGGCAAGAAGTACCCGATTGCGAACGATCCTTTGAACACCCTGGTGGAACTGAAGAAGGTGAGCCCGACCGAAGTCGTGGAGTCCGACTATGTCAACGGCAAGCTGGTGGAAACCACGCAGCTGAGCGTCGACGCTGATGGCAAACACATCCACGTCGTCGAGTCAGCGCTGCATACCGGTCGGGTTAAGCGCTATACGCTGGACAAACAGATTTAATTGCGGCTGATCGGCCGCGGTCAGCCCCTTTCAAATGCCCGGGGGCTGACCCATTACTTCTTACCGACCCGGTCCGAACAGATCGGACATCGTCTTCACGTCACTGTCGCAGGCATGGTTCAGCCACGGCAGATGGAAGCTGGCCTCGAGGGACTTGAGCAGCGAATAGCTGTTGTAGAACGTGCCGCTGCTCACTTGGGCGGTCGCGCTGCCCGCCGATTCGCGGGCACACCTCTGCGGTGCCTCGTCACGGGCTTCTTGGTGCCGGCAGCCTCGAACAATTGCCGCAACCCGTGTGCCAACAGTTCGACGGCCTTCCCCAGGGCGCCGAGTTGCGCAACCCGGACTATCGCGACGGATCGGTGCAGGTCAAACGACGGGGGACGCAATACTTTCACGGGATCGGACGAATGATATCTGGCAATAAAGCGAGCGGGTAGCAGCCCGACACCATAACCGGACTGAACGAACGCCAGCTGCATATGCATGTTGTGGATTTCAGCCGCAATCATGGGCGTGAAGCCGGCACGCTCCATCCGATCGATGAGGCTCGCCCGAAGAACGCACCCGGGCGGATTGAGCACCCAGGGTGCTCGACCCAAACTTTTCCAATCACCGTCAAGGTTGCCTGCGGCGCCTTGAACGATCTCCATGCGGTCGCGAGCAATTATATTCGTCAGAAGAGGTGGAGGCGCGGCTCTACCTTCGGCCAACAGCACGGCAGCAACGTCGAGTTCACCCGCGAGCAGCCGGTTAATTAATTCACCGGTCAGAGCGCTCGACAGCCGCGGCCGGACCTTGGGGTATTTCTCAGTCAGCGCCTGAATAGGTTCGATAAGCGTCCCCTCGGCCAGGGCATGCGAGAGCCCGATGCGCAAGAGGCCGTGAGGCTCGGCGTCGCCCGATGTAAGAGATTTCAGCACCTCGGTCCGCTGCAGCAACTCTCGCGCTTGTTCGAGCACCCTGGAGCCGAGCGAGTTCAGACGCGGCGGCTTTACCGAGCGGTCGAGCAACTCGGCACCCAATGCAGCCTCCAGCCTTTGCACTTGCCGGGTAATCGCAGAGGGCGTCCGGAATAGACGATCGGCTGCACCAGCGATGGACCCGGCATTGGCGAACTCTACGAGGGCGCGCAAATCTTCGAGCATGCGGGTCTCCTAAAGCGCTTTCCCGACGAATAATACAATCATGCCGCACTGGCATTATAATCGTGAGAATAATGAAGTTGTGGAATTACCTGTCGCGCATCAGAGTCTACGGAATTCGTGTTGTTGCGGAAATCTGTATGGCTCATGCGATGCAAATTCGGCAGACGAGCGGTCCCGAGGTTCTGAATTGGACAGCGGTGGATCTCGGTGAGCCCGGGTCGGGTCAGGTGCGCCTGCGCCAGGCGACCGCAGGCCTCAAATACATCGATGTCAATCACCGCACCGGATACTACCCGCAACCGTTTCCCATTATCCCGGGTCTCGAAGGCGCCGGGACCGTAGAGGCCGTCGCCCCGGATGTGCGCGATCTGACTGTCGGCGATCGGGTGGCCTATGCCGGTCCCCATCGAGGCCGATCGTTTGCGCTCAAGGATGCTGCAGACGCCCACAAGGCATTCGAAGCGCGCGCAACCTCGGGCGCCACCATCCTAACCATCCAACCCGGCATCCACAGGAGTTTGCCATGAGCAAGACCGCAATCACCTCGCCCGAACTCGCGCCGCCGGTCGGCCCGTTTTCCCAGGCGATCGAAGTCGGTGGTTTCCTCTACCTCAGCGGTCAGGTCGGCCAAGACCCGGCCACTGGCAAGGTGGTAGAGGGGGGTATCGTGGCCGAGACAGAGCGCGTCCTTCGGAATCTTTCGGCGGTTCTCAAGGCGGCCGGGACGAGTTTCGATCACGTTGCGCGCGTCGGCGTGTATCTCACGAGCATGAGTGACTTCGTTGCGATGAATGGCATCTACGCAAAGTATTTCAGTCAGCCCTTTCCCGCCCGGACGACGATCGCGGTGGCCGCGCTGCCGCTGGGAGCCTGCGTCGAGATCGACCTCGTCGTCAAAGCTTGAGGCGACGCACGGAGGGTGATCTCATGAAGTACACATTTCACATCGTCGATGTCTTCAGTTCGACACCGTTCGGCGGTAATCAACTCGCGGTTCTGCCTGAGGCGGCCGGCATTTCGACCGAGGGCATGCAAAAGATTGCTCGCGAATTCAATTTCGGCGAAACGACCTTCGTCCTGCCGACGAACGATCCTGCGAACACGTGTCGGGTGCGCATCTTCTCACCTCGGGCGGAGCTCGACTTTGCGGGGCATCCCACGGTGGGCACCGCCTGTGCGCTTGTGATGAAACAGCACGTACGGCTTAGTGATCCAGTCCGGCTCATTCTGGAGGAGAATATCGGTCCCGTGACGGTCGACGTCGCTCAGCGAAATGGAGGGTTCCACGGCACGTTGACGTTATCGGGGAAGATCGAGGCACCGACCGCTGCACCTTCTCCGGCTGATCTCGCCGCCGTCCTATCCATCGAGCCCACCGAGGTGAGCCAAGTCTTTTTCGCGGGCATCGGTCTTCCATTCTGTTTTGCGCAACTGAGTTCGAACGCGGTGGTCGATCGGGCGGCGATCAATCGGGCTGCTTGGGCGGCAACGCTCTCGCGAGCGTGGTCTTCCCACCTCTTCTTCTTCGCGGGAAATCTACGGGATGGCAGCAAGCTCTATGCTCGCATGTGGGCACCCGCGCTGGGCATCGAAGAGGATCCCGCGACCGGGAGCGCCTGTGCCGCCCTGGTCAGCGCCATGGCATCGAAGCATGATTTTGGCGGGGCGGCCTATCGCCTTTCGATCCAGCAAGGTGTCTCCATGGGGCGCCGAAGCGAACTCGAAGCGGAGGCGCGGAAGCGCGACGACGTGGTGACCTCGGTCAGCGTTGCTGGTCCCACAGCCTACGTCGCAAGCGGCGAAATCGAGGTGCCGCCGTCCGCGCTTGTGTCCTAGACCGTCGAAGTGTTCCCCCATGCGCGCAGACCGCAGGTACCGGCAATTTGAGAGTTCACCAAATGCTTGCATCATCAGGAGATCGGAGCCATGAGAATAATTAGTGGCGTCATCAACACGAGGTTCACCCACCGCACGAAGGAGCGGAGTCTTCATAGAACCCCTCTGCAAATCATGGCTGTCGCCTTCGCGGCCTGCGCTCTTGCTCTTGGAATTATCGACTTTGCTGCGGGGGGTCCCTTGCCCGATGTATCGGCGGCACTTGCCGCGGCAGTCGCCGATTCCTCGCGCCCGGACTCTGATACCACACGGGATGCCGACCGAAAGCCGGAGCAAACCCTAGCCTTCAGCGGCATCAAACCGGGGGACCAGGTGGCCGACTATGTCGCCGACTCAGGCTATTTCACGCGTCTGTTCTCCAGCGTCGTCGGCTCCAAGGGTCACGTTTACGCAGTGGAGCCCACCGAATTCTTCAAGTACCAGAGTTTCCCTAAGGCAGTCGCGGAGCTTCAGGGCTACGCCGTCGCTCATCCCAACGTAACGGTTACGACTGCCGCGGCGCTCGAAGGACTAAAGTTCCCCGAGAAGCTCGACCTGTTCTGGATTTCCCAAAATTACCACGACCTACACGACGAGTTCATGGGGCCGGTTGACACCGCCGCGTTTAACAAGGCCGTCTACAGTGCGCTGAAGCCCGGTGGCTTTTACGTAATCCTCGATCATTCCGCCGCTCTGGGTGCTCCCGCAAATGTAACCGAGACCTTGCATCGGATCGAGTCCTCGACCGTGCGCCGAGAGGTCGAAGCCGCGGGGTTCAAGTTCGACTCCGAGAGTTCGATTCTCGCCAATCCAGCGGACCCCCGCACGGCCAAAGTGTTCGACCAGACGATTCGCGGACACACCGACCAGTTTATCCTGAAGTTCCGCAAGCCTATGTGAAGAGGATTTCGGGCACACCGCAGGAACCGGTGAGTAGAGGCAATGGAGGTAGCGTGAACAGATCATTGTGTAGCGTGACGATCGGTGTCGCCACCCTGGCGGTGCTCGGGATGACTGCAAGGTTGGCCCGCGCACAAACCGACGCGGCCTTTGCAATTCCTACAGCCGAGCTGCTGAAGGAAAAGCCGCGGCTGTACAGGTACGAGTCGTACTGGGCGTTTCCGCCGGCTCACTGGGGTGACGTGGACCGAACGCCGAGGGCCGGGACAAATACAACGCGACCCACAACGCTGCCCTCTACAAGAACGCGCTGCTCGCGCCGGCGAAGGCCTCAATACTCTTCGACGAAACGCCGCGCGATGATTGGGTACGGGTCAACGTAACCTACAAGTAGCCGCGCGCAAGCGGCCGCGTCGCGGGCATCCGCCCGCAATTCACGAGGGAGAAAAAATGCTGCGGGCACTGTTCTTAGCGACGATTCTGGCCGGCGCGCTCGCCGGAAGTGCGCTGGCGCAGGCTCCGGATGCCAGCTGTGCGTTGCCTTCAGAGCCCGAGGGCATTCCCACCGCGATCGATGCGGCAATCACCGGGCCCGCGGACAAGGATCGAACCTGCATGAAGGCCCAATTGACACCCGAAACGCGCATGATGTTCGTTTCACTCGGCGCGGACGGAGCGCCAAGCTATACGCTCCAGACCTTGGACGATTGGATCGCCCGCGTCAAAGCCCGTGGCCACGTCATGTTGGAAGAAAAGCAGCTGAAATT
>Ga0302324_100004891_pt1 | contig 29513 bp, 21 predicted proteins | sample Palsa_T0_1_FD_201949 | JGI IMG/M metagenome (GOLD analysis project Ga0302324, IMG submission 201949) | Peat permafrost microbial communities from Stordalen Mire near Abisko, Sweden - Palsa_T0_1 | ecosystem: Environmental > Terrestrial > Soil > Palsa > Peat permafrost | place: Sweden: Abisko...
CCACGCTCCGGGGATCCCGGACTTCACCGTAATGGTCGTGATCGAGCGCAAGGTAGCCGATCAGCACGCCTTCGGGGCGCCAGCCAAGGTCCCGCTGGGTGATCCGCTGGATGCCCCTTACGAAATACCCGGCCCCGGCCAGAAGCATGAGCGCCATCGCGAGCTCCACGACGATCAGGGCCTGGCGGAGCCGGTGCCGGTAGCGATCCGGGGTCGTGCCCCGGGCACCCTGCTTGATCGATGCATTCACCTGTTCGCGCGAGGCGAACAGCGCGGGCATTGTGCCGAAGAGGGCGCCAGCCGCCGCGGAAACAACACAGGTGAATCCGATGACCCGGAAGTTGAGCGGCATGTCGACCTTCCAGTATGCCGCCAGGTACCGATTGCTCCACTGCGCGAGCAGCAGCCCCAGGGCGCCGCCCGCCGTGGAGATCATCATGCTCTCGGTGAGCAGCATCCGGATCAACCGGGCTCGCGTGCAGCCGAGCGCCAGGCGGATGCCCAGTTCGTTGTTCCGGGCGGTTGTGCGCACGAGCTGCAAGTTGGCAAGGTTGACGCAGGCAACCAGCAGGACGACGCCGGAAAGACCCATCACGAGCCAGACAAGGCGCCCGCCCATCTCGTCCATTGCACGCGTGGGAAAGGGAACGGTCTTGAAGCCGCGGCCCGTGTTCGACTTCGGAAAGTCATGAGCGAGCCTTCGGGCGAGCGCGGCCAGCTCCGCCTGGGCCCGCTGGGCCGTCACGCCGGGCTTGAGCCGCGCGACGACGGAATTCCATCCCCTGTCGCGGTAGCGTGGGTCCATGCCGCTCATCAGGGTGCAGAAAGCGAGGCCGTCGGTGGTGCCGACGAACAACGTGGGATCGTCCAGGGCGGCAGCCATCACGCCGACAATGGTGTATTGAAAGCCCCCGTCCGTCCTCAGGATGCGGCCGAGCACGCGAGGGTCGGCCCGGTAGTGCTTGACCCAAAACGAGTGGCTAAGGAGCGCGATATTCTCGTGGCGCGCCTCGTCTTGGTCCGTGAACGCGCGCCCAAGCATCACCGGCTGGATCCCCAGGGCCGTGAAGAAGTCGGCGGTTGCGCTGATGGAGTCGCAGCGGATGGCGGCCTGCCCGGGCTCCGCCAGGGTGCTCAGCCAGCTGACATAATAGGCGGAGACGTGATCCAGCGCCGTGTTCTGGGCGCGCAGGTCAAAAAAATCGCCCGGCGAGACCGAGCCTTCCGAGCCGTCCGCGGACGTTGCCCGGATGTGGACCAGGCGGCGCGTGTCGGCAAACGGCGCCGGGCGCAGAAGCAGCCGGTTCAGGACCGTGAACGCCGTCGTGTTCACGCCGATTCCCAGCCCGAGCGTGAGCAGGGCGACGATCGAGTAGCCCTTGTTCTTGCGTAGCGTGCGCGCGGAGTAGGACACGTCCTGGAGGAGCTGCTCAAGCCATTGGAACACGAACTGATCGCGCGACTTCGCCTGAACCATGCCGAGGTTGCCGAATTTCCGGTTCGCGGCATGGCGGGCCTCATCCGCCGGCAGGCCGCCGGCGAGCCCGTCCTCAGTGCGCATTTCCAGGTGGAACCGCATCTCCTCGGCCATCTCCCGTTCCGCGGCGCCACGGCGGAAGAGGAAACGGAGGCGACGGGCCAAGAGGCGCAGCGGCGTCATGGAAGGAAGGACCGATGGCGTGAAAGGCTACGGGGAATGCATGACCTGCGCGATGATCCCCGCCATCCGGTTCCAGCTCTCCGTCTCGGACTCGAGCTGCCTGCGGCCCGACCTGGTGAGCGCATAGAATTTCGCGCGCCGGTTGTTCCCCGTCATGCGCCATTCGGCCTCGATCCAGCCTTTGCCCTCCATCCGGTAGAGCGAGGGGTATAGCGATCCCTCGTCCACCTGCAGGGCGCTCCTGGAAAGCTGCTCCAGCTTCTGGGTGATGCCCCAGCCGTGGAGTTCACCGCGGGACAGTACCCGCAGGACCAGCATGTCGAGGGTTCCCTGGAGGAGGTCCGCCTTCTGCGCCATTGCCGCGCCAGCCTTAGAATGTCTAAGGCAGAAGTCGAGCCGTTTCCTTGGTGCGGCGGGGCGGCCACCCTGTGCTGCCGGCAACGCCTCGAGTTTTTGGATGACGCGGCATGGCAATTCTGCACCCTCCTTTGTGTGCGCCTTCGCGCTTACTGCACCCGGCTCGTCTTCGGTGTTCTTCCTGTTCTCGGGTGTGCCGGGGCCGATCAGCAGCCGGACAGGGATTCCCTCAACACGAAAGTGGCGGAGGCGCTCGCGCCCATCCGCGAACGAGCGAGCTTGCCGGCTTTGGCGGGCGCGATCGCAACAGCTGACGGGGTGCTTGCAAGCGGGGTGGTCGGCGTGCGGAAAAGCGGGTCGAGGGTCAACGCGACCCTCGAAGACGAATGGCATCTCGGCTCCGACACCAAGGCGATGACTGCGACCTTGATCGGCCTGTTGATCGACGACGGGAAACTCCGCTTCGAGAGCGCGATTGCGGACGAGTTCCCCGATCTTGCCCCAAAACTGCCGGAGGCGATTCGGAAAATCACCGTGGAGCAGCTCTTGGCCCACCGGGCGGCTTTGCCTTGGGAAGCGGATTGGGGTCCGCTCTCCGCGCATGGCTCCTTGATGGAGCAGCGCGTGGCCACCGTGCTGGCGGCTGGCAGCGCGGTCCTGGTGGCGACCCCGGGCGCAAGTTTCAACTATTCGAACTGGGACTATGTGATCCTGGGGGCGATTGCCGAACGCATTACAGGCAGGCCATGGGAAGAACTCATGCGGCAGCGCATATTCGCGCCGCTAAAGATGGAGCACGCCGGCTTCGGCGGCACGGGCACTCACGGCGCCATCGATCAGCCATGGCCGCACGTGAACGGCATACCCTTGTCGTCCAACGGCCCGGAAATCGACTTCCGGGCGGTGATGGCGCCGGCCGCCGGGGTTCACTGTCCGATCGGCGACTGGGCAAAGTTCACTATTAACGAGCTGAAGGGATTGCGCGGGGAGCCCGGTTTGCTTTCGCCAGAGACGTTCAAGCGCCTGCACACCCCGGCCTTCGGGGGCGACTACGCCGGGGGCTGGAATGTCGTGCAGAGGGATTGGGCGAAGGGAACCGCCTACACCCATGGCGGCACAAATAACATGAACTATTCCATCGCTTGGATTGCGCCAAGACGAGACGTGGTATTCCTCGTTTGCACGAATGAAGGGCAGGCCTTCACGCCCTGCGATGAAGCCGTGCATGCACTGCTCAACATCTATGACAGCATGACCCGTTGATGCCGCGAAGCGTTGCGCGCGGGGAATGCCGGCGGATCCCCCTGGAGGCTCCGAGACGCGCCGCACCTTTCACGCCGGGACGTGTCTGAGAACGGATCGTGCCCGAACTCGGCGAAGTCGACTTTTTCAGGAGAAAATGGGATGTGGCGCTGGGCGAGAGAGTTGACCGCGTCACGCTCAAGGCGGGCGCGCGGACCTTCAAGGGCACCGACCTTGCGGCCATCGAAGGGTCGCTGCCGGGTAGGGCCCTGAGGTCATCGGAGGCGGCGGGCAAGCAGATGCTGTTTCGGTTTGGGACAGACGGGTGGCTCGGACTACATCTCGGGATGTCGGGCAACCTCGGCGTCCGTCCGCCCGACTTCAAGCCTGGCGCCCATGACAAGCTCGTGCTCTACACCACGAAGCATGCCCTGGTCTACAATGATCCCAGGATGTTCGGGCGGGTGCGGTTTGCGGTCGGCCCGAAAGCCCCCTTGTGGTGGAGCTCGATTGCGCCATCGCTGGCCTCGAAGGAATTCAGCCAGAAGGCGGTTGCGGCATTCCTTCACCGGCGCTCCAGGACGGCGGTCAAGTCGGTCCTTCTCATGCAGGAGCGATTTCCCGGCATAGGGAACTGGATGGCGGATGAGATCCTCTGGAGGGCCGCCATCCATCCCCTGCGCCTGGCGGGATCCCTCGAATCCTCTGAAATCGAGGCGCTTTGGCGAGAATGCCGCTGGGTTGCCCGGCAGGCCCTGAAGATCATTGGCGTGGAACACCGGAAACTTCCCGCCACGTGGCTTTTCCCCCACCGCTGGCGAGAGGGGGGCCGCGACCCAAGGACGGGCACCCTCCTCAGGCGCGAGCAAGTCGGGGGGCGCACGACCTGCTGGTCTCCGGCCCGCCAAAAGCTCCGGACAGCGCGGCAAAGCTGATCACCACGTTGTCTCGGCATTTTGATTAGGCTAATCATGATGATAGGATCCGCACGCGCATAGCGCTTGGCCGCGTTGAGAAGCTCCTTTTATGCCTTCCCGTCCCAATGTGCGGCGGCGGCGAAGCCGCTATGGCGTGACGGCGAATTCACGCACGCTGCGAACCGGTTGGCCGTCGGTCCCGCGCAGCTCGGCCTCCAATGTGACGGGCCCCCTCTCTCGCGGCCAGGTCAGATGGAATTCGGTCAACCCGGTGCCAAAAGGCGCGACCTGGACATCCCGTTTACCCTCGAGCAGAAGGGTGTCCCCCGACCGGCGCAGGCGGAGTTGCACCGGCCCGCTCCAGGATTCGCCCAGATCGTTGACCAGCATCACCCTGATGTCAGCCCCTGTGCCGGCCCGCACCTGGTCCTTCCAGAAATCCAACATGAGTCCCACCGGCGCGAATGCATCTCGGACATAGCGGTAGAACTCCGGCTCCCAGGTGAGCGCACCGACGTCGATCCAGTGGTCGCTGGTCTGGCCGTCGGCGCGCGAGTAGCCGAGCGTCGTGAAATGCATGACTGCGGCCGCCTTGCGGTGGGCCCTCCAGAACTCTGTCTCCGCCGCAAGATACGTGGCGTAGAGGTGTCGGCGCTGCGCGGTCGTCGAGGCCCTTCCAAGGAGGTTTTCGTAGAGGTTTCGGGTCAGTGTTGTGGGCGTACCGTCACGGTTCAGCCAGAGCCAACCGTATTCGTTTATGATGACCGGATGCGTTGCGTCATTCTTGATTGCGCTGCCTTGCGGCACCGGATCTGCGGTGGCGAGGTCAGACAGCTTGAATTTTGGATCCTGAAAGTGGTACGGATGCGATTCGAAGGTGTCGGTCGGCCGGTCCGGCGCGCTGTAGCTGTTGTCCCAGGGCCGGTCCGACAAGTCCGTGGCGCGAACCCGCTCGATGGCAGGTCCCGTCTGGTCCGTTGTCGTCTCGTTACTTGCGTCCCATATCACGACCGAAGGATGGTTCCAGCGCTCGCGCATCCACTCCGCATACTCCAGCGCGAGTTCGTCGGCCTTCAATTCCTTCGGATAGTTGCTCCAACCTGGGCCGCCGAACCATATTGGGAACTCATCCTGGATAAGTATGCCCAGCTCATCGGCGGTGTCGTACCACTGCTCCGGCGGGAAACCGATGCAGTAGCGCAGGCAGTTCCAATGCATGTCCTTCACGCGCTGGTGCAGCAACCGGACCCATTTGCGGTCCCACGGCCGGTCCTTGCATTCGCCGTCCTCGAAGAACCTGTAGACTGTGAAATTGCTGCCGCGCATGAAATACGGCTTGCCATTCAGGGTTGCCTGCCGGGTCGCGGGGTCGAACCTGAACTCGCGCATGCCGAACCTCGTCCGAAGCAGGTCGGAACCGCTGTCGACCTCGAGTTGATAAAGGAAGGGGTCCTTCGGGGACCAAAGCCTGCAGTCGGAGATGGGAACATCCACGTCGAGGACCGTTTCCTTGGCGGAGGGGAAAGCGGCCTCTGCGCTCTTCAGGCTCCCGGACACCCGGCCTGACCTGGCCTCTCGAACAACGAACTGAACGGAGCGCCGGCAGGGAGCACCGGCGTTGACCAGGACCGCCTGCACGCGCACGGACCGCCGCGCAATGTCGGGCACGGCCTGGACTTGCACGATATGCGGCGTTCCCGAGAGGATCAGCTCCACCGAGTCGAAGATCCCTGGGATATACCGCTGCTTTTCAAAATCAAAGCCGGACGGCACCGCCGCAGTCACGGCGTCGCGGTCGGCGCCTACACGGATCAAGAGGATGTTTTCCGCCGGACTGAGCGCGGAGGTGGCGTCAAAGTAACCGGGTGTGAAGCAAGGCGCGTGGGAGCCGAGGTCAACTCCGTTGAGGATCACCTTCGTCCCATACATGGCCTTGGCGACCTTGAGCCGGGCCAGAGCGGGTAGGGGCTGACCGAGGGTGAAGGTGCGCCGGTACCAGAACGCCTCGCGCTTGGGGTCTTTTTGGGCGATCAGCTGCCTGTCATGCACCGGAGGGCCGGGAGGGTCTGCAAATTCCGGTTTCGCAAGCGAGACGAGGCCCGGGACCGGTACGCTGCGGTCAAATGCGTCCGGGACGCGGTCCATGGTCCCCTCGGCAATCTGCCAAGTGCCGTCCAGCGATATGACCCGCCTCTCCGTACCTTCGGCGCCGGCCGCCGCCGTCGTAGTGGCAAGCATCGCCAGCGGGATCCCCACCCACGAGAGCAGATGCATCATGGTTCTCACGCCTCGGATGGTCTCTAGTATTGGTCCGCGCATCGGATTATGTCCCCTGCTGCCTGCCATCACGAGATGTCACATTTTTCGTGGTAAAGCTGGTCATCACAAGTTGTCACCCTTGGGCTGTCATCACGAGATGTCATTTCAGGACATTGGAAAGCGATTTTACTAATTTGAGGGCTTGCCTTTGGAATGGATACCGTTCAATTGAACGCCATTCGATCGAACGCTCCATAGCTGCAACCTCGAAATTCACCACCATGGACCAGGCAAACAAGATCATCTACGTCGAATTCCACGCATCCGACCTCGGGAAGACCAAGGCATTCTTCGAAAACGTGTTCGGATGGGCGTTCACGGACTACGGCCCCGACTACACCTCCTTTGTCGACGGGCAGATCGCCGGGGGCTTCTTCCGCTCCGACAAGCGCGCGTCGTCGGCCGAGGGCGGCGTCCTGGTCGTCATTTTCCACCCGCAATTGGAGGACGCCCTCCGGCGGGTCGTCGAGCACGGCGGGAAAATCACGCGGGAGATCTTCTCATACCCCGGCGGCCGCCGGTTCCATTTTGCGGAGCCGAGCGGCAACGAGCTGTCCGTGTGCTCCGACCCGTGATCGCCATGATGACCGAGCGCCAGGAGCAGATCCTCGACTTCATCCGCCTGTTCCAGCGGGAGAAGGGCGTGCCGCCGTCGTCCCGGGAAATCCAGCGCAGGTTCCGCCTCGCCAGCCAGTCCACCGTCATCGGCCACCTGCGCGCCCTGGCGAACAAGGGGCAGATCGAGCAGCTGGCGGGCCGCACCTGGGGGCTCAAGGCCCTCGCGGTGCAGGCCCAGCTCTTCGAGATGCCGGTCTTCGGCACGATCCCGGCGGGGCTGCCGGCGATGCAGGAGCAGACGCCCGACGAGACGATCGCCGTGAATCCCTCCGTCTTCGGCGTCCGCCGGCCGGGGCCGCACCAGGTTTGGGCGCTGCGCGTCCAGGGCGACTCGATGGTCGACGCCCACATCATGGACGGCGACCTGGTGGTGCTTGAGCGGCGCGACCCCCGGGAGGGCGACATCATCGCGGCCCTCGTGGACGAGACCACGACGACATTGAAGAGGCTTGTGCACCTGCGCGGGCGGCCCGTGCTGCGCGCGGCGAACAAGCGCTACCGTGACATCGTGCCCGAGCGGCGGTTGGAATCGCAGGGGGTCGTGGTGGGACTGATCCGCCGGGGCGCGGCCGCCGCCTGGTAAAAACCATGAGCGCAGGTGGCCCCTCCCTCCCAAACCGTCTCCGAGCTGCGGTCACTTCTCGCCGTCCGCTTTCCAGAAAGAGCCCGGAAGCCGTGCGGCGGGGTGCCCGCGGCGGTCCGCCCGATCGATGACGCGCTCGGGGGCGGCCTGCCCGCCGGGCGGCTGACGGAGCTCGTCTCGGCCGTCCCGAGCGGCGGGGGCCAGACGGTGGTAGCGGCATTGCTCGCGGCCACCCTGGCCGCGCGGCAGCGGATGGCGCTCATCGACGGGGCGGACGGCTTTGCGCCCGAGGCCGTGCCGGCCGGCATGCTTCGCCACCTCGTGTGGGTGCGCTGCCGCGCGCCCGAGCAGGCCTTCGCGGCCGCGGACATCCTGGTGCGCGACGGCAACTACGCCGCGGTCGTCCTCGACCTGCGCGGCTGCGCGGAGCGGGCCCTGCGGAGGACCCCGGCCTCCGCGTGGTACCGCCTGCAGCGGGCCGCGGAGGGCGGCTCCGTCGCCGTTCTCGTGCAGACGACGTCCCCGCTCGTGCCCGCTGTCCCGTGGCGGCTCGTCCTCGACACGCCGCTGTCCCTGGCCGATGTCGACGCGCCGAGGGACGCCGTGGCCGACCGGCTCGCCGTCCGGACGGAGCGCAGCCACCCGCAGGCGATCGAATTGGCCGGATGAGCTACGCGGTCCTATCGGTGCCCGACTTCGCCCTGCACGCCCTGCGCAGGAGCGATCCGGAGCTTTGCGGGCAGGCGGTGGCGCTGGTGGCGGGCGAGGGGCGCAAGGCCCGCGTGGCCGCGGCTTCCCCGGAGGCCCGCGGCATTGTGCCGGGGCTTGCGGCGGCGCTCGCGATGTCCCGCTGCCCCGGGATCGTCTTCAGGCGGCGCGATCCCGCGGCGGAGGTCGAGGCCCACAGGCTCCTCCTTGGCGCGGCATTCACGCTCTCGCCGCGCGTCGAGTCGACCTGCGGCGGATGCTGCACCGTCGATCTCCGGGGCGCGGATCCGGCGCGCACGGAGGCGCTCATGCGGCTTGTCGCCGTCGAGCTGGCGGGGACGGGGCTGCCGGCCCGGATCGGGGCCGGCGCGACGCCGCTCCTCGCCTCGTACGCCGCGCGGTGCGCGGAGCCCGTCCTCGTTGTCCGGGATCCCCGGGATTTCCTGGCGCCGCTGCCCCTTGCGTTCGCGGACCCGGCGCCCGCGCAGGCGGAAATCCTCCGCGGGTGGGGGATCGCCACCCTCGGGGGATTGACGGCGCTCCCCAAGGCCGAGGTCGGCCGGCGGCTGGGCTCGGAGGGGGTGCTCCTGTGGGAGCGGGCTGCGGGCGAGACCCTCCGCGTCCTGCGCCTCGTCGAGCCCGCAAGGAGCTTCGCGGCCGAATGGGCCTACGAGCCCCCGGTCGAGTCGATCGAGCCGCTGTTCTTCAAGCTGCGGCGCTTCGCCGAGCGGGTCGCGCTCGAGCTCCGGGGCGCGGGGTTCGTCGCCGAGAAGCTCTCGCTCACCCTCCTCCTTGAGGACGAGACCGACCACCGCCGCGAGTTCCGCCTGCCGGAGCCGGGCGCGGACGTGGAGGGCTGGATGCGCGTCCTCAACGCCCACCTGGGGACCGTACGGACCGAAGCCCGGGTTGCGGGCGTGCGGCTCGTCGCGGCCCCGGCGCGGCCGCCGGAAAAGCAGGACGGCCTGTTCGACGCGGGCCTGCGCGACCCGGCCTCATTCTGGGAGAACATCGCGCGCATCGCGGCGATCGTCGGCGACGACCGGGTCGGCACGCCTGCGCTGGCCGACACCCACCGGCCGGACGCCTTCGTCCTTGAAAGGCCCTCCGAGGCCGTCACCCCATCCGTGGAGGCGCCGGTGCATCCCCCCTGCGGGCCGACCCTGCGCCGGTTCCGCCCGCCATGGCCGGTGCGCGTCGTCTGCGACGCGGGCTCGCCCTGCCGGCTGGAGGGAGGGCGGCTGGAGGGCGACGTGCGCGCCGCGCTCGGCCCGTGGCGCTCCGCGGGCGACTGGTGGAAGCCGCAGGCATGGGCCGTCGAGACCTGGCAGGTCGAGCTGGCCGGGGGCGGCGTCTACCAGATCGCCTGCATGGACGCCGGCTGGTGCGTCGAGGGCATCCTGGACTAGGCCCCGGCCTCCAAAGGGGACTCCGTCAATGCCGTTCGTCGAGCTCCATGCGCGCAGCGCGTTCTCCTTCCTGCGCGCGGGCTCGCTTCCGGAGGCCCTTGTCGCCGAGGCCGCCCGGCTGGGCATGCCGGCCCTGGCGCTGTGCGACCGCGACGGCGTCTACGGCGCCGTGCGGCTCCATGTGTCGGGCCGCGAGGCCGGCGTGCGGGCCCTTGTCGGATGCGAGATCACGATGGAGGACGGCAGCGTCGTGCCCGTCCTCGTCGCGACGCGGGCGGGCTACAGGGGGCTCTGCAGCCTGCTGACGACGGCCCACCTGCGGGCGGAAAAGGGGGAGGGGCGCGTGGCCTGGCGCGAGCTCGCGGAGGCGTGCGGGGGGCTCGTCGCGCTCACCGGGGACGAGGAGGGGCCGCTCCGGCGGGCGTGGCTCGAGCGCGGGCCGGCGGCCGCGGCCGAGGCGGGCGCCAGGCTCGCGGGGATCTTCGGGCGGGACAACCTCCACGTCGAGATCCAGCGGCACCGGGTTGCCGGCGAGGAGCGCTGGAACCGGTTCCTCGTCGACTGGGCGCGCGCCGGGCGGCTGCCGCTCCTGGCCACCAACGGCGTGCTCCACGCGACGCCGGAGTGCTGCGGAGTCCTCGACGTGTTCACGTGCCTGCGCCACCGCACGACGCTCGACGCGGCGGGCCGGCGCCTGGCCCCCAACCGCGAGCGCCACCTGAAGGACCAGCGGGCGATGGAGGAGCTGTTCAGGGACCTGCCCGAGGCGATCGCGAACACGGGGAAGCTCGCGGAGCGGCTCGAGTTCACGCTCGCGAACCTGGGGTACCGGTTCCCCGACCACCCGGTGCCCGCCGGCGAATCGCAGGACTCGTTCCTTAGGAAGATGACGTACTTCGGGGCCCAGCAGCGCTACGGGAGCGTGGTGGGCGAGGTGCGGCGCCAGCTCGAGCGCGAGCTGGCGCTCATCGCCAGGCTGGGCTTCAGCGGGTATTTCCTGATCGTGTGGGACCTGTGCGCCTTCGCGCGCGAGCGCGGGTCGCTCGTGCAGGGGCGCGGGAGCGCCGCCAACAGCGCGGTGTGCTATGCGCTCGGGATCACGGCCGTCGACCCGATCGAGAGCAAGCTGCTCTTCGAGCGTTTCCTCTCGGAGGGCCGCACGGACTGGCCCGACATCGACCTCGACCTTCCCAGCGGCGAGCGGCGGGAGGAATTGATCCAGGAGGTGTACCGGCGGTATGGCCGCAGGGGCGCGGCGATGACGGCGAACGTGATCACGTACCGGGGGCGAAGCACCCTCCGCGAGGTGGGCAAGGTGCTCGGCTTCCCGGACGACACCCTGGACCGGTTCTCAAACCTCTTCCACGGGGGCGACCTGCCCCAGACCCTTGAGCTGGAGGAGCAGCTGCGGATGGCGGGCGTGTCCGATGCCCACCCGAGGCTGCGCGCGCTCGTCGACACCTGCCGCAGGGTGCGCGGCCTGCCCCGGCACCTTGGCCAGCATTCCGGGGGGATGGTCCTGAGCTCGGGCGACCTCGACCAGCTCGTGCCGCTGGAGAACGCCCGGATGCCTGGGCGCTCCGTCCTCCAGTGGGACAAGAGCGACATCGAGGACATGGGGCTGCTCAAGGTGGACCTGCTCGGGCTCGGGATGATGGCCGCCCTGCAGGACGCGGTCGAGATCTGCGCCCAGCGCGGACAGCCGGTCGACCTGGCGCGGCTTCCCAAGGACGACCCCGCCGTGTTCAGGATGATGCAGGAGGCCGATACCGTGGGGGTCTTCCAGGTCGAGAGCCGGGCGCAGATGTCGACGCTCCCGCGGATGAAGCCCCAGAATTTCTACGACCTGGCGGTCGAGGTCGCCATCATCCGGCCCGGCCCGATCCAGGGGGACGCCGTGAATCCCTATCTCAAGCGGCGGGCCGGGGAGGAGCCCGTGACGTACCCCGACGAGCGGGCACGGCCCATCCTGGAGCGGACGCTGGGGGTGGTCCTTTTCCAGGAGCAGATCCTCAGGCTCGCGATGGAGCTCGGCGGGTTCAGCGCCTCCGAGGCGGACGAGCTCCGGCGCGCGATAGGGTTCACGCGCTCCCAGGAGCGGCTCGACCGGATGAAGGCCCGGCTCACCGTGGCGTTCCGGGAGAACGGCGTGAGCGAGCCGGCGGTGGAATACCTGATCAAGTCCCTCGCGTCGTTCGCCCTCTACGGGTTCCCCGAGTCGCATGCGATCAGTTTTGCGCTGATCGCCTATTCGAGCGCGTGGCTCAAGGTGAACAGGGCCGCCGCATTCTATGCGTCGCTCCTTAACTGCCAGCCGATGGGGTTCTACTCGCCGGCGAGCCTCGTCCAGGACGGGCGCCGCCACGGCATCACATTCCTTCCGGTCTGCGTCCAGTCCTCCGATGGGAAGTGCCGCGTGGACTCGGACACCACGGTCCGCCTGGGGCTCGCGACGGTGCGCGGCATGCGCGCCCCGGCGCTGCAGTCGATGCTCGCCGCGCGCGCGGAGCGGCCGTTCGCGTCGCTCGCCGATTTCCTGCGGCGGACGCGGTTCAGCGCGGCCGAGCGCCGGGTGCTGGCCGGCGCCGGGGCGCTCAACGGGCTTGCGGACCACCGGAGGTCCGCGCTGTGGCGCGTCGAGGCGTTCCAGGGGGGCGACGACCTCTTCCGGCAGGCGCCGGAGGCCGGCGAGGAGGCGCTCTCGCCCCTGGAACGGATGACGCTCCTCGAGCGGCTGCAGGCCGACTACAGGCACCTGTCGCTCACGGCCGGGGCCCATCCGATGAGGCTCGCGCGCCCCATGCTGGCGGATGTCCGCACCGCGGGGGAGCTCGGGGGGCTGCGGGCGGGGGAGCGCGTGAGGATCTGCGGCTCGGTCATCACGCGCCAGCGGCCGGGCACGGCGAAGGGGTTCTGCTTCATCACGCTGGAGGACGAGACCGGCCTGGCGAACGCGATCGTGCGCCCGCGGCTCTTCGAGGAGGCGCGGCTCGTCATCAATCTCGAGCCTGCGCTTGTGATCACGGGGCGGCTGCAGAACGAGAAGGGCGTGATCCACGTCATGGCGGAGGAGATCGCCGCCATGCCCGACCTTGGGCTCCCCGCGCAGGCGTCGCACGACTTCCACTGAGCAGATTGCGCGGGACCGGGATTGCACTCGGGCCGACCTGCCGCAACAGCTGGACCGCAGAATGGAATTCCGGCTCGCCTTCGCCGCCTTCATCGCCGGGTTCGCGGCCTACCTGTTCCTGGGCGGAATCGGGGTCACGGACAGCGGGCGGCGATCACGGCCGGCCTGAATTCCGCCCTTTCAGGAAGGAAATGATCCGGCGCATGGCGTTGCATCCATGCGGCAATCCGGTTCGTAATGGGGATGGATGAGCCGCCCCCCGCTGATCGCCGCCGTGTTGTTCGCCGCCGCCGCCGGTCGCGCGTGCGCCGCCGACGCGATCGCCTGGCAGCCCTGGTCGGATGCGGCCTTCGCCACCGCGAAGCGTGAGCACAAGTTCGTCATCATGGACCTCGAGGCGGTGTGGTGCCACTGGTGTCACGTCATGGACGAGACCACCTATCGCGACCCGAAGGTGATCTCCCTGATGGGCGCGCGCTACGTTGCCGTCCGGGTGGACCAGGACTCCCGCCCCGACCTCGCCAACCGATATGAGGACTACGGATGGCCCGCGACCATCGTGTTTGCCGCCGACGGGAGCGAGATCGTCCGGCGCCGCGGCTATCTGACGCCTGCGGAAATGGCCTCGATGCTCCAGGCCATCATCGACGATCCTTCCCCGGGTCCCTCGGTCACGGCCGACGCCAGCCCCAAGTACCCGTCGGAGACGCGGACGGATGACGCGGTGACGGCCGACCTGAAGAAGAGGCTGCTCGCCGGATACGACCGGGATGTGGGCGGATGGAGCGGCGAGCACAAGTTCCTGGACGCGGACAACGTCGAGTATTGCCTGCGCGCCGCCGGCCGGGGCGACGCGGAGGCGGGCGCCGTCGCGCGCGACATGCTCCGGCTGCAGCGCCAGCTCTTCGACCCGGCTTGGGGCGGCGTCTACCAGTACTCGGCGGAGGGAGACTGGGCCCATCCGCACTTCGAGAAGATCATGGCGATCCAGACCGACAACCTCCGCGTCTATTCGATGGCCTCCGAGGAATGGCCCGACTGGGCATACCAGTCGGCGGCGGCAGAGGTGCGGCGGTACCTGCGGGGCTTCCTCCAGGGGGCCGACGGGGTGTTCTACACGAGCCAGGATGCCGACCTTGTGCCCGGCGAGCACGCAGCCGACTTTTTCCTCCTCGACGACCATGGCCGGCGGGCGCGCGGCATCCCGCGTGTCGACATGCACCGGTACGCCCGGGAGAACGGATGGGCGATCGCCGCCCTCTGCGCCTTTTCGGGCGCGACCGGGGATGCCGCGCCGCTCGCCGAGGCGGTCCGGGCCGCCGATTGGGTGGTCGCGCACCGCGCGCTTCCGGGCGGGGGTTTCCGGCATGACGAGGCCGACGCGGCCGGCCCGTTCCTTGGCGACAGCCTTGGGATGGGCTCGGCGTTCCTCGCATTGTACCAGGCCACGGGGAACGCGGCGTGGCTCGCGCGGGCCGAGGGGGCCGCCGACTTCGTCCGGGGCCACTTCGCCCGTGGGGACGAACCGGGATGCGCGACATCCGACACGACGTCCGCCTCGTTCCCGAGGCCGCTTCCGGAATTTGACGAGTCCGTTGCCCTGGCCAGGTTCGCAAACCTGCTTGGGCGCGCCTCCGCGCGGCCGCAGGACCACGCATTGGCGGAGTCGTCGCTGCGGTGGGCGCTTTCACCGGGGGCGATGAACCGGCGCGGCCCGTATGTCGGCGGGCTCCTCCTGGCGGCCGACGAGGCCCGCACCGAGCCGCTGCACGTGACCGTCGTGGGCCACCGGGACGATCCGGTTGCGCGGGCGCTCTTTGCGGCCGCCCAGCGCGCGCCGACCTCCTACAAGCTCGTGGAGTGGTGGGACCGCCGCGAGGGGCCGCCGCCGCGGGGGGAATCGATCTTCCCGGACCTCGACCGATCCGCGGCCTACCTCTGCGCCAACGGGGCCTGCTCGTCCCCGATCTCCGACCCCCTGGCTCTCTCGCGCAGGCTGGAAAAGGCGACCGCCGCGGCGGGGAGGCAATAGGCCGGGCGCCTGGCTCCCACGGCGGCCGCTGCCTCCGGGTCGGGACATCCCTGCGGGGATGAAGAGCGGCCGGCGAAGCCGGCGAGGGCTAGATCCTTACCTGCAGGCCCACGTAGGCGAGAAGCGACACCCTCGGGCCAAGCGAGCTGGCCGCGTCGCGGCCGATGGCCAGCAGCAGCGTTTCATGCGCCGAAAAATCATAGCGTGTCCCCAGGTTTATGATGGCCTCATAGCGCCCGAGGCGTTCGGAGGCGTCGACGTGCACCTCCGCATCGAGCTCCCATCCCTTGGAGACCTCGCGTCCGACGCACAGGCCCCCCATCCAGCCCCGGTCCCGGGCGGCCCCGCTGAACATGTGGCCGAAATCCGCATTGACCGAAACGACGCCGAGATCCTTCCGGATCTCGAAGGGAAGCAGGAACGAGGTGTCGGGGTCCGCCGTGCCCCGCCGGTCGGAATCGGAGCCCGGGTCAAGGAAGAATACCCGCGGGTAGGCGGAAAGCTGCAGGCCGGTTTCGCCCGCGTCATAGAAGCGCCATTTCACCGCCAGCTGCGAGTCGCTCATGCCGCTCTGTGTCCCCTCGCCCTCATCCCGCAGGATGTTCCAGGAGGCCTGATAGTTGAGCTGGAGCCGGTCGCCGACGCCGTAGTTTGCGTCCAGGAGGGGAAGCCCGATCAGGGTGGACCCGGGCGTCCGTTGGTCCGTCCATGCGAGATTGATCTCCCAGTGCCCGTCGCCGGGCGTACCCGGGTCGTCCGTGATCATCGGTGGCCCGCCCTGCGCGCGCAGGGTGGGAGCCACGCTCGCGAGGCAGGCTAGAATGAAAAAGGCGGATCGGGCCGACGGGCTGATAACCCATCACGGCTCCAAATCCGCCTTCGGTAAACACCGAACTTGGAGGCCCGCGGCCCTGGATCCCAGGAGGCGGGCCGTACCCGTCAGCTCCAGTGGCCTTCGTAGAACCGGTAGGCGTTGCCCTGCTGTTCCCAGCGGGGAGCGACCCAAACGGACCCGGAGCTCGGGGGCAGCTCCCAATGGCCGGCCATCCACTGATACTGGCTGTTGCGCCACGTCCAAAAGCCCGCGATCCACACGTCGTCGGATGCCGGCTGGGCGAGGACAACCTCCTGCTGGGGAGCCGGCGGCGCCTGGGTGACGACGACCGTGTTCACGGTGGGCACCGTGGTCGTCACATATGCGGGGTTCGCGACGACCACCGGCGCGGCCGAAGTCGTGGTCGTGACCACGGTGGCGTTGGTGTTGGCCGGCATGCCTGGGGGAGGCGCGGAAACCAGATGTGAATCCGGCTCGGAAGCGCAACCCGACAGAAGACCGAGGGCGCCGCAAAACACGGAGACGGGCGCGAACAAACGAATCATTGGAGCTTTCATGTACCGCAGCATACTCGCCGGTCCGCCGGGGCGCCATGGGGTGTTCAAGGTAGCGGACGGGATCGTCCGATCCCAAGCCGGTATCGGCGGCGGCCTCCGCCTCTATTTTCCGCCGAGCGGCGCGCGCAGGTACAACAGACCGAACACGATGGCCTGCAGAACCAGGAACATCCCGATGTACCCGAGCAACCTGAGCTTGGGGTTTCGCGGCGCAGCGGGATTCAGGTGCCGGCAGCGCTCGGTCGTCACGACAAGGTCGAAGTTGTCGAGTTCGGCCTTCATCGCCGCCACCGTGGGATAGCGCTCCCCCGGCTCGCGCGCCATCGCGTGAAGGATGATCTCCTCCAAGACGGGCGAGATGCTCGGGTTGACCTGGCGCGGCGCGACGGGATCTCCCACGGTGCGGGCATTTATGACGGCATAGACCGAGTCGCCGTGGAATGGGGTCGTGCCCGTGGCCATTTCATAGAGGATGGCGCCCAGGCTGTAGATGTCCGTGCGCTCGTCCCCCCGGTAGCCTTCCACCCGTTCCGGCGCCATGTAGTCGGGGGTGCCCATGGCCACCGTGAGGCCGGCGAAGGTCATCCGCCTCAGGTGCGATGCCTTTGCGATGCCGAAGTCGAACAGCCGCAGGCTCCCGTCGCCGCACAACATGATGTTCTCGGGCTTGATGTCCCGGTGCACGATCCCCCGGCTGTGGATATGGCCCATGGCCGCGCACAGCCGGCTGGCGACGGCGACGGCCTTCCCCTCGGGCATGGGCTTGGTTCGCGCCAGGAGCTGGTCGAGCCGCTCCCCCTCGAGGTATTCCATCGCCAGGTAGGGCCGGCTCCTCGAGCCGTCCGTAGGAATCACCTTCACGATGTCCGGATGGTCGAGCCTGAGCGCTATCTCCTCCTCGCGCAGGAACCGGTCGTAGGCGAGGGGATCGCTTTCGCACTCCATCAGGGGAAGCTTGATCGCGACCGTCTTCCCGGACTTCAGGTCGCGCGCCTTGAAGATGGACGCCATGCAGGTGCGGCTGACAAGCTCGACGATCTCGAAGCGTCCGTCTAGGACGCGGCCGGGCGCCAATTCGTAGGATTCAGCGGGGCGAGCCTCCACGAGAAGGCTTCCCGCGGATGCCTGGCCACGGGCAAAGGATTCATCGAGGAGCGCTTCCATGCTCCAATGCTACCACCCTTTCAATGCGCCCGTTAATTAAAAGGCCCCGCCAAACCATTAAGTTAATGTCAAGAACCGGCCGGCTCCCCTCGGGAACTGTCAAAATTCGACATGTGCGCGGACCGCGTAAACGGAGACCGGCCCCCGCACCGAGTTATAGCCCGGATTGCGGACATATTGGAAATCGGGCCCGAACTCGAGCCCGTGCCAGGGACGAAACTCGTAATAGGCCTCCAGTATCTCCTCGGGCGAATATGAAAGCGCGCCATCGCCAAGGATTAGTCCGGTTCCGCCCTCCTCAAGGTAATGGCGCTGGTTGGCGGAAAGACCGTTCACCACCGCTGCGATCCCCGCCGTGTCGGCGGGCCGGCGCCACGACTTGCCGGCAATGCTGAGTCCTCCAGCGACCGATCGGTCGACTTCGGTGAAGGTGAAACTCTCGGTGCGCCCGTCGTCCCAGCTTGCGCGCAAGAAGGCTCCGATGCTCTCGGTCAGCTCCTGATTCCAGCTGGATCCAAGGCCCACCTTCGAACGATAGGAACGGGTCAGAATGATGTCCTCGGGATCCTGCTGCTGAGCGGCGACCGCATACGAGCCCATGTGAGCCTGGTTCCAGTATGCGAACCACCGAGTCGTTCCGCTGCGCCCGCCCACGATGTATCGGCGGTCGAACTGGAGGATTTGGCCGTGGGCCTTTCCGAGGTGATAGTCCTCGCGGGCGCCATTTGACTCTGTGGGCTCCATGAAGATCCCGTAGTGCCACGTCGAGCTCCGTGTGTTCCATTCGGCGACCGCCCCGTCGCTGAATCCCACGATGTCCGCCGGATAGTCCCACGCGGCGCTTTCCCACAGCGCCCAGTTCATGAATTGTGTGCGCGGATCATGGCTGTAGTCGTTGTCGTCAAAAAAGTCGTTCGCGGAGAACTTTCCTACTGAAAGGACCAGCCGGTCTACATCCTCTTCACCGGCGAACTGCCTTGGGTCGGCCTCAAGCGTCTCCTTGCCTCCGCCGAAACCAAACGCCTCCCTGATGAAGAGTCGCGACGTGTTGTAGTGAAGATTGGCGAATCCCGCCTTCACGGCCTCGCCGTTCGGAAATCCCGCGATGCCCAAGGTGCGGCTGAGCCCGTAACCTTGGAAGAACTCCGGATCAAAGAAGAGCTCGCCACCCTCCCAAAGCCGCCTGCCGAGGAAAAGACTGAATGAGAATGTATGCTCCGCCTCGGCCTCGCTTCCAAAGCTGTTTTGGCCCTCATAGGCCGATGGGAAGGCGTAATGGAACTGCTCGATGAACGTTGCTTGCGTCAGGACGCTCCATCCCGGGCCCCAACCCATGTCGCCCTGAAGGCCTCCGGCCTCAATTTGGGCGGTCTCATCCGTTCCTGGCTGCGGGGGCGCCGCCTCCGTTTGGGGCGGCTCGCGGGGGGCCTGCGCCTTCATTGCCGGGGTGATGCCGCGCAAGAAAAGGGCGCCTGCTGCTGCGGCGAATACGTGCGCGGCCCGGGACGACCTACCAAAAGCCCTCAGGCGGGAGACCCGAGCGTCGGTGAATTGGTTCAACGATAAATTGCCATGGGTTCTCTAGTGGCCTGCGAACACCGCAACCGCATCGCGCATGGCGCCCGGCAGGCCGTAGATGTCCAATGCCGTGATCGCGAGGCAGGATGCCCAGCCCGCGACGAGCAGGAAGCTGCCGATGCGCCCGTCGCCCATCCGGCGCTTCGAGCCGGCGAAGGCCAGAAGGGGAAACATGGCCAACGGCAGCTGGATCGCCAGGACCACCTGGCTCAGCGTGAGCAGGTCGGTCACGCTGTTGTCGCCCCGCAGGCCGATCAGGATGATCGCGGGGATGATTGCGCACAGCCTCGTGATCAGCCGCCGCATCCATGGCGCGATCCGCCAGTGCATGAACCCCTCCATCACCACCTGGCCCGCAAGCGTGCCGGTGATCGTGCTGCTTTGCCCGCTTGCGAGCAGCGCGATCGCAAAGAGCAGGCTGGCGGCGACCTTCCCGACGAGGGGGGCCAGCGTCACATAGGCGATCTGGATCCAATCCGAGTCGGGCGTGAACGCGACCACCTGTCCCGACGGCAGCTTGACCTTGTCATGGCCGAAGAACACGACGGCGGCCAGGATCAGGATCGCCGCATTGACGAAGAACGCGACCGACAGGGCGACCGTGGTGTCGATCGTGTTGTAGCGCACCGCCCGGCGGACCGATTCGGGGTCCTTTTTCAGCTGGCGCGACTGGACGAGCGCCGAATGGAGATAGAGATTATGGGGCATCACCGTCGCCCCGATGATGCCGATCGCGACATACACGAGGTCCCGGCTGCGGATGAAGGCGCTCAGGTTCGGGGCGAACATCCAGCGCGCCATCTGCGGGAAATCGGGATGCGTCTGCGGCAGGACGAAGATCTCGATGTAATAGCACACCCCTATCGTGGCGATCAGCACCAGGATCACCGACTCGATCACGCGCATGCCAAGCCTCTGCAGGGACAGGAGCAGCAGCACGTCAAACGACGTGATGAGGACGGCGGCCAGCAGCGAGAGCCGCGGAAACAGCAGGTGCAGCGCGACCGCGCTGCCGAGAACCTCGGCAAGGTCGCACGCGGCGATCGCGATCTCGCAGCTCAGGTAGTTCGGCCAGCGCGTCCAGGCGGGAAGGAAGTCGCGGCAGCACTGGGCCAGGTCCTTCCCCGTGACGATGCCGAGGCGCGCGGCGACGATCTGGAGGAAGATCGCCATCAGGCTCGAAAGCCCGACCACCCACAGCAGCGTGTATCCGAACTGGGCGCCCGCCTGCAGGTCGGTCGCCCAGTTCCCGGGATCCATGTAGCCCACGCTCACGAGGAGGGCTGGCCCCGCGAACGCGAGATACTGGCGCCACGGCCGGGCGGCGGCAGGCGGCACGACGACGCTTCCGTGGAACCCCTCGAGTGAAAGGCCCCCGTCGCGGGCGGCGGGCACCTTGGCCGGCGCCGGAGGTTGATTGCCAGAGTTTATGATTGTGAGTTATAGAAATACCGTCTTTGACTCGTCAAAGACAAAATACATTTGTTTTCAAAATACTTCTTCGCTTCCCTCCCCCCATGCCGACCAGCACGGTCGAGAATTACCTGAAGGCCATCCTTGTCCGCTCCGCGGACGCCGGCGCTGTCGTTTCGACCGGGTCGATAGCGGAGGCGCTGGGGGTGACGCCTGGAACGATCACGACCATGGTGAAATCCCTGGCCGCGCAGGGCCTGGTCGAGCATCAGCCCCGGGAGGGGGTGCGCCTGACGCCGGCGGGCCGCGCCCACGCGCTGGGGGTCCTTCGAAAGCATCGCCTGATCGAGACCTTTCTGGTCCAGGTCCTGAAAATGGACTGGAAGGAGGTCCACGAGGAGGCGGAGGCGCTTGAGCACGCCATTTCGGACCGCGTGCTCCTGCGGATCGACGCCATCCTCGGCCACCCCGTCTCGGACCCGCATGGCGACCCCATACCCAGCCCGAAGCGGCCGCTGTTCGACCGCGGCAAGGGGGTCACCCTGGCGACCTGCGAGCCGCAGAGGCCGTTTCGAGTCCAGCGCATCCTCGATCAAAGCGGGCCGTTCCTGGAGTTCATCCAGCGGACGGGCCTGAAGCCCGGGGCCCGTGTCCGGGTGCGGGAGCGCGACCGGGCCAGCGGGGTCGTGCGCTGCGAGCTGGGGGACGCCGAGGCTGCGCTCGGTCTGCCGGAGGCCGCAAAGATCGAGGTCGGGGCCGCCTGACCATCGGGTGGGCGCCATCGCCCGGGCGAGGGTGGGCCCGCGGAATGGGATTGCGCCACCACGGCACAGCCGGGCTCCTCATGGCGCGGGCGAGGCATGCCTCGCCCGCGTTGCCACCGCGCGTCCGCGGGCATCCCCGGCCTCTGGGGTCGATGGGCGTTCGGGCGATTCCAGCAGCCGATACCTACCGAACGGTGAACTTGAAGAAGTCCCGGTAGAGCACGATCTTGAAATCGGCGGTGTCCTTGACGTAGCAGCGGACGTCGTATTCGCCCGGCTTGAGGTAGATCCCCAGGCCCGAGTCGTACCGGCCCTTGGCGTCGGTCCTGACGATGAGGAAGTCGTAGTACCTTTCCTGCTCGTTGGACGGCACAGGCGTGAGGAGCAGGCTGTTGCCCGCCCTCGCCGGATTACCATTGAGCGTCAGGATGTAATCGTGATCGGGCACGAGATTCTCGAGGGTGAGGTGGCAGGCGAAACCGCGGGCGAACGATGGCCGGAACTGAATCCGGCCGCCGGTGGCGGCATGGACCGTCTTCCCCCAGGCCGGTGGGCTCACCAGGTCCATGGCCTCCTCAAACGGCGCCTTGCGGGCGAGATCGCTCCTGTAGTCCTCGAGGAATGCCATCCGGTCGGGCTCCCTGGGCCCCTGGTTGGCCGCACTGGAGCCAACGTCGAGGATGTCCTTTTCGCCAAACACCACGATTTGCTGCGCCGGCAGGCTCGCGCCGGAGAGCAGAAGGGCGGCGAAAAGGAGTCTCTTCATGGATGCAACGGGCCTTCGGCGGGCGCACCCGCGGCGCCCGCGCAGCGTCCTCGGGGACGGCGCGACGACCTCACTCGTCGTACGCGCCAAGCCCGGAGATCTTTCCGCGCTCCTGTCTCAGGAGGCTGCCGACGAATTGCTTGTCGAGCTGGAGGGATTCAAGCGTGGGCCGCGCACTGGCGCCAACCAAGGTGGCCTGCGAACCCGTTGAAAGCGAGACCTCGACGTCCCTCAGGTCGGTGAGGTTTTTTCCGAAATACGGGGCCCCGCCGGCGATGAGGGCGGGAAGAACCTCCCGCATCTCCCCGCTCGTGTCCAGGGCACTCAGCTTCACCCTCCACAGAACCTTCGCTTCGCGGTGCACGAGTGCCTGATAGTCATACGCCGAGACGACGATGAACATCCGCGGCATCCGCGCATCCTGCTGGACGGTTTCCAGCGAGCCGGCGAGGATCACGGGCGATGAGACATCCTCATTCGTCCCGCTTCCCTTCTCGCGGAGGAGGATGTGGTTCTCCACTTCCTCGCCAAGCTTCACGGTGCTGACGAGCTCGATTCGCGCCATCAGGTTGGATTTAATCCCATAGGGCACCTTGATCTGGCGATGGTCGACCCTGAGGATGCCCCAATAGTAGGCCAGCACGACGGAGGGCGTACCCTGGGCCGCCTGAAAGCTGTGCTCTGAAAGGGCTGCCTGCAAATCCTGCCGGATCTGGTCGGCGGTGGGCGGCGTGTCGCCGGCGAGGGAGTCACCCGCCTCGATGTATCCGCCGTCAATGGCGACGTAGGAGCTGGGATTGTCTTGCTGCGCCGGTGCGGCCAGCTGCTCGGCAACCACCAGCATATTGAAGTTATTGGAGAAAATGCCGGCTCTCGCTTGAGTGCAAAGACCGGCGGCGCAAAGGACGGCTAGGCCGAGCGCGGGGTAGGTGGGTGTTTTCATGGGGAGGACAGGGATTGGAGACGTTCCTTACTCTAATTCATCCGCTGGGAAAAACAACTTCCTGGAATGCGATTGGTATGACGATGGGGGCGCGGCAAAGGTTCCGTTTTTGGGAGACCGAGCGGATGGGGTGGAAAGGCTGCGTCGGGATGGCGCCCGAGCAGGGCCGTGGGCGTTGATGCCATAAGTCACTCGGGCCTAGTGGGAACCGCGGCAACTGATGCGCCGGATTGCCGGTGATGGCCATCCCGGAATCGTGTCTCCCGTTGGGGGATGCCGCAGCCGTGGAACCCGAACTCCACTAGGATGCGGGTCCCCGGATGCCGCCGGTGGACTTCAGCAGTGCGCCGATTTCGCGCAACCGTTGCAGCTGGGGCCCCGAGATCAGGCCATCGCGATCGGGGGGGACATCGAGGAGGTAGTTCGCATTCCGCTCGTTGCAGGTCCGGAGCCTCGCCACGACTGCCTGCGCAGACTGCAGGTCGGACGGCTGCCTCACCTCGCGCCAAAACCACCGGGCTCCCGTCTGAATCGTGTCACAGACCTCCGCGGGCATCCTATTTCCCTCGGGCGGGAGTCCGCCCTTCCAGGGGAACTCGTTGCTCAGCACGTCGGAATCGCGCAGGTTCTGCGCATTGTTGCCCAGCACGATGCAATGCGGCTGAAGGGACCTGATGTAGGCGAGGATATCCGGCCACTGTTTTCCGGTGTACTTGTTGTCGAACGCGTCGATCCACAGGAGGTCGATTGGCCCATAGTTTGTCAGCAGCTCGGCCAACTGCCTCCTGACGAAACCCGCGTAGTCGGCCGCCGCCTCCGGCGGCAGTCCATGGAGGTTCGGCATCCCCGGGGGCGGCGCGTTCCTGTGCGCCTCATCCGAATAGTCGCCCGGAAAGCAGTAGTAGAGCCCGACCTTGAGCCCGCGCGACCGGCACGCGTCGACGAACTCGCGCACGATGTCCCCCTTTCCGTTCCGGAAGTTCTTGAACAGCGTGATGTCATGCGTCGTCCACGCGCTGGGATAGAGGGCGATGCCCTCGGTATGCTTCACGGTCAGGACCAGGTAGGTCATTCCAGCCTCCTTGGCCGCGTCGGCCCATTGCCCGCAGTCCAGATTCGCCGGGTTGAAGAGAGCCGGGTCCTCATAGCCGCCGGCCCAGTCAAGGTCCGCAAACGTGCCGAGGTTGAAGTGGATGAACATGCCGAAGCGCCACTTCATGAAGTCAAGCTGCTGCCGGCTCAGCGGGTTTGCGGCCGTCTGCGTTGCCGAGGCTTCCTCGGCGAATGAGCATCTTGCGAGAGGGGAAGCGGCGACGATGGCCGCCCAGAGGGGTAGTACAATGCGCGTGCTAGGATTCAAAGGGCAGGCGTACGGCTTCCCCGCGCGAAGGGGCGCCGAGGGCGCGGCACGCGTCGTTACTTCGATGGAGGATCATCCATTGCATCGTTTGCCGGCTTGACGAGATTGTCATCGTGCTTTGCCACGCTCGCCTGCGCCTTCTTCACGAGGTTGCCGTAAAGGCTCTGGGGATGGTCGACAACGAGCGAATTTGGGGTGGAGGGCGTGGCCTTTGCAGCCGTGAAACCGGGTTTTGCCGCGAGGGAGGCCGCGACGGGGGGACTCGCCACGGCTGCCAGGCTGCTGGTCGGAATGGTCCCGGTCTGGCCCTTGTAGCGGATCGAGCTCGTCGTGTAGCCCCTATCCAGGATCTCTACCACGGTTCCCGCCTTTAGTGAGACGAGGCTTCGGTCGGACCGCATCACCGTGTTCCTCGGAAGGGCCAGGTCCTCCGCCAGGCAGCTTCCGATCGTCAGCGCCAAGACCGAGATGCGCAGGGCAAAGGACATCATATGTCCCTTACTTGGAGGTTCCGAGCTCCCTGTCAACAGGCGCTCCGGCACCGTCGCATGCCCGCGCCCTGCGGGCAGGGCAAGCGCGCGTGCTACGGTACCTCGTAGACCTCGACGAGCGCGACGCCGCTGTCGCCGCTGGACCCTGAAACCTGGGCCGTATAGGCACCGGGCGGGAGGGTCACGAGAAGGGCCGAGTCGGCGCTCGTGGCGCTCGTCCATGCAAAAGCTCCCACGGATGCGGCCGCGTTCGCGATCTCGGTGCTTCCACCCCAGCCCGCATTCATCCCGAGCAGCGTGCTCCCGGAATACAGCTGGAGCTCCGGATCGGAAAGGGTACCGGTGACGCCAAAGGGCGCGAGGGCCGGCCCGGATGCGCGGATAAGGACCGACCTCGAAGTCGAGCCGCCGACAACGAAGCCGGCGATGAGGATGTTGCCTCCCGTGCCGACCTGCACGCGCGCCGAGATATTCACGAGCCGCGGGCTGGCGGGCACATACGAGAGCGTGGCATCGTAGACCTCGGCCAGCGCGACTCCCGTGTCGCCGCTTTGCCCCGAGACCTGGGCCGTATAGGGGCCGGCGGCCAAGCTCTGGAGGAGCGCAGAGTCGTGGCTGGACGGGTTCGTCCATTCGAATGCGCCCACGTCGGCCGCCGCCGTGGCGATCGCGGCGCTGCCGCCCCAGCCGGCGTTCATCCCAAGCAAGACGGAGCCCGAGAAGATCTGGAGCTGCGGATCGGGAAGCGTGCCGGTGACATTGAAGGCTTGCAGCGCCGGTCCCGACGCGCGGACCAGGAGCGGTTCAGAGCCCGAGGTTCCCGCCCCGCCGACGGCAAATCCGGCGATCAGGATGCTGTTTCCCGTGCCGACCTGCGCGCGGCACGATATGTTCACGAGCCGGCCGATGTCGGTCGTAGCGCTCACCGAAAGCGTCGCCGGGCCGCTCTGGGCGGACCCGGTGGAGTTGCTTGCAACGCAGTAATAGCTGCCTGCGTTTTCCTGCGTTGCGCCGTTGATGACAAGCACGGGGCCGGTGACGCCGGAGATTCCGGCGCCGGCAGCGAGCGCGTTGCCGTTGAAAAACCACTGGTAGGTCGGCGCTGGAAGGCCGGTCGCCAGCACCTGGAACACAACGGTGCTTCCGCTCGATATCGTCTGGGCGCTTGGCTGCTGGGTGATCGCCGGCGCGGCCGTCGTGGGAATCGTTGCCGCCGAGCCCTGGTCTATCGCGTAGGCAAGCGCGCTCGAGACGTACACGATGCCGGCTGAATTCACAGCCAGGCCGGCGGGAACGTCGAACATGGCTGCGGGGCCCGTGCCCGGCTCATTTGCGAAGTCGCCCGGCGTGCCCGCAATGGTCGTCACCACGCCCGCCGGCGTGATCTTCCGGACCGTGCAGTTTTGGGTGTCCGCGACATACACGTTGCCGGACGAGTCCACCGCCACGCCGCGGGGGCCGTTGAATTGAGCCGCGGCGCCCGTCCCGTCCGCACTGCCGGCACTGTGTGGCGAGCCTGCGAGGGTGGTCACCACCCCGGCCGAGGTGATCTTCCGGATCATGTCGTTGCCGGCATCCGCCACGTACAGGTTGCCGCTCCCGTCTATCGCGATGCCCGTGGGCTGGTCGAACGTGGCGCCGCCCCCGGTTCCGTTCACGCTGCCGGGGCTGCCCACGGTTCCCGCGAAGGTTGTCACCACCCCTCCCTGGGTGACTTCCCGGATCGAGTCATTGCCCAACTCCGAGACATACAGGTTTCCGCTGCTGTCGATGGCCACGCCGTAGGGCTCGTTGAAGAGCGCGGCGGTGCCCGTCCCGTTTACGGTGCCGCTCCTTCCCGCCGATCCCGCGAGCGTCGACACGACCCCTCCGGATGCGATCTTCCGAATCGTGTTGTTGCCGGTATCGGCGACATAGATGTCGCCCCCGCTGCCGACGGTCAGGCCGGCGGGCTCGTCAAAACGCGCGTCGGAACCCGTCCCGTCCGTGGTGCCCTGGTTGCCTGCCAAGCCGGCCACGGTCGTCACGACGCCCGCCGGGGTGATCATCCGGATCAACTCATTCGACTTGTCCGCGACAAATACGTTTCCGCTCGAGTCCAGCGCCAGGCCGTAGGGCTGGTCGAACCCCGCTGCCGCGCCTGTCCCGTCCGAGCTGCCGGGGCTGCCCGGCGTTCCCGCCAGGACGGTGAATGCATAGGGCGTGGCATAGTTGCTTTGCGCGAGAAGCGGCGGAGCCAGGCCCAGCGACAGCGCGAGACACAGCGAGACAATTCCAGCCGGGCGCGCTGAGGGAGAATGGAGAGGCATGTGTGTTTTTGTTCTTCGCATCTGCGCTATCAAGACGCTGGCATTTGATTCGACGTCAACCTGAAGGCTGCCGTCCGAACCTGGACCGGGGGACCTGGCTTCGAAGGCGACCCTTCTGGACTGGACGGACGAAGTCGGGAAAAAGAACGGACGAAAGCGGCTAGACATTCGGTGGATGCGATTGTGCCCTTTTGAGGCAGTCTTAATTTCGGCAAAAACATGTGGATGGCTTGTATATTTATTAACAACAACTTAGGAAATCGAGATGCGGCCGGGAAATCCTTGGATCCCACGAGGGGCAGCCCAGGCAAGACGGCCTTTTTTTGACGTTACCTGCGACCATGAAAGTGGGCTATTATGATGGCAGTCGTATGACGCGGAAGCCGGAAAAAAAGGCGGCCGGTCCCAAGCCCACAGGCCCGTGCCGGCCTTCGGCCGCCTCGGGGGCGCCGGGGACGGAGGAGCCGGGGGCCTCGACGATTGGGCGGCCGCTAGCCGACGGGCCGCCCGCATCGCGCGGCGGCGCGCCGGAATCCGGCTGGCATCCTGCGCGCAGGGAGTGGCTCGTCGGCCTGTTGTTGCTGGCGCTGACACTCACCGCGTACTGGCCGGTGTGGCACGCCGGTTTCATATGGGACGACAACGGTCACGTGACCCGCGCGGACCTGCGCCCGATCGGCGGCCTCTGGAGGATCTGGTTCGAGCCCGGCGCGACACAGCAGTATTATCCGCTCCTGCACACCGCCTTTTGGCTGGAGTACAGGTTGTGGGCCGATTCGGCGCTTGGATATCACCTGGCCAACGTCCTCTTGCACGCGGCCGTAGCGTGGCTCCTCTACCGCCTTCTGCGGCGCCTGACCACGCCCGGGGCGCTCCTTGCCGCATCGGCATTCGCGGTTCACCCCGTCTGCGTCGAGTCCGTCGCCTGGATCTCCGAGCAGAAAAACACCCTTTCGGGAGTCTTCTATCTGACGGCTGCGCTGGCCTATCTCCGATTCGACCGGGAGCGCCATGCCTTGTGGTACGTGCTCGGCCTGGGCCTTTTCGGCATGGCGCTCGCGACGAAGAGCGTCGCAGCCACGCTTCCCGCCGCGCTCCTTGTCATTCTCTGGTGGAAGCGCGGACGGCTGTCCTGGAAAGGCGACGTCCGGCCCCTTGCTCCATGGCTTTGCCTGGGCGCCGCAGCCGGCGCCGTTACGGCCTGGGTGGAAAGGACGTACATCGGCGCGAGCGGCAAGGCCTTCGACCTGGGCCTTGCAGACCGCTTCCTCATCGCCGGGCGGGCCCTCTGGTTCTACCTGGGAAAGATCTTCTGGCCGGTCGACCTGGCTTTCATCTACCCGCGCTGGGGCGTGGATTCCCGGGCGGTCTGGCAATACCTCTTTCCGGCGTCGGCCGCCGCCGCGCTGGCGGCCCTGTATGCCCTCCGCAGGCGCGCCCGGGGCCCCCTGGCGTGCGCGTTGCTGTTTGCGGGCACGCTTTTTCCAGCCCTTGGCTTCGTCAACGTCTATCCCTTCGTCTACTCGTACGTCGCCGACCATTTCCAATACCTCGCGGCTGCCGTCGTCGTTTCCGGCACGGCAGCGGCGCTCGCAATCGCCGCGGGCCGCCTTTCGCGGACCGGGCGCATCGCCGGAATGGTTGCGGCCGCCTGCGTGGTGGCCGGCCTCTCGTGGCTGACGTCGCGGCAAAGCGCGATGTATGCCGATGCGGAGACGCTCTGGCGGACGACGATTGCAAGGAATCCGGAATGCTGGATGGCCTTCGAGAATCTGGGCGGAGTCCTCCTGAACGAGGGCCGTGTCGACCAGGCCGCGGAGCAATTCAGAAAGGCCCTGGAAATCGAACCCGACGATGTCGGAGCGCTCAACGAGCTCGGTGTCGCAATGCTGCGCCAGGGGAGGGTCGACCGGGCCATCCTTCAGTTCCAAAGGGCGTTGGGGATCGCGCCCATGAAGGCCGAGACCCACATCAACCTCGGCGCCGCGCTCCTGCGAAAGCAGCAGGCGGATGATGCGGCCGGGCAGTTTCGAGAGGCGCTGAAGATCGAGCCGAACAACGCGCTCGCCCACGAGAACCTCGCGGCGGCCTTCCGCCAGGAGGGGCGGGGCGACGATGCGATTTCCCAGCTCCGGATCGCCGCGGACCTGACGCCCGGCGACGCCGAGACCCACAACAGCCTCGGGCTGGCGCTGATGCACGAGCACCTGCTGGAAGGGGCGGTCGTCCAGTTTGAGAGGGCCCTGGAGATCGACGGGGCCTATGCGGATGCGCATTTCAACCTGGCCAATGCGCTCATGGGCGAGGGGAAGGTCGACGGGTCCATCGCCCATTTCAAGAGGGCGCTGGAAATTCGGC
>Ga0302324_100004892_pt1 | contig 29503 bp, 29 predicted proteins | sample Palsa_T0_1_FD_201949 | JGI IMG/M metagenome (GOLD analysis project Ga0302324, IMG submission 201949) | Peat permafrost microbial communities from Stordalen Mire near Abisko, Sweden - Palsa_T0_1 | ecosystem: Environmental > Terrestrial > Soil > Palsa > Peat permafrost | place: Sweden: Abisko...
TATCGACGCCGCTCTGCGTGCTGCCGCGCCGAGGCTGGACCGATACAAAGTCCATGGTGAGATCGGCGGGCGTTACGCTTGCGCCTTCACCCAACCACTGCCATGTGCCGGCTGCCGACTGACGGGGCAGGCGAACGATGCCCTGGAGACCGCCAAGCGTGCGCGCACCGAGCGCCTGGACGCGAGGGCGATGCCGCAACAGCTCGATCACTTCGGGATGCGTGATCGTCTCAACCGCAGCCGCCTCAGATGTTAACGCGAGCTGACCGGAGCCGGCGGCGATGGTCTGGGTACCCAGCGCGCGGGTGAGAGCGGCAAGCGGAACAAAGACGCCGGGCGTGCTCTTGCCCAGGCGCCTGCCGATTTCGGTGGACATCTCGCGCTCGAATTTGGCCTCGTATGCGCCCTGGAAGGTTCCAGGCTTGGCCGCATTCACCAGCGAGCGCAGCATGTTGACCAGGCTGTAGCTCTTTTGTTCCTTGGACGATGCGTCGGCAAACGTGCGCTCGCCGAGTGTGCCAACCTTGGCCGCATCGTTGGCTTCGATGATCTTGCGGATCACCTGATCCTTGAATGCGTCGGGGGTTGACTTGTCTTCGATGGCCTTACGGACATCGCCATCCGAGAGGTACTTCGACCACTCGGGGTTTGCCGCAACGGCCATAATCTCATCCCGCCGTTTCAGCTCAGTTTCAGCCGCGCTGGGTACAACAGCCGTTTCGGCCATGGTTCTTTTCTCCTGTGCAGGTTTCACTTCGATTGAGGGTGGCGCGGCGGGCGCGGGTTCCGCACGCTGCAGGATGGTTTCAAGATCGACGGGAAATTCGTCGTTCCCCGATTCGGCGCGGCCGGTGCCAACCGTGTAATCCGCAGGCACTGTCACAAGAGAGGCGTCGCACGGTTCCCAATCGCGGACTTCACACCGCGCGGCCTGTTCGGGGTCTTCTTCCCCGTCGCCGTCTTCGGTGACTGTCCGCACCATTTTGTGAACCTTGTAACCAACGGATGCGGCCTTGAGAATGCCGTCGTCGTAGTCCTGGCGCTTCTCTTGCGCGAAAGCCGAGCGGCTGAATGGCCCGCTCACGCGGAGCTTTCCGCCTTTCAGCTCGTACTTATCGACAATGCCGAGCTGCTGATCGGGATCGTGGTTGAAATTGTTGGGCACCATGCCGGCATCGAGGCGGCCGGTGCGCACGTTCTCTTTGCCGTGCAGGAGAATCTCATCGCCGAACCAACGGCGCACGGGCTCTTCGCTGCTCACCACAAAGCTAAAGCGGCCCGGATCATCGCCCGAGAGCCGTTCCCCGTCTTTGCGTTCGGCGTCGATCACCGCGGCGCGATATTGCACCGGGAGAGCGGTCGGCGTTTTCTTTTCAGTGCTCATATATTCACCGTGCCTTGACTGCGGGTTTCCCCGCCAATTTCAGTCCTCATCCCTGGTCAAATCCCAAATCTCAGCGTTGGCCGGGTGCATTCCGCGCTTTACTTTCGGCTTTGCCGGCGCAGGCGTCGGCCTGGCCTTTGGCTTGGCCGGTTTCTCGTTTTCCTGGGCGGCGGGTTTTTCTTCGCCCTCGCCGCCGCTCTCTGGTGTCTCATCTTCGTTGTTTATCTCGCTTGTTCCCTGGCCGCGGATATCGGTTCCGAGCGCCAGACCAAGCTCGTCGGCAAGGTCCTGCTCGACCTTGAGTTGCGCGTATGTTTCGGCCAGATCGCGGCCCTGGCTGTTGAGGATCGATTCGTGTGTCTCAAAGCCGTTCTGCACGAGCAGCGTCGACGCCTGCACATCTTTGAGCGGATCAACCCACGGCCAGCGGCGCGGCTCCCACTTGAGCGATGGGCCGCTGAATTTCTTGCGATCGGCAAGGGGCAGATCGAGCGCGCGGTTGAGGAGCGCGGAGCTTAACCACCGCTCATAAATTGGCTCTTTGACGTTGTCGATCATGGAGGTTTGAATCTCCATCCAGTAATCGCGCTCTTCAAGCTCGCCCAGGCGGCCCGAGCTGTAATTGACGCCGGCCAGATCGTTGCAGAGCTTGTGATAGGCAACATTCATGCCCGAGGCAATCACGCGGCCCGATTGCTTAATGAATGGCTCGAATGCGTTGGTAGGATGCGAGGGGGTGTGATCCTCTAACTTTTGCCCGGCACCTAACTCAAGCGCCATACCGGTGCCTATATCGACGGCCTTTGTTCCGTCCGCGTTCGTGCCATCTCCGCTGAGGCCGTCGTCGCCGTCGTCGGCTGCGCTCTCAATCGACATCACAACCGATGAGCCGATGCGCGCTGCGGCAAGCTCGGCAGAGAAGTATCCGTCGAGCATGTTGAGCTGGCTCATGGTTGCGGCGAACCACGGATACCCGCGCGACTGGCCGGTGCGGTGGGCGATGAACCAGTGAACGATCTGATCGGCGGGAACGCGCACACGATTGGCCGAGCTGAATGAAACCTCGTAAGGGTTGCCGTCGAAGATGTGATAAGCCAGGGGGCGCTGATACTGATTCACTTCGACGCCCATGCGAATCTGCACGCCGTTGGCCGCGGCCATCTGGGTATAGCTGTCGTCGAGTTGATCGGCGTCGATCAATTGCAAGGCAAAGCCGAATGGGTTGATCGCGCCTGGCTTGCGGCCGTCAAAGTACACCATGCGGATCAACTGCTCTCCGTCTCGCGCGACGTTCTCAACAAAAAGGCGATCCAGCTCGCGGAGAGAGTAGCGCCCGCAAACTGTACACGATCCCTTTTTGCCCCACTCTTCCCAGCCACGGCGCAATTCGAGATTGGTTGCATCATCGAGTGCGCTGGTTTTTGTTTTGCGCTGGCGCGGAACCTTGAAGGCCAATTTGACGCCGTGCGGTCCCACCACGTTCATGCGGACCATCTGCAGAAACTTTGTAGCCGTGGGGCTGTTGATGGCCTGATTGCGGGCGCGGGCGCGCAGCCGCCGCAGATCTGTTATAAGGTCCTGATCGGCGGAACGTGAGGCCGATGGCCAATCGTTCTGCATCCGGTTGAGCTTGGCTCCGTTGAAGCCGCCCCAGCCCGACGTGCCGCCAAGCTGGGCCAGCGTCGACGCCTCGGTGAGTGAGCGTTTCTCCGCGGCCTCAGCATTGCGGTTGGCCAGCTCTGTGCGGGCTTCGCGTAAATCGAGCGGTTCAATCCTTGCCATGATTCTCCTTACGCGCCTGGCTTAAAGCGGAATCCGATGCTGGAGGTGGGCGCGTACTCGCCGCGGGCGCGGCGCTCGGCGCGGTACTTTTTCTCGTAAATCCCGTGGTATTTCTCGAGATCGAGCGGGCTGAGCTTGCGAATCTGCCGGCCGTTAATCATGTATTCCTGCACGTCGGGGCGCGTGTTCCCTGATATGGCGGCCTCGATCATGTCGAGGGTGCGCTTGACAAAACTGCGCGTATCGACGGGCGCGCCGGCGGTGGCAAGGTTGGGATCGACGGCAACCGATTGCAGCACCAGCGTTATCTGCTGGCCGGCCGCGGTGGTTTCCGCAATGCCTGAAAGCACGGCGACAAAATCGTAAATATCGGCCGGGCAGGCGGTGCTTTGCGCTGCGGTCACCTGAATAACAAAGCCCTCGCCATCACCATCCGGGGTGATGGCGGCGGATGGAAACACGAAGCGATTGCCGGCGCTGTTGAGGATGTAAGAGAGGGTGTAAAGGGCGCTGGGATAGTTAGGGAATTGCCGCAGCCAATTCCACGAATCGCCGGCGCGGAGCCGGGTGGGCTCAAGCGGTATATCGGAATCAGAAAACTGCGGGATTGGCGTAACGGGATTCGCAAGACTGCCCATAGCTTGACTATGGGCAGGAATGCGAATTTAGCGCGAATCTAGGCCGATTAAGCGGCGGCAAGCATAGTTTGCGGATCGTCAGGGTCGTCTTCGTAACAGACGCCGCAGATTAGAACGGCGTCGGGCTTTGCCCAGGCGTTCTGTTCGCACGAGGGACAAGTAAACTTTGTTTTGCTCTCGCTCTTTGCTTTTGCCTCTGCGGCCATGGGCGCGGGCGATTCCCAGCGCAGCTTGAGACCCTTTTTAGCAAGCTCAGCATACGCGCGGGCATAAGGGCCGCCTTTGATTACGAAGTGAGTTACATTCTGGCCCGTCTCTTTACCATCGGGGCCGCCGGTGGTAGTTGGCTGCAGGCCAATCTCTTTCATCTTCGCCGCCCATTCCCGATCATGATAGCAACGTCGCGGTGCGCGGCCGTGCACCTGTTGCCATAAGTGCGCCATCTCGTGCGCCATGGTTGAGAGAATGCGCTCATCGGTTACATCGCAGAACGCATCCGGGTTAAGGGCGATTTCGTGAATACGGATTTTTTCGGCGCGGCCGTGGAACCGCTCCGGGGCAAAGTAACCGCGGGCCTTCGAGTGCCGCTGTAAGGTAATGAGCGCCTGGGGCAAGTTGCCTGCGAATAGTTTGGTGTTGAAAAAGTCGAAGGCGGTTTGAAAATCGATGTACTGGCGTTCTGTTATTTTATCTTTCACGGCGGCCTCAGTTCTCAAAACCGATGGTTAGGTCGTGCACCTTCGATCCATCCGTGAGGGTACGCTCGATCAAGTAGAGTCGGGCGGGTGTTGCGCCAGTGCCAACTTGCTCGACGTAGACCACATCGAGATCGATGCCGTTATTAAGAATCATTTGCCGGATATTCTCGATAAACGATTCAGCCGTGTTGTCAACTTTCCGCGATTCAATCGTCTTGCAACTCATCTTCTTTCCCCTTTCATTTTGTATCGTACGATACAAACATAAACGAGTCAACGGGTATTTTCAAAAAAGTTGAAATTTTTTAGCGGAGGCGGTTTCTGAGCTGTGCGGCGATGTTCGGCCGGCGGCGGCGCGGCGCTGTGGACGCAGGGAGCGCTGGGGGTTTGGGCGGCGGCGGCAACGGCGGCGCGGCCGGGCCGATGGTTTCCTCGGCCGGCGTGGGCGCGGGGGTGCCTGCGGCTTCACGCTGCTTGCGCAGGGCCTCGGATTGGCGGAACATTTCGCGGTAAATCTTGCGGAAGTTTGGCCGGCGGATGGCCACCGCCGCGCGGGCATAGACGAAACAATCGAGCGCCTCGTTGCGCTCACCTACCTTTACCCATTCCATGATGGTGTGAAAGTCTTTTTTGCGGGTGACCAGCTTTTCAGCCGTCACCTGCTGGAAGTATTCGGGCATGAGGGTATCGCTGAAATGGCAATACCCTGGCCCGGACTCCTTGACGCGGAACGAGGTAAAAATATCCTCTTTGGCGGTGTCAACACCCACCGTGAAGAGCTTGGTTTCATAGGGGCCAACTTTGTGCTCGGATGAGATGAGCGGCCGGCCGATGCCGCCGCGGCCCACAATTGCGTGCCAGCGGCGTAATTCATGTTTCCGCGTGAATTCGTACACCCGTTCGGTGTGGTGGCCGCCCGAGTCAACCAGGGCGCAGCGCACCCGCATGGTAAGCCCGCAGGTGTGCTCCCATTCTTCGCAAAGATAAATACGCAACGCGGCCCATGGTGAGGCCGGATCGGTGTCAGGTAGCGACGGGTCGCCGTGAAATATCTGGTGATCGATCACCCAGCGCTCATCATCGAGGCCCCACCCGATCACCGAGCACTCTAGGCGATTGTCCTGGGTGTCGACGCCGGCGGTGAGATAGAGCACGCCCGCAGGCAGCAGATCCCTGAAATGCTCTTTACGCTTTTCAAGGTCGGACATATCCGCGCCAGTGCCGCGAATCTCCCATGTCTCTGCCAGGTTGGTGTTGACAAACACCTTCATGCGCTCAAGCGAGCCCTTGGCCTCAAGCCATTCGTGAATGAGTTTGAGCCAATCGACGACGGGCGAGTTGAGGGCGTTGAGCTGAAAGCCGGCCGTCTTGCCGTCGTGGCTCTCGGCGGTGGCGCGCCACTCGCCGCGGCGGATCATCTCAAATTTGTCGGCCTCGTGGATAATGCATTGTTTAGGCCCGGAGCACTCATACCAAAAATCGGTGACGCGCGGGCGATTTTGCGGGCCAACCGGCTCGGTAACGTAGCGCAGACGCCGCCACTCCAGCACCTGCATCTCGCCGCAGTGCGGGCACGGCACATAATAGCGGCTCTTATCGCTCGAATCGTACGCCTTTTCGATGCGGGAGAGGTTTTTGATTGCCGGCGTTGAGGCTTTGATCTTTTTGCGGTTCCAGAATGTCTGGGTACGCTTGTCGGCAAGATCGCCTGGGTCGCCCTCGGTGCCGGCGGATTCTTCCCAGCGGTCCACCTCGTCTTGCAACACCACGCGGATCGGCATTGAGCTGAGGCCCGCGGGCGCATTGGAGCCGGCCAGGATAAGCACGCCACCGAGAAATTCTTTGTTAAGCAGGGTGTTTCCTGAGTCGCGGGATCGCGGCGACGGAAACAGCTTTTTGAGCACAGGTGTATCGCGGATCATTTTTGCGACGCGATTCTTTGAAAACTTTTCAGCCTCGCTCAAACTGGTTTGCACAAACAGGATCGGTGCCGGCTCCCAATGGCTGTAATAGCCGACCGCATTGAGCTGTATCTGCGTTTTACCTGATTGCGCACACATCATCAGGATTACAGTTTCGATCTCCGGATCGGTGATCGAGTCCATGATGCCACGCTGGTATTCGGCAAACGAGGTTTGAAACTTGCCGGGGAACGCGCCGGCCTCTTTTGGAATGTATGCGTACTTATCGGCCCACTGTGAGAGAGTGAGCGGATCGGGCGGCCGGTAGAGCTTGAAAGAGCGAGTGAACGATGCGTCGAGGGCGGCCATGCCCTCGGGCGAGGTGACGTAAGGGGCGCGCCGCGGGGCGTCGGGGTGAGTCATACGACCAGCACTTCCTGCGCCAGGCGCTCTGCGGCAACCTCACAGTAACGCTCCTCGCGCTCGATGCCGATAGCTGTGCGGCCGAGGAGCTTTGCGGCCTCAAGCGTGGTGCCTGATCCCATAAATGGATCAAGCACGGATCGCGCATCGGGAAACAGGCCAATGCACCAACTCATCAAGGCGAGTGGCTTCATGGTTGGGTGAAGACGCTTTTCCTTGAGGCGGCCCGAGTGCTCCTGTAACATCCCGTTCCAGCGCCAGCGGAAGATGCGGGCGGCCTTTTCTTGATTCGTCCAGGCCAGCTCAACATCGGCAAAATCGGTTGCGTCGTTTTTCTTGTCCCACACCAGCCAGCGCATCGAGGGCGGAAGGGGGAAGTAGTTTCCGCCCCAGATTACCTGATCGCGCGTAGCGGCCCGGCACAGATCGATCAGCTCGGCCGGTGCCGGGGCGTCGTCCCAATCGGACTCGGGAAAGTCCTGCGGCTGATAGTTTGCGCCGTGGGCATTAAGAAAACCGCCGCCCTTGATGCGGCCAGCGCCAAAGGTTCGCCGGCTTACGCCGATCCCGTAAGGCGGGTCGGTGAGAAGGAGATCAGCCACGAGACCCCCCCCCACAAGGAATTCGCGGCAATCGCCGTGATAGATAGTGATGCCACCGTGCTGGTAGTAAGGTGTCATTCGTCTTCATCCCCCGCCGCGGTGCGGGCCTGCCGCACGGCGTCGATGGAGGCCAGGTTGCCAAGGGTGGCGCGCACGGCGCGATCAATCACCTCGAAAACCTTGATACGATCCCCCAGCCCGATGAGTTGAGGCGTAAGGCTAGAAGGCAGGGCCAGGATCAGGGTTTGGATAGACTTGTTAGCGCCGGCCAGAACGCGCTCGACGTCGGCGATGGCCGCCACCTCACCCCGTTCGCGGGCCAGTTGCAGCTCTTTCAGGTCAGCTTCGGCGCGAGTCTTGCGCGCCATGGCTTCATCGAAGGTTTCAAGGGGCTCTTCAATGCCATTTTCGCCCCGTTTTGTTCCGCCAGTTCCGGGGTTTTCGGCTATCCGGTAGTCCACATACCACTGCAGGACGAGCGGCCAATCGAGGGCGAATCCGCGCGGGTCGCTCTTTGCCGGTAAACCTTTCTCTTTAATCCACTTACGGACGCCTCGATCTGAGACCCCGAGCAGCTCCGCAACGTCTACCACCGTCAATGCGCTGTAACTTTTCTCGGCCTGGGCTTTGGGCATAAGTGCGGAACCGGAACTCGTACATTTGCAGGCTGGCGCTAGGGCACACACGCGGTGGCGCGTCACCCCCAAACGCCCAATACGGGGAAGGACCCGCGAGGCGTGGCGCTGATTGACCATCTTTGTGTAACTAACATCTCATCAATAGGTTAGATTGTGATCCTCCTATGTAACAGGCGGTTGGCCCGTGTGGGAATATGGTCAATGGGAACGGCATTCGGTGCGTGGATATTTAACCTCATCCAGTCCCTCCGCCTTACAGCCCGCAAGCTGCACCCGACCCGCAACCGCCTTCTACCTCTTTGATACCTGCGTCTTTCGTCTTTGGGCTAATCTGTTCGTCTTTGCAGCTCGTCCAAGCAATCCGCCCAGGCTTGCAACATTGATTGACGTTGTGGCGCGTACTGAGCACGGTTGTAAACACCGCGCACACCTTGCAACTTGTGATTGAGAGATTTCTCGATCCAGTCAGCATTGAATTCCTTTTCAGCCAGAATCGTCGCCGCTGATCGCCTTAGATCGTGAATCGTAAAGTGTTCAATCTTCACGGGTATTCGTTTAAGTGCCCGGTTGAGCGTGCTGGGTGCCATCGGCGTATGCGTCGCGCCAATCATCGGAAACACGCAACCGCAGCGCGGATCTGCCGGCCGAATCTGTTTCAGCAACTCAACCGCCTGGCGTGATAGTGGAATCACGAGCGGTGTTTCCATTTTGCTGTGCGCTTGCGGCAGCGCCCATTCGGCGCGATCTAAATCGAACTCTTCCCAGCGTGCCAATCTCAACTCGCTTTTTCGCGTCAACGTCAACAGAATCAATCTGAAAGCGATTTTCAACTCGGGCCGCAACCGGGCTTTATCGAGCCCGCGCAAGAATGCGCCCAGCTCGGCCTCGTTGAGCGCCCGCGTGCGGCTGCTGAGCGGCGCGATAAACTGAGATTTGATGAGTTTGGGCAGGTTTTTATCGGTCAATTCGCAATCAATCGCGTAATCCCATAACCGTTTTAGCAGGTTGCGGATCGCCAGCGCCGCCTGCTCGTGACCCTGGCCGATCTTTGCAAAAATGATCGATCTAAGCTCTTGTTTTTCAACACTTGCTAGTGGCTTATTGCCGATTACCGGATACACGTCGCGCTCAAAGTAACGGCGGATAAGCGACGGATTCTTTCGCACACGCGCCACATGCTCGCGCAAGTAACGCTCCGCGAACGCCTTAACTGTTGTGCCACGCTCTTGCACTTGTTTTTCGATTCGGCGCTGCTCGGCGGGCGATCTTCCCTCGCGTACACCCGCCAAAAGCTCAGAATGCCTTTTTCTGGCGTCCGCGAGGCTGAGTTGAGGGAATCGCCCCAGCCGCACCTCGCAGCGCCGCCCACGCAAGCTGTAGCGCCCAAACCATGCCATTGTGCCGCTCGGCCAAACCATCAAAGTGAGTCCGTGGCCATCTGACAGCGTGGATCGATGCTGTTTTGGTTCGATAGCTCTAATTCCCGCGACTGATAAGGGCATTTCTCACATCCGGTGGTTAAAGCGGTGGTTAGGCGCAACTTTTCTTGGTTAACTTGTTTTGTTTTCTATGCTCTTCCATTTTCAGAGCTAGAAAATTCCCGAATTACTCTTTCCATGGCACAAATCTGCCGCGCTTGAGCGTATAGAAGATATCGGCTTTGATCTTTTTGCCGTCTACCTCAACCGATTTCAGCCTTGTGCGCTTCCATTCACCGTCGACGTATTTCCACTCGGCCAGGACAAGGAAGTTACCTTTCGAGCCCGATGCACGGCCCTCAATGCCAAGCGAGATCGCGGTACCGTATTTGCCGGTGTTCGTGGCGGCGGACCTGTTGCCGGTGTTCGTGGCGGCGGACCTGTCGCCGGTGTTCGTGGCGGCGGACATGTAGCCGGTGTTCGTGGCGGCGGACCTGTAGCCGGTGTTCGTGGCGGCGGAATTGTAGCCGGTGTTCGTGGCGGCGGACATGTAGCCGGTGTTCGTGGCGGCGGACATGTAGCCGGTGTTCGTGGCGGCGGACCTGTCGCCGGTGTTCGTGGCGGCGGAATTGTAGCCGGTGTTCGTGGCGGCGGAATTGTAGCCGGTGTTCGTGGCGGCGGACCTGTAGCCGGTGTTCGTGGCGGCGGACCTGTTGCCGGTGTTCGTGGCGGCGGACCTGTCGCCGGTGTTCGTGGCGGCGGACCTGTTGCCGGTGTTCGATTCCTTTGCGTTTTTCCAATCGACTTTATCGAGGATGAATTTAACGCCCGCACCGAGGATAGCTGAAAGTGATACCTCGGCCTTGATGTGAAGGGATTTTGCAACACGCTCCGTATCGTCACTTTCAGCGTTCGCAACTCCATCGGCCTCAACCTCTGCAAATCGGCTGTCAGAAGGCGGGTAGTAACTGAAGATATCGATCGGATTCTCTACAAAGTGCAATCCTGAATTGCAAAGCGAGAGTGTTCCTTTGTGGGTGGCTGTTTCGCCAACGGCGTATTGCATTCCGCGGCACTTCATATCTTTGTCAAAGCCTTTGAATCCGTTCATAAGTCGCCTTCTTTCGGGTTGAATTGTTTTGTTGTCTTACGCAGATCTGCGCTACTTAACTGCCGGCAAAGCATCAAGCTGGCTTTTGAGGGCGTGTAGTTTGGCTGTAGATGGATCGGCGGCAATAGCCAACGTAGCGCGGTGTCTTTCCATTGCCGCGGTATCGATAGCGACGCGGGATAAAGTTGAAGCATCGCAAAACAGCGTCACAGCATCGGCCGCGACATACGGCGTATTGCTGAGCTGGCTCGAAATATCTGAGTAAACCTGCCGGCGATCAGCGGTGAAATCACCGCGCGTCAGGTAAAGTAATAGCGCCGCAGAAGCCGCGCGATCATACGCCGCCTGGCATTGTTCGCGACCGGCATCCACCTTCGCTTTGGTTGATCCACACACACCCGGCGCCGCAGCCGAGAGCACACTCAAAAATGCCGCCGTCAAAACTGCAATACGTTTCACTCTCATACCCTCCATTGGTTTTCTGTTTCGATCTGTTGCACCTAAAACAAAACCGCCTGATCCAACGCCGGCACAATCCGTGGCGCGTCAAACAATGGCTCAACGTCGTCGGCCGGCTCGCGGGCGCTCAGCTCTTCAAGCCGCGCCCAGGCCTCGTCGTTGTCGGTGTCCACTGCTTGATCGATCAGAGCCAACAGCGCGGGGCGCTCAACCTCGGGATCGAGGCTCAACATGCGGCAACATTCTGGAAAGCTCACAAACTTGTGATCGGCCATCGCGGGCGCATCCTCGGATCGCGCGATCCAATCCCGCGCCAGCAGCGCCTCATCTGATGGCTTCTGTTTCCCGCTTAGCGGCTCCGTCTCAACCTTGCTATGTGCGTCGAGCAATGCGGCCACGATCATGCGGTGGTAAAACCAGAGCACTGGCGTGTACAGAAACTGCCGCCTGGCCGCATACCACTTGCTCACGTCTAACTTCTGCTCGTTCGCCATTACGCAACCTCCTCAAACACGCGCCCGCGCCACGGGTTCTTGGCTCTGTATTCCGCATTCATCCCCAACCACATCCGGTACGATTCGCGCTCATTCTCTTCGTCTGCTTTTTCCCGCGCCCTCAGCTCATCTGCCGAGAGCCTCTTTGGCACCGATGCAGCCGGCGCACTTCGCTTACCCGCGCCCAAAGGCTTGCCCCACTCATCCGCCTCAGCGTCGAGCCAGGACAGCGCCTGCGCGATCCATCGGCTCAAACTGGCCTTTTGGTTGATTGGCGATTGAGCCCGGTGATACAGAATGCGCCGCCACTGCTCAATCGTGATCGTAGGGTTGGCCTTCAAGAACCGGGCCAGGTTGGTCGCCTCTTTCGCATCCCACGGCGCGGGCACTTGGTTAGCCACATGGAAGGCGTCTTGAAACGCCGACTTAAACTCACCCGCCCGAGGGTCCGGCGAAGGCTTTTTCTTCGCCGGGGTACTTACTGCCCCTGCCCCTGCCCCTGCCCCTGCCCCTGCCCCCGGTAGTCCCTCTACCGGCAGCACAATGTCTGCTGTTTGTTGACTCTGTATGTCCGGTGTAGGTCCGACGGACATACAAAATGAGGTTTTAGAGCGCTTCAGGCTTAACCGCGTGGCGTGATCTGCGTGCTCGTGCCAATCGTGGGTTACGAGCCTGTGGGGCTCATTGTTATCAAGCCAACCCGCCTCAGTTAAAGCGCCGATCAGCACTTCCGGGTCACTCTTCCATCCCACCCACCGAGCGATGGTCTGATTGTTATATTTCCCGATATTTCCTTGAGGGGCGAATCGGCCGGTAAAATGCCAGATCGACTCAAGGATGCCAAGCGCCTCAAACTTTTCGATCCCGAGAATTGATTGGAAATGCGCGAATTTTGGGTGTTCCGGTACTGCCCTGAGCGCCATCTATGCGGCCTTTCTGAGATGTTTACGCAAAGATTCAACTTGAGCCACGAGCCGCAACGTGCTGTCTATGTGCGACTCTTTCATGAGCGAGGTGTGCAGCTTCTCAACCCTCATTGCGTTGTGTGCGGTGATGAATCGCTGGCGGTAGAAAAATAACCGCAGATCCTTGTATCCCAGCCGACGCGCTATGCCCTTTTTGCTGTAACCCGCCCCAACTAACTCATCAATCAATCGGGTGGTAGCTTTGCCTTCAACTCTTGACCTGGCCGCGCGGCCGGCCTCTGTTACCCGCATGATCCGCTCCTCTGTGCTCTGCCGGATGCGTGTTCGCTTGCCGCTGGCGATCTCCGCCAGCACAAGGTCAGAAATCCCCGTGCAATCCCTGACCGCCCGCTTGCCGACGTGTAGCCGGCGAAGATCGAGCAGATGCTGGCGTGCAAAATCTGCGCTTACAACCCAATCGCATTGATTGAGTTTTCTGCGCGTTCGCCTGTCACGCTGCTGCTCCGCGTAGGCCATGTGGCACGCATCGCACCTGCACCCTTTGCGATAACGTGCCGGCGTCCCATGAGATGTTGGAGCATGTGGTGGGCGGCCTTTGAGGTTCCCAGATACGCCGAATTCCCAGGCCATCGTCACACCCGCAACGGCATGATGATGTATTCGATTGACTCGCCATCTGCGGGCTCGGCCTTGAAGAGCAGCGGCTCGTTGTTGCTTGGTGGCAGCGCGATGCGCAGATCCCCGTCGAGCTTTTTCGCAAGATCGATCAGATATCCAGCGTTGATGCCTATCCGCAGCGGCTCTTTCGGAGAGCCCTCGCAGCTCACCATCTCTTCGGCCTCGCCGTTCTGCGCGCTGGCCGACGTGAGTTTGATCTGGCCGTCGCCGAACTCAAACACCACCGCGGTGCCCGAGTCATTACTCAACAGCGCGCACCGCTCAAGGCTTGATAGCAACTCTTGCAACTTGACGATTACCTCGGGGCGGCCTTTCTTTGGAAGCACCGCTGTATAACTTGGGAACGCGCCCACCAATCGCGGCGCACCTATAAACACGGGTGTTTCGCCGGTAACGCTCAACAGTACCTGCTTATCGCTGTAGGTTACGTCGACGCCGTCTTCATCGCCGGCAAGCAACGGCAGTAAAGATTTGATGAGCACAGAGGGCAGCAGGAGGTTGATCTTTTCCTCGCACGGCCGGGTGTACTTCATCAGGCGATGTCCGTCCGTCGATACGATATTGAGCGTGGTGCCGTCGCCCTCGATAAGAACGCCGTTCAACGTGATGCGCGATGAATCGGTGCTCACCGCAATCATGGCGAACTTGAGAGCCCTGGCCAGATCGCTCTGCTTCAGGGTGATGCCGTCGCCTTTGAGGCTGTAAATGCTGTTATCCGGCCATGAACTCGCGGCCCTGATCGGAAGGGTTACACGCGACTTATTGCAGTGCACGGTGGCACGGTGGGCGGAGGTTGAGATTTTTACATCCTCGCCGCTCAGCAACTTAACCCAGCCGGCGAACTTATCCGCGGGCACCAGTAGAGGGGCCGCCGGGCCGTTTGACTCGGGCACCAGCGCGCGGATAAAGATATCGAGCGTGGTGGCCTCCACGGCCAGGCCGTCGGTGAGCTGTTCTATGCGAACGCATTGCAGTATCGGAATAGTGGTCCGGGCCTGAATGGCCGAGCCAACGATCCGCAGCGCGCGTTGAAGGTGGTTGAGAGTGATGGCCGATTTAGCGTCGCCGGCTTTTTCGGCTGGCTTTTCGAGGATAGCTTCCATGATTTTGCCTTTCTTTGGTTAGAGGGTTGAGGTTAGACGTTCTGCAGGCCGCCGTCTTGAGTTATGCGGCGGTGAAGGTCGGCGAGTAACTGGTTGTCGCTAAATGCGGCATTCACCAGGCGCTCAAGGTAGGAATAGCGTGGATGTACTGTGCCTGTTTCGCCGCGGGCACGCTGGAGGGCATTCACAACCTCGGCCCACATGCCTGTGCGGTCAGTCATGGGTGCCCTCGCGCGAGGCTTGAGAGAGTGCCGTTGCGATCTGTACCTCGGCCTCCAACGCCGCGGCGGCGCGGGCCGCCGTGCGGGCCATGGTGAGCGCCTCAAAGCGGCGCATAAATTCAACCTCGGCGCGCTGTGCATCCCACGGGTAGATGGTTTCTTGTAACAAAGGAACGCCGTCGTCGAGCACGCATCCGCTCATCAAATCGCGCATTTCGGTGCTCAGCAGAATGCGATCCGCGTCCTTGACAATTGACGGCTCGTGGGGCCCCAGCTCAAATCGTGCGGCGATGATATCCATAAGTTGCCGCTCGAATCGCTTATAGCGCGTGCCTATCTCGACGGTGCGCTTGAGCGGGCTTGGCACATCGCATAGATACGCCTCGGTGGCATCATGCATCAGACCCCACAGAGCCATGGCGCGGGCGCTGGCGATCCGCCATTCAAACCCGGCGAATCGCTCAAGCGCCAGCCGCTCCGCCAATTCGCTCACGCGAACACTGTGCTCCGCCACGCTGTAAAAGCAATAGCAATGCCCGGTGAATCGGCAGATGAGTGAGAGCGGGTGAGCAATATCTTCGATCACGATCTCCTCAGTGCGCGGGCTGAGAGGCCAGAACTTACGGCCGGTAAATGTGCGAATGAAAGTGTCGTCACCGCGGATGGGTAGAATGAGCAAAGCTAGGCCGCCTTTTTCTGTGCCCAGGCCCGGCGCACGGATTTCGCGATCTTTTCGCGGTGAGCTTTTGGGAGGTGTTTGCCGGTAGCAGCGCGCACCTTGCGGATGCGCCCACCGAACGAGGCGACGGCCATGTTGTAACCGTCTTCGACTGTGTTGAATTGGCGGATAAACTTCCGCTCCATCTGGCTAAGCCGGAGTTGGGAATCGGCTTTGCCGAGTAACTCAACCGAGAACGCATCGGCCCCGCATTCGCGGATATCCTGATAAAGCTCGGAATTCAGCCGCCCGATCCGCGCCTCGGTCCTATGTTGCCGCCATCTAAACTTCAGTGTGCGCGTCGTTTTACCGACGTAGCACTTATCGTTGACTTTGTTTCGTAGCAGATAGACGATCACTTTGCTTCCCTTTCGCGGCCTCGCGTTGTCTGGTTAACGCCTGGCTGAGAGATGCAACCTCCAACTCCAGCCGAAGAAGTATGTCTTTGATAGGCACCTCGGGATCGGCGGCGATGGCTGAGTCGAAGATGAACCGCTGATCTTCGTCGGGCTTTGCGCCCGAGCGCACGGCCACCACAAACAGGCTGCCGCTGCCTTTCCTGATCCACTCGCACGCGGCCTCTAAGCCGTGCAGGGGTTTCAAATCCCATTGCTTGCCGTTCGCCATTACACTGAACCGCCGGTGAGATTCGGCATAGAGTGAATAGCTTTGATTGCCATTGCCGCAACTTGGATCAGTTCTTTGCGAAGCGCACCAGGATTGCGGTCCTTGCGCTTCTGAAGCGTTATCTCCCATACCTCGTCCAACTCTTCGAGAATTACGGCATAGGCTTCATGAAGGCTGGCGAACGTCGTAGCGTGCACGGCGGACCGGGAAATCTCCAGATCAATAGCGACTGCCAAATCCGGGCCAATAAGTGGAACGCAAGCTGTGGGCGGTGTCATGCCGTCGCCTCCGCAACTGCCATATCAGCCGCAACCGCATCGAGATCTGCCGCGCTGGGAAGACCGCTCTGCGTGGCGCGGTAGAGGTAGAGTCCGCTGCCCGGCTGAATACGCTTGTGCTCAACCGTGAAACCTTTGCGCCGCAGATCGCGGATGCGCGCAGAGATCGATGTTTCGGCATAGCGGGTGCCGAAGCGCTGTTTGAGTTCCTTGGCCATCCCTGGCAGCGAATGCCATGCGCCGTCGCTCATGATGGCCTCGACCTGGGCGCGCTGGCCCGAGAGGCGGTTTGTGTCTTCCGGCTCTGCTGTCTCGCCGAGCAGTCGGGTTGGCTCGGGCTCCTCTTGAAGCAGAGAGGTTTGTAGCGCGTGGGTTGAGAATTTCATGCTCTGGCTGCCTTTCTTTGAGGGGTTCTCATGCTCATGCGGGCGGCCTTGCAGGGATTAGGCCAACCGATAACGACGAATGGCGAGGTTGAGAGTTGAGAGATCGCCCAATCAGCGCCTGCCTGCCCGGCAAGGTTCGCCACAGTGCAGCGCTTCTCTTCAAGGCGCTTGCGGATGCGTTCGGTGGTGGCTGATCGGGACCATGGATTCGCTGGCGTCACCATGTCACTGATGAGATTGGCCTGGCCGTGAGCACTTGACGGTATGTAACTCTGGCGGCGCTGTCTCATCCGCGAACCGCCGTGCGCCGCCCGCAATAAACCGGGGCCGCTGAGAGCACTATGTCGGCGGTTTGCGCCGATGGGCAAATACCGAACGGATCGAGAAAATTACCGCAATCGCGGCACATGGGCGCTGGCACCACATAACCCAGCGGGTCGCACACATAAGGCAGCGGCGCGCTCACGCGCAGGGCGGCATCAAGCAGATGCTTAGAGGTAATCCGGTGGGCGTTCTGGTGCAGGCGCTCAGCTTTGCGCCATGCACCCACGCGCACACCGGCGTTGCCGTGTTCAAAATCTGAGTTGTGGATGTAAGAGCGGGTGGCTCCGCAATCGAGGCAGCGTTGGCGGCCGTTGATCGGAAGCCCAGGGCGGGAATGGTGGCAGCGAATTACGGGCCATAACAGCCCAGTAAAGAACGACTTAACCGCATCGACAAAACGCCAGGGCGGCGCATAAGCCGGGGGTCTAACAATTTTTTCGAGGCAAGGCATTGACATTCTCCCTGAAAAATCAGAGAGTTGTCATACGCTTGGTAGGCGAGGAAGGGCTCGAACCTTCAACCCCCGGCTTAGAAGGCCGGTGCTCTATCCGATTGAGCTACTCGCCCGTGCCTTCATTATTGTAGCGTCGATTGATTCGAGAGCACATCGGCAAACCGAGCCAGCGCAGCTCCCAGGGCCGCAAGCGCCTCGATCGCCGTGAATCCACTCCCAGTCAAATAGGCCGTCACGCCAAGGTGCATTCGTTCGGGAGGCGTGAAGGCGCTGCGAATGACGAGGTCCGCGCGGCACGAACGCAACGGAAGTCTGCGAAAGCCCGCGCTCCAGGATTTGCAGACAGCCGCAATCGCATCCGCGGTCGCCCATTGTCCCTCGTCCCTTGGAAGCAGGTCGATATAGCAGCCATGAGTGTAGGCCGTGCCACCGGCCGGCGCATCGAACTCGTCCGCATCGAACAGTTCAAAGTCGTCGCTTGTCCACAAGCCGCACTTGCTCGTCCACACCGGCGAAAAAGCGCCGTTCAGCCGGATCAGCACGTCTCCCAGCGTAGGAAGCTCCACGGCTTCGGGAATGTCGACGACACTTGCCGGGCTCTGCCGCAGATCAACCAGGCCCGGCCACCACGCCTCGATCACGGGCGCATCGCCGCCGACCTCGAACTCCCAGTCAGCTTCCACTCGCATCACCTGCGACAGCCCGCAACCACCGAATCACCGTTGCTTCTGCCCAGTGGATTTCCTCGCCGCGCTCCCGCGAAAGATACGCGCAGTGCCCACCGTGCGCGGTCTCCACGAACTCAATCCACGGGTTGTCGACGATCTTTGCCCGCGTCTCCGGAAAGAGGCGAATGAAGGGATCGTCCGCCGCCTGTAGAATCAGCGCCGGCACCGCAACGCGGTCCACCACTCGCGCACTCGCCGCGCGATAGTAGTAGTCGTCCGCATCCCGAAATCCGCAAAATCGCGCCACGATCTTTTGGTCGAAGTCCCGCAGCGATCCAACCCGGCCAACCGCCGAAGGATCCCCATAGACTGCCGGAAACAGTGCCGCCTTCCTGCGAAATCGCCGCATCAGCCCGCGCACAAACCTTTCCTCGTAGATCCGGTTCTTCGTCTCATGCAATGCGTCGCTTCCCGCTGCCAAATCAATCGCAGGGCACACCGTGGCCACGGCCACGAGCGAAGCCTGCTCGCCCCACTCGCCCGCAAGCTTCAGCGCCAGGTTTCCGCCCATCGAGTAGCCCACCAGCGCCACGCGCTTCAGTCCCCATCGCTGAGCGTAGTGCTCAGCCACCGCGCTCACATCGCCCGACAGACCCGAGTGATAAAGCGTTGGCGTCAGGTGTTCCGTCGCGCCGCAGTTGCGCATGTTCATCCGCACCACGTTCCAGCCAGCTTCCCACGCGCGCGCAGCAATCCCCCGCATGTACCCCGAATCCGACGAGCCCTCCAGCCCATGCACCAGTACGACGGTCAGTCGGCTCGCACGCACGGCCTCCGCCTGCCAGTTGGAATGGCACAGCACGCGACTCCCATCCGCCACGTCCACCAGCACGTTCCCCGCCTCGGCAGGAACCAGAAATGGAGGCCGGCGATAGAAGTTCCCCACAATCGTCTGCAAGTGACCGTTGGCGAGCCAGCGCCTCGGCTCAAATGGCCGAAGCCACGCGTCCGAACGCACTCCAGCCCAACCCGGTCCAGGCGGGCCAATCCCTCGAACGGTCCCGGTAATCCCTAACTTATCGTTCAGATTTTCAGGCACTTGGGCTCGACTTAGGAGGGGATGTAGAGCGTGTCGATTGGGGCGGCTAGTAGGATCGAACGTTCTAGTAGTTTTGTTTTCTGTACGTAACAGAAAACAAGTTGCCACGAACGCAGGAAATGCCGTGGTTGCAGGCGACCATTGCCCGCTATTGCCCGCAGATCAACGCACGACCTCCGGACCGCTGATCAATTCTAGCGTGCTAACCATGGACTCGAAACGGAAAAGATTTCTGAATCAGAGGACCCCACTGCATCGTCGGCGACTTTGCCTCTACCATGACCCAAGTCACCACGCCGGTGGCCAAGTCCGCGCAGCACGACTTCGGTGGGTCTCAAAGAGAGGAGTCGCCGTCGAGACTGAGGGCGCTTGTCGCCGTCAACCCCTTCCGTGTCAATCTGCATTTAGCCTTTACCTTTAACACTCAACCGCGCACGGAATAGCGCCTAAGCACCTGCATCTACGTATAAGCCGTCGAAAGTCTGGGTGAATTCTTTCAGGGCGCATCAACACAGCCCAAACTCAGGATATCGATCGCATCATCGGAAACCTCTATATCCTGCGCGACTGGCTTCTTGGGGCCAGTGCTTCGATGCTTGGCCAGCCTAGAGAGATCGGCGCGGAGAAGGTGCAGGAGCGACATGACGCTCTTATGGATCAAACAGGTTGCAATGATGGGTCCTTATCAGGAAGCGCTACATCGAGCTTCGCAATCCCGTATCGTCAAGTACGCGTCTACTTTGACCAGGGCAGTAGCCATGAGAAATACTACCCAGACGACGATAAGCGGATAACGATCTTGAAGACGACGAAGTTGAAATGGTCGCGACAGGGATGAGGCTCCTGGCTGGCATCCAAAATTACTACTTTCCAACTAAATGTTTTCCCTTGCAATTCTCGTCCGCCTGGGCGCAGAATTCCCTCCGTAATCACATCCGCAGATTGCGACGACCCTTGGGCATTCCTCGCAATGCTGCCATCGGCCATGCCCCGCAGCAAAATCGCCCGGGAACCCCCACCTCAAGAATCGACACAATTCGAGCGAATCTGCGCCGACGAGACAATCCGGCTCAAAGGGAGAATTCCAATGCCGTCGTCCTATCCCCAGGCCGCAACGCATGGAGTTGAAAGATTCAGTTCGCGGGGCGCAAACGCAGGGAGCAATGGCGCGACTCGCCGCCAATTCCTCGGAGGCGCTGCGGCGGTTGCGGCAGGCAGCTTTCTCTCCGGCATCTCGTTGGCTCAGAACCCGCCAGTCTGCCCGGCAGCTCCCACGGGCGGAAAGCCGTTTACCCCCGGAAGCGACAAGCGCCCGATTGTCTTGCGCAGGGCGATCAGCGCTCTTTCCAGTTCCCAACTGGCCGAGTTGCAGTCAGCGTTCACGAAGCTGCGCGCTCTTCCGTCAACGGACAAACGCACCTGGGTGCTTCAGGCGGATATTCACTCGCTCTTTTGCGATCAATGCAACGGCGTAACCATGCAGATTCATGGTTCGTGGAATTTCTTCCCCTGGCACCGCGCCTACTTGTATTACTATGAGCGCATTCTCGGCTCCCTGGTAGGGGACATCAATAATTTCCGGCTTCCCTATTGGGACTAGGAAAACAGCCGGAGTATGCCGAGCCCCTATCTTTCGCCTGGCAACAGCGGCAATCCGCTATGGGACGCCAATCGCGACGCGCTAATCGCCGCAGGAGGAGCGCTGCCGTCGTCCGACGGAACCAAGGCGCGGATTGCCACGCTGTTCGGCATCACTGATTTCGCCACGTTCGGCGGAACTGCCATAGCTGGCGGCGCGTGCGAAACCGACCCCCACGACATCATCCACGGCGATGTAGGTCCGCCCAGCCCTCCCTTTGAAGATATGGGCAATCTTGGTTATGCGGCCCGCGACCCGATTTTCTTCGGCCATCACTGCAATATCGACAATCTCTGGAGCGGGTGGAATGCGCAGCCCGGCACCGGGACCTCTTACAAGAATCCGACGGACCCCGGATTTCTGAACGCAAGCTGGTCTTTTTACGACGAGAACCAGAAGGTAGTCTCGATTACTGCGGCCGACGTGCTCAATTACGAATCCAATCTTCGCTACACCTACCAGGCTCCCCGCCTCACGGTTACCATCCCCCTTTACGAGATACTTGTCTGCGAATTGGTGTGTTGCATTCCAGGCCCCGACCCTGGCCCATATCTCCAGGTGAGCCAGGATGTGAGCGAGCTGATCTTGGCGCAGGTGCGGGAAAACATTCCGGTCGTGCTGGTGCTAAGCGGCGTTGAGATTCCGGAAGGCGTCACCGGCGCGTTCGATGTCGTTGCCGTGCGCGGCGAGAGCCACACGCAAATCGGGTCGTTGACGGTCCTTGCCGATTCGATGCGCGCCAAGACGCGCAAGCGCGTGACCCTGGTGCTCGACATCAGCAAAGCCGCCCCGGACCTACTGGCGCACGAAAAGCCAGCCTCCATAAATCTGTTTGCGCGACACCCGGCGGAGAATGCCGCGAAGCCGTTCATCTTGCGCGCCCAGAAAGCGCAAATACGGACGCAAAAGCGTGACCAAAAGCAGCGCAACTAGAGCGCCACATGTCAGTTTCCAAAGTCGAGTTCAGGAAATTGCCAAAGCGCTGTTCAGGACGATTCCGTTTCAACATGTTTAGTGCCTGGGGACATCGTGCCACCGCTGCGAGGGGCCGGATTGATTTTGCGCGGCGATTCGACGTCTTCCATCCATCCTCATCAACCAAAGAGAGATCCACCGTTTTCCCAAAATGTTATTTTCTGAACGGTACTCTGGAAATAGAGCGATCTACTGAACAGGAGTATAGGTAAAGCGCGTTTGTGTTTCTCACGCGAAGTGTGGATGACGATCCACTAATCTTTCTAATTCGCGACTCGCACGCACGACGTTAACTCACGCAGCCCTCCAGCGAAGGCACCTCGGTTCCAGCGGTAAAGCGATCGATTATTGTTCGTGTATCCTCCACTAACTAAAACGCTTACGGATGAATAACAAAACTATTGCTATTCGCGACGCTTTCTGTGGTATGCTTCTGGCCATTCTTCGCGAGGCCTCGCAGGCTCGCCAATCCAAGCAGGACCTACAGCACGTCCCAGCACGATAAATCTCTCATCGGAGGTGCACATGACTTGTCTTCATGGTCTGGGTCTCTCCCTTTGCTTAGGTAGCTGCATCCGTTTCTCCAATTCGAAAGCCACCGCCGCTGACTTCGGAACGAAGACTATCAGCGGAAGGAATTTCGAATAATCGCTGCGGCTTGCGCGGTTCGAAGAGCCGTTGCTTGCGGTCGCCCCTGGATGGAGATCGCGGGCTGCATAGCTCAGATTCGCGCACATAACCAAGACGAAGCTTTTCAGCCACCAGATTTGGGCGGTATCGCATGACCTTTGCTTACGCCAGTGACAGGGAGAACTTTTGTGGACGCCTGGATCGGGCTGACCATTGGAGGCTCACTCCCCTTAAGAAGTATTCAAAACGCGGAGTGGTCCGTGCAGTAGAACCCCACGCGACCATCCGCAGAGCGCGAGAGAGTCTTGAGGCAGCTGGAATCACGAAGGTCGCGGAAATCACGGATCTCGATCGCGTTGGGATTCCGAACTTCATGGCGGTGCGGCCGAGGGATCTGGACTCTGGGATCTCCTATTACAACGGCAAAGGCACGACGCGGGAGGACGCCCATGCCGGCGCGTTGATGGAAGCAATCGAACGCCACGCGGGGGAGCATTGCGATTACGAAGTCACCACGGGTAGCTATCAGGAGCTGCGACGTTCCTTCGATTGCGTGCGGCCGGACGAGATCATTGTGCCAATGCTTTGCGAGTATTCCGACGATCTCGAGCTGGAATGGGTCAGTGGATACGACGTGCTGAACGCCCGGCCGACGCTGGTTCCATTGAACGCGGTGATCTGCCCTTACCAGCCAGCCAAGGGGGAACCGCTATTTTATGCGAGCACTAACGGTCTGGCGTCCGGAAACACAATAATTGAAGCGCTGTGTCACGCCATCTGCGAAGTCATCGAACGCGATGCACAGGCTATCGTCAGAGCACGAACTGAAATCCGGCCGCTGGTGCGGGGCTTGCTTGGCATGGAGGAAGTGCCCCAAGAGCAGCGTTATCTGCGCCGAATTTCGCTCACGGGATTGCCCCGGCGGGCCGAGAGTCTGGTTGCGAAGTTGACGCGGGCGGGGATAAGCGTCGACCTTCGCGATCTGACTTCCACGGGCGGGATCGCCACGATTGATTGCGCGATTCTGGAGCGCAAGAGCGATGGCTCGGGTGACGCATATGGGGGTTGTGGGTGCCATCCGGACGCGAGGGTGGCGCTTCTGAGAGCGATCACGGAGGCCGCGCAGAGTCGTCTCGCCTTCATTCAAGGCGGCCGTGAAGACCTGCCGCAGATTATGCGTCATCAGACAGTCTCCCGCAGAGAGGATTTGTCGAGTCTCGGACCAATGGTCTCGTTCAACGATCTGCCCACCTCCGAGCATGAATATATCGACGAGGATGTCGAACTGCTCTTACGCAGGCTGCCGGAATACGGAATATCGCAGGTGGTGGCCTTCGACATGACGCGTCCAGAAGTGGGAATTCCGGTGGTGCGGGTGGTGATTCCGCGCGCCGAGACCTGGACCGTTTTTCATCTGCACACCGGGCGCGGCACGTTCGGTCCGCGCATTTCCCAGGAGCTCTAGAATGATCTCCGAGGCCACCCTTTTCAGCGCGACGCTCGGTGAGGATCAGAAGATCGAACCGCCGCTCGGTCCCCTCTACATCGCTTCGGCGCTTGAGAATGCTGGCTGGAAAGTCGATTTCCGGGACTACCAGCTGTTCGAGGGGGCGGACGCTTTCGATCCGGGAAAGATTCTCAAATGCCTGAAGGGCAGCAGACCGGTAGTGATGATTTCCTGCTTCGTAGACATGCTGCCCGTGGTGGTCGCGGCGGCCGAAGCGATCAAGCGGGAACGGCCGGACACATATATTATCCTCGGCGGACCCGGGCCAACGGCGGGCGCGCGTGAGTTCCTCGAAGTCTTTCCGCAACTCGACGCAATTGTAATGGGAGAGGGGGAGGAAACAATTCAGGAGTGGGCCAGGGCGTACGGTCGGCAGGGGAACGTCTTGATTTCGCCGGTTCCGGGTATGGTTTATCGGAGCGAGGGCCGCATCGTGAACGGCGGAGCCAGGGAGCGAATGCTGCAACTCGGCGGTGCGGTAAAGCCCGCATATCACTTGGTGGACTGGAAGCGCTATTCCGCCGGCCGCATCATCACGACGCGAGGCTGCCCGTACCATTGTTCGTTTTGTGACGTGGCGCCTCTGTGGGGGCGCAAGGCAGTTTATCGTGACGTGGCGAGCACTGTAGAGGAGATCATTCTTTTGCGCGACCGTCACGGCAGAAGAATGGTCGGGATTGCGGACGATACCTTCGTTCTCAACCGCGAACGCGTCCGGGCGTTCTGCGAACTGATGATCGAACGGCGCGTCGGTGTGCAGTGGGGCTGCTTCGGCCGGATTAACCTGATGACCGAAGATCTGGTGGCATTGATGGCCGAAGCCGGATGCTCCGCCATCTTCTACGGAATCGATTCCGGCTCACCGCGAATCTTAGACAGGACGTTGAAAGAGCTGGACCCGGATTCGATTTTGCCGACCCTGAAGATCTCGGCCGAGTACTTCGAATGCATCGAAGCGTCCTTCATCTGGGGGTATCCTTTCGAAACGTACGAGGACTTTCTGCTGACCTTGGACATGGCCGCGAGAGCGTCGAGTTTCGCACCCAAGGTCAATATTCAATTGCATATGCTGAGCCCACTGCCAAGCTCGCCCATCTACCGTGAGTTTGGAGGAGAGCTCCAGCTGCCGGAAAAGGAGGACGCCAACTGGCTTCTACTTCCCGCGGTATTTCTGGACGAACGTGCCCGGACGGTGCGAAGCGTGGTGGAACGCGCGCCACGGTTGTTCCCTGGCTTTTTCGGTTTTCCGACGCCGGATAAAGCAAGGAAACGAGAAAGAATGTTCGAGATCCTTGGCTCGCTGCAAGTCACGCTTGGCAAAGCGATCATGGACCGGGCCACGAGTACATTGATGACGGCGAGTGATCCGCAGATCGAAGCAGAACTGCTGGCCGCGGCAACAAGTAGTGTTGACAGGATTGGCACGGGTCTGGCTCTGGCTCTGTTCCGCCGGATGCGTCTGAACCGCGCCGAGCGGAATGGGCAAACTCTGCAAGGCTCGCGAACGGCCTCGGTGGTTCGGGAGCGGAACGACTCGCTATTGAAGGTGATATGACGACAACCGTGATTTTCGCCGGGCCGTCGCTCGGCCGCGGCGAATTGGAGAATATGACAACGGCTCTGCTGGCTCCTCCAATCCGGCGTGGAGATCTCGAACAATTCGCCGATAACGACATTTTCGTGCTGATCGATGGAGAGTTCGGACAAAACCTGTCGGTCTCGCCCAAAGAGATCCTGGCGCTTTTGGATCGCGGGAAAGTGGTCATTGGGGCATCGAGCATGGGGGCGCTTCGAGCATCCGAACTCGATGTCTACGGAATGATCGGCGTGGGTTGGGTCTACGAGCGGTTTGCTCGCGCTGCCGTGCGGCGGGACGACGACGTGGCGCTGGCGTTCTCGCCGCTCGACTACACAGCCGTGACGGTCCCAATGGTAAATGTGCACTACATGATCGAGCTACTGGAGGAAAGGGGAGAGATCCGCCCAGCTGAAAAGGCCGCGGTGCTGCGGGCTGCGCAGAGAATCTTTTTCGCCGACCGGACGGAAGTGCGGCTTCGGAACACGCTGCGAAAGCTATTGGGGTCCGAACGCCTGGACGCAATGCTTACTGCGTTAGGCGGCGCATTACCAGACATCAAGGCGGAAGATGCCAGGCGTGCGGTCCTGCTAGCGCAGACGTTCACTTATTCCAGAAGTTTGAATGGGTGCATGACAACCGTGACATGACAACGTGAGATGAAAAGGAGGAGATTTTCAAATGCCAGATAGTAATCAACCACCTCAAAACCGGGGCTTCATGGAGTTGGTCGGCCGCGCGGTGATGGATCCGAAGGTGCGTGACCAGTTGTTGAGCAACCCGGATGCACTCGCCAAGCAGTACGATCTCTCCCCGGCCGATACCGAGGCTTTAAAGGGAATCGACCGGCAGAAGCTAGAGGAAGCAGCCGCACAGGTCAGCAATCGTCCTGATTTCACGATCGCGATCTTCATCAGGATCCGTTTTTGACAAAGAGGGCCCACATGTAGCAGGCCCACGCCGGTAGGCCTGAACTGGCCCTGCAGCTGCGAGATTCCAGACGCCCGGCCCAGCTAACCTGAACTGTTGCGCACGCGATTGCGTACAGGCTCTTTGAAGAGCTTACGGCGGATTATTGCCGCGCCGAGGGAGCGAGTCTGCATATCGTTGCGCCTGGCGAGGACATGGGAGCGCGCAACGGTACACAGCGTTGCAGAGTTCTTGAGACCCGAGAAAGTTAAGAACTCGCCGACATCGAAGATTCAGCGTTCGGGCAAGCCAGGGACGCTCCCACATCGTCAGCCCAAGTCTGGAGGGGAAATGGCAAGTCCACCGGCATCATCACCAGCGACCGCGATCCCACTAGGAGGAAACGAAGAAGACGGGCAGGACCTGTCCCTTCGTCGCGAGGAAAACGCGAAAGTGCCGTGGCCCGAGCAGGTTTGGAAGGCGATTAACCGCACAGTGCATGACGAGTCTATGAGGGTACGGGTCGGCGCCAAATTCCTGCCTCATCGCCGCGTCCATCCCAGGACCACGAGCGTGCAACAGGACGCGATCGTAAATCAAGCGCTGCCGGGAGAACAGAATTCGACGCTGACGATAAGTGAAGGCGCCACCATCCGGGTGAATGAAATCTGGACCGAGTTTGCGCTGACAACGCAACAGATTCACGAGACTGCGCAAGCGAAGGATCCCAAGCAAACTGCCGCGGCGACGCTGGCCAGACGTGCAGCCCAATATCTTGCGTCAGCCCAGGATTTAGTCATCTTTCAAGGCGCGAACGGTTATGCCGCCCCGTTTTTCACACAGAACGTGAGATTTAGCTCGCAGCTACCATTGGACGGCGGCTTGTTGAGCTTACAGGACGGTCCTTATGCTCCCAATGTCCAGGGAGGGCCCTATCTTTCGACCCACCCAGTGATCTCAGTCCCCGAGCTTGGGACGGGCAGTCCTCCTGGGGTGACGTATGGCGAAAATACCTTCAATGCTGTGGCGCAGGGATATTCAGTTCTCACGGCTCAGGGAAATCCTGGGCCCTTTGCGCTGATTCTTAACACGGTACCATTCGCTGACCTCTATGCCCCGGTTGGCTCCGGCTCGCTGGTCATAACCGCGGACCGCATTGAACCTTTGGTCAAGGCAGGCATGTTCGGAACGGGTACATTGCCTGCAGATCAGAGTTTGCCGGTCAGTTCTCCACCAATCGCGCCCCCTGGTCCGCCCCATTTTGGCGTGTTAGTTTCCATTGGTGGAGACACAATGGACCTGATTGAGGGTCTTGACGCAACTACAGAATTCATCCAGCAGGATCTCAACTAGCTGTGGCGATTCCGTGTTTTAGAGCGCTTCGCATTGCGGGTGAAGGACCCCAGCGCTATTCAGGTACTCCAGTTCAACTAGCTGTTCTATCCCTTCCCCGAACCAGAGTTTCTGCGCCATTCGAGGCCACGGGCGACCAACTCGAATGCTTCAATAGCTTCGGCGCCGCATCCAGAGAGGACCGATCCGGTACCGGCGATTCCACGTTTTCGAGACTGAGAGCCATCGAGCTGCCTTCGTCACCACTGCGTCCCATCGCCAGATGGCGCTTCGCCTAAGCCCTTTTATCAGGTTAGAAGTCCACCGCTAAATCCCATGCTCAATGAGTGACTCGGCGATTTAGCACGAATCTAGAAGTAATCCGCGCGCCATCGGCGTTTTTGAAGACTATTCAAATGAAGAGTTCAAACTGAGGTTGGGTGTGCACAACGGCCTGAACGGCACAGGTGAGAAGCACTTCCGAGAGGCCCTTCAACTGCATGACTGACGGTAGAGCAGCCAAGAACCACCCCGGCTGTAAAACTTCATGGCAAGCGTGCGCCAAAGGACTCACCACCATTCCTTCACGCAGACTTATGGGTCGGGGCTCGTCCCAACAACGCGGGGGAATCCAGCCTGCTGACCAATCACATCCCAGAAACGAATGCAGCATTGACCTTCAGCGCTTGGAGCCGGCTCCGTGCACGCATAATGAACTCGTCGCTAACGGCCGAGGGGGACATGATCGAATCCAAATTAATCTCCACGTTGGCGATTGCCCCAGATACAGCAGCTCTCGCCAAAGCGATCGCGGTGGTCAGGTCCGACGCCATATTCGGATTGGTAATCGGTTTCAAGCTCTCGGCGATCCTCTCGACTTCAGCGGATCTCTCGGCCACGCTCAGTGGCACTTCTGCAGCCTGCTGCAACGCAGAGTTAATACGGCTCTGACCGTCGACCGCCTCTTTTGCCGATTTGTATGCCTTCGTGACTTCGCTGTATGCTTCGGCATCCTCGTCGATCGCCGCTTTTAACGCTTCGCGCAAATGGGAAAGCCGCCCCAGCTCCTCGCTGAGCAGAGGTTCGTATTGCGCGTGAGCCTTCTTGCCGCGGGACATGGATGCAACCATGCTCGCCAGACCAGCTGCCATCGCGCCGCCGGCAGCGGCAGCACTGCCCCCTCCCGGCGCCGCAGTAGGCGCGGCCAGTTGGTCAATGAACGGCTCAATACCTGAGCGCAAGCCCCCAACAGCTACCTTGCCGCTTACAATCGCAGCCAACCGGTTCTCAAGGATCAGCGACGAGTCGAAGTTCTCCAACTGAAGAAACCATTCGGCGGCCTGCTCGATGGCCTGCTTTGGGATCAGGCCCACAACTTCGCTGGAAATGGGCACGGCGCCAAAGCGCGCAGCTTCACGCTTCACGAACTCAAACACGCGATGGAGTGGCGTCTGTTGAAAATCGGTCAGGTTCATTGAAACCTGTGCCAGGCCGCGTACTAGAAAGCCCGATGCCTTTACGAAACGCATCCCGCCCGAAGAAAAACGCACTGCCTTGGCGATGCTCTTGGCAATGTTAACATTCGGCGTGTTCAGAAAAATGTTGTATGCGATCAAGAACTTCCGCGCGCCCACCACAGTCGCTCCTGCCGTCGGATGTAAGCGCGACTCGCCGAAATCGGGTTTGCGTGCCGGTTTGGTCGCGACCTCCTCGCGGACTCCCTCAAACTGCCCGCGGCGAATGTTTTCCAGGTTCTGACGCTCGGGCGTTGTAGCGGCGGCTTCGTACAAATAGACCGGGACCTGGTAGCGCTTCCAGATTTCGGCTCCAACGTGACGCGCCATGGCCACGCAATCCTCGAGTGTGACGCCTTCGATGGGGATGAAAGGAATCACATCGGCCGCG
>Ga0302324_100004893_pt1 | contig 29502 bp, 26 predicted proteins | sample Palsa_T0_1_FD_201949 | JGI IMG/M metagenome (GOLD analysis project Ga0302324, IMG submission 201949) | Peat permafrost microbial communities from Stordalen Mire near Abisko, Sweden - Palsa_T0_1 | ecosystem: Environmental > Terrestrial > Soil > Palsa > Peat permafrost | place: Sweden: Abisko...
CCGGTGGAAGCGCCGAAGGCTTCCGTGACCATGCTGCGCAATCCGGCCGAGGAGGCGGCTTATGAGAAGAGCCTGCACCCCGGTCTTCTGGAAGGCTGGAACGGCGGGCTGAATCTGGGTTTTGCCGTGACCACGGGTAACAGCGAGACCAAGAGTCTTAACATCGCGTTTAATGCCGTACGCACGGGACTCCACGACAAGCTGATGCTTTATACCAACTCGATTTACGCTATTAACGACAACACTTCGCCGGCCACAACCACGGCGAACTCGATCGGCGGCGGAGCCCGCTACGACCACGATTTTACTGGGCGTTCATTCGGGTTCGTGAACGGCGATTTCTTTTCCAATTCTTTGCAGGAACTGACCCTGCGATCCACCCTGGGCGGAGGCATTGGCGCGCACGTAATCAAGAACGCCGGCACCACCTTCGATTTGCTGCTCGGACTGAACTATACGCATGAAAGCTACGCATCGTTCATGGTTCCGGTCGTGCCGGCAACTACGCCCCCCACGACCACGCTCTACCCGTCTGTGACCCACAGCCTGGCGGCCTTGACCCTGGGCGAAAACCTCACGCACAAGTTCGGGAAGAGCACCGTCCTTACGCAGAGCTGGTTCCTATTCCCGGACCTCAGTGAGACGGGAGAAGTCCGCAGCGTATTCGCCATGGGTACGGTCACCAAGCTCAATAAATGGTTGGCCTGGCAGAATACTTTCGGGGATACTTATGTCACCAACCCACCGCCTACCAAACTAAGGAACGATCTGCAGCTTGCGACCGGCGTGAGTTTTACTTTTGTCCACTAGAGGCGCGTCCACTAGAGGCAGCTTCAGTTCGCGCAGGGGCGGACGCATTCGTCCGCCCGGCGGGGCAAAGTTGCGCTTGTGGTCTGGTATATTGGCCTCTCTCGGAGGTGCCCATGTCTCGAAACGTGCGCTGCGGTCTGATTCAGGCAAGCAATGCGCTCAACAGCCGCTCGCTGCCACAAGTCAAGAAAGCCATGATCGACAAGCACCTCAAGCTGATCGAGCAGGCGGCAAAAAAGAAAGTCAAGATACTCTGCCTGCAGGAACTTTTTTACGGTCCTTATTTCTGCGCTGAGCAGGATATTCGCTGGTACGACCTTACCGAGCGCGTTCCCGACGGACCCACCACCCAGTTGATGCAGAAGATTGCTGCCAAGCACGGCATGGCGATCGTGGTCCCGGTATATGAGGAGCAGATGCCCGGCCTTTATTTCAATACGGCCGCGGTGATTGATGCCGACGGCAAATATCTGGGCAAATATCGCAAGCACCACATTCCTCACGTGCATCCCGGATTCTGGGAGAAATTTTATTTCACCCCGGGAGACCTGGGTTATCCCGTGTTTGAGACAAAGTTTGCTCGGGTTGGCGTTTATATCTGCTATGACCGTCATTTTCCCGAAGGCGCGCGCGTGCTCGGACTGAACGGCGCGGAAATTGTTTTTAATCCGTCAGCCACGGTCGCGGGACTCTCGGAATATTTGTGGGAGCTCGAGCAGCCCGCTCACGCCGCGGCCAACGGATACTTCGTCGGCGCCATCAACCGTGTTGGCCGGGAAAAGCCATGGAACATCGGCGAGTTCTATGGCAAGAGTTATTTCTGCAATCCGCGCGGGAAGATCATTGCGCAGGCCAGCCGCGATAAAGATGAAGTGCTGGTCGCCGATCTCGATCTCGACATGATCCAGGAAGTGAGAAGGGTCTGGCAGTTTTATCGCGACCGGCGGCCGGAGACGTATGGAGCGCTGACGACGCAATCGGGGCAGACGACCGCTGCCGACTAGGCGTGGGCGAGAAAGTGGCGTCCTGAGCTCTAAGTCTGTGAAGATGCCGGCGAGACGCCGGCGCTACTTTGCGCTCAGGATGGCAATTCATATGAGATGTGAACCGAGAACTTGATCCGCATGTCTCCGCCCTCGCGCATCGAATCCAGTCCGCTCTACAACAAAGACCTCGCGCCTGCGACCGCCGCGCAGCGTACCTGGGGCACCTACAGTTTCGCGGCGCTGTGGGTATCGATGTCGGTCAATATTCTGACTTACATGCTGGCCGCCGGCCTGATCCAGGGAGGAATGAACTGGAAACAGGCGGTCGCGACCGTGTTTATCGGCAACACGATTGTCCTCATTCCGATGCTGTTGAATTCGCATCCGGGAGCACGCTACGGAATTCCGTTTCCAGTGCTGGCGCGCGCTTCGTTCGGAGTGCTGGGCGCGAACTTCGCCGCGGTTTTGCGGGCGCTTGTGGCCTGCGGATGGTTCGGCATCCAAACCTGGATCGGCGGTGAGGCGATCAACACGCTGATCACGACACTTGCGCCGGGCTGGAGCCAAGTCGCGCACGGCGCTGCGATTTGTTTCATGGCGTTCTGGCTCATCAATCTTCTCGTCATTCTCAAAGGCATCGAGTACATACGATTTCTGCAGGGAATCAGCGCGCCGATTCTGCTGGCCGTCGGACTGCTGCTGCTGGCGTGGGCCTACAAAGCGGCAGGCGGATTCGGTCCGATGCTGTCGGCACCGTCACGCTTTGTGAGTTTTCCGGATTTTCTGAAATTTCTCATTCCTGCGCTGAATGGCACGGTGGGTTTCTGGGCCACTGTGTCGCTGAACATCCCAGACTTTACGCGCTTTGCGAAAAGTCAGCGGCAACAGGTGATTGGGCAAGCGCTCGCCCTGCCCGCAACCATGACGCTCTATTCGCTGATTGGAATCCTGGTGACGTCGGCGACGGTGGTGATTTACGGCACTGCGATCTGGAATCCGGTGCAATTGCTGAGCCGTTTTCATTCTCCCGTGGCGGTGGTGATTTCGCTGCTGGCGATTCTGCTGGCGACGCTGAATGTGAATATTGGGGCTAATGTGGTTTCTCCGGCGAATGATTTTTCTAATTTGTGGCCGCGGAAAATCAACTTTCGCACTGGCGGCGTCATCACTTGCTTCATGGGAATTGCGCTGATGCCGTGGAAGCTGCTGTCCAGTTACAGCACCTTCATCTTCGGATGGCTCGGCGGATACGCGGCATTTCTGGGACCGGTGGCGGGGATTATGATCTGCGACTATTTTGTGATTCGCCGGCGCGTGCTTGTGGTGGACGATCTCTACCTGCGCGATGGCATCTACGAGTATTCACGCGGCTTCAACTGGCTGGCGGTGATAGCACTGGCGTTGGGAGCGGGGACGGCGCTGGTGGGATTGGTCGTTTCTCCGCTGCGGATTTTGTATGCCTATTCGTGGTTCGTGGGATTTGCTGTGTCGTTCGTTGCTTACTATCTGTTGATGAAGGCTCGTGTGGGGACGGGGCTCCGCGCCGTCTAGTACGCGGAGTACGTGGTGGCCACTTCTCGAAAAGCGCGAGAAATGGCGCACCCCCTACTTCCTACGGCTTCTGAATGGGCTGTTCTACGCTTGTTTTTCCGTACTTTCGATAGAACTCGTTTTGAAAAAGTTCCTGCGGATCGTAATGCCTTTTCAAGTTGAAGAACTCATCAGCTTGAGGATACGCACGATGAAACTGCGCTGCGGCCGGATGCAAGCGGTAAGGCAGGTAGTATCGGCCGCCAGCCTCCAGGACCGCGTCTACCAGTTCTTGTGTCATCGTCTGCATTTCGGCGTCCCCGGCAGGTGTGCGTGCCTGGCTGAAAAACATTACGAAGGCAAGCATGTCCTGATCGGCATAGCGGAGAAAGGTGTCATTGTCGGTTTTTACGTCGCGAACAGTTACGTTCAACAGGTCCGCATTGTGCTTACGGATGATCTTTTTTGCCGCTGCCAGGAACTCGCCGGCGTGGTCCCGGCCCACGAAATATTCGTGCAGAATGTCAGTTGTCTCCTGCGAATGATCGAGGTACCACTCAGCGTCGTCGTTCATCAACTGATTGCGAGAGAAAACTTTGCCAGCTAGTTCCGGCTGCATTTTGGTTTCGGCTGACCAGCGCATTTCTTTGCCGTAGGTGCTGGCTGCCGAACCACGAAACACAAGACGCGGCAACCAATGGGAACCCGCCGCGGTGAGATGCGGAATTGGCCCCTTCTCCCGATAAAACACATTCACCAGGACTTCATCGAACATTTCTTGTGGAGTGATGTTCATCCTCGCATACACCATCTGCACATCCGGATTCTTCTGAAGACTGCGAGAGAATGATTGCATGGCCCCGCCAAGAGGAACGACTCTTTGCTCGATGCGCAATCTTTCATTGGGCACAACTCGCAGGTCGGCATCCAGAATGACTCCGAAAAGTCCGTAGCCTCCGAGGGCCAGCGAAAAGAGTTCCCGATTCTCAGTACGGCTGCACGCTATGACCGATCCATCGGCCTTCATCAGGTGGAACGACTCGACGGTCGAGGCAATCGGCGGCCGGTCGTACTGCCACCCGTGGCAATTCACACTCAGCGATCCGCCCACCGTGAACGAATTATCCGATTGCATCACGGCGACCGAACGCCCGTACTGATCGAGGTAGGGAATGATATCGGCCCACTTTGCCCCCGCTTGGACGTGAAGCAGATTCTTATCTTCATCAAGCTTCATGCCCTTGAAAGGCAGCATGTTAATCGCGATGCCTCCGGGGTAGATGGTCTGTCCGCCCATGCTGTGGCGAGCACCGGCGATCGAAACGCGCAAGTGGGCAGCTTGCGCCTTCAGGAGCAACTCACGGAGTTCATCCTCGCCCTTTCGAGGATCGCTGGGGATATCCCAGATTTCAGCAACTTGTGTCTTGTCCAGCCGACTGACGTCGTCTGCAAATCCGGCGGGAAGTTTTTCAACCACGCTCCGATCCCGGTAGGCTGTCCTGACCAAGTGGAAGATCGGCGGGAGTGAAACGAGCAATGCGACAGTTCCCACTGCGAGCGCGAGGAGCCACGTTTTTCTGCGACGCGACATTCGGGAACCTCAAATCGATGGTACCCAGCAATCCCTAAGACAGTGAGTCCGAAGTCCCTGCAATGCCAGTTAGGAAGCCTTCCGAAAAACCGGCAAAACTTCTTGCTGGTAAGCTTCCAGGGTATCTTCCTCATCCCCGCACATAAGGTAGATATTGAACTGAGTAGCTCCCGCGCGGGCGAGGGCGCGAATTTTTTCAATGTGCGCCTCGGCGGGACCGAGCAGACAGAAGCGGTCGGTCACTTCATCCGACACGAAGTTGCGGTTGCTGCTGTCGACGTCGCAATGGTGAAGATAATCGTACTGTCCGCGGTCGCGTATATAAGAGGTTAGAGCGGGCGGAAGTTCCTCGGGCTTGTAACGCGAAACCAGATCGACGACGTGATTCGACACCAGGGCAGGGAACCAGCGCACGCGTTCGCGGCCGACCCTCACATCGTCGGAGACCCAGACCGGTGCGGCTGCCATGATCTCGATTTTGCGTGGGTCTCTTCCTACAGCTTCGGCGCCTTTCTTGACGAAGCTTACGCACCACTCGATCAAGTCTGGGTCGGCGAACTGTAAAATGACGCCGTCGCCGACTCGGCCGGCGAGTTCGAGAACTTTTGGGCCGTAGCCCGCAACCCAGACGGGAGGAACGCCACCGTCTGCCCAGGTGAGACGAGCTTTTCCGCCTTCGTAGTCGATTTCTTTGGCGCTGGTGAGATTTCGAAAGTCATTTATGGATTCTTCCAACTGCGCAACTGTCACCGGCTTTTTCCCCAGCACGCGGCGCGAACTGTCGCCGCGACCGATGCCGAGTTGCATGCGTCCACCGGAAATCAGATTCAGGGTTGCGAAGAGGCTTGCCGTTACCGTGATATCGCGTGTTGCCGGATTCGTAACGCACGTGCCCAGGCGCATCTTCTTCGTGTTGGCCGCCATGAGCGTGAGCATGGGATACGGCTCGAGCCAGAGAACGTGGGAGTCGAAGATCCAGCCATACTCAAAGCCCGACGCCTCCGCCTGGCGGGTGAGTCGGACGATGCGCTCCACCGGCATGTCGGGCTTGATGGTGATGCCGAACTGCATGTTGTCTCCTGATCCCAGGGTCTTGTCATCCCGAGCGAAGCGAGGGATCCGCATTGTGCGGCGAACTGCAGATCCCTCGCTTCGCTCGGGATGACAAACTTAATTACTGCAGATCTCTAGCTTCTCGGGATTACAACTCGATATTCCGGGCTAAAATCAGCCCTCGTAAGTTGGCGAGTTTAGCATAAAATCTGTGCTTCGCCGCTGGAGGAGAAGATACTGCCATGGGCTTTGACACCATCATCATTAACGGCCGCGTCGTCACGGCAACGGACACTTACACGAGCGACGTCGCGATCAACGATGGAAGAATCTCGGCTGTCGGGCAAAGCCTGCCACGCGAGAATGCGGGAAAAATTATCGATGCGGCGGGTAAGTACGTTTTTCCCGGCGGAATCGACGTGCATACCCACCTCGATATGCCCTTCGGAGGAACCACGAGCGCGGATGATTTCGAAACGGGGACGCGCGCCGCGGCTTTTGGCGGAACCACGACGTTGATCGATTTCGCCATCCAGTACAAAGGTCAGACGCTGCGGACGGCCTTCGATACCTGGATGAAGAAAGCGTCGGGCAGAGCGGTTTGCGATTACGCGTTTCACTGCATCATTACCGATCTCGCGGACGCGCAGCTCGACGAAATGAATGCCCTGGTGCGCGAAGGTGTTACCAGTTTCAAGTTGTTTATGGCATATCCCGGCGTGTTCATGCTCGACGATGCGAGCATTTTTAAAACTCTACGCGCGACTGCGAAGAATGGCGGACTGGTCTGCATGCATGCCGAAAACGGCGGCGCCATTGACGTGATCGTGCAGCAGGCGCTGGCGGAAGGAAAAACGGCACCGAAGTATCACGCCCTGACCCGTCCTACGACGGCGGAAGCGGAAGCTGTTTCGCGAGCCATCGCGCTTGCCGAGATGGCGGGAGCGCCGCTCTACATCGTCCATTTGAGTTGCAACGAGGCGCTGGAGAAAGTGCGCGAAGCCCGCGACCGCGGCCTGCCTGTTTATGCCGAGACTTGTCCGCAGTATCTGTATCTCTCACTGGATAACTTTGACGCGCCTGGGTTTGAGGGGGCCAAGTATGTCTTTACGCCGCCGCTGCGGGAGAAGTGGCATCAGGAAAAATTATGGAACGGATTGAAGCGCGATCATTTGCAGGTGGTTTCGACCGATCATTGCCCTTTCTGTTTCAAAGAGCAGAAGGAACTGGGGCGTGACGATTTCACCAAGATTCCGAATGGCGGCCCCGGGGTCGAGCACCGCATGAGCCTTATCTATTCTGGTGGCGTTGCCGGTGGACGATTCAGCGTGAACCGTTTCGTGGAGATGGTTTCGACAACGCCGGCGAAGCTTTTTGGTTTGTATCCGCGCAAGGGCACGATCGCCGTCGGCAGTGACGCGGATCTGGTGATCTTCGATCCAGAGCGCAAGCACACGATCAGCGCGAAGACTCACCACATGCGCGTCGATTACTCGATGTTCGAAGGAATTCAAGTTACCGGCATGCCCGACACAGTTCTGTCGCGTGGGCGCGTGGTCGTGGAACGAGATCAATTCATGGGACGCGCGGGCGCGGGAGACTTTCTGAAGCGGGCGCTGTACACGCAGCCTTAGCGGCAGCGCTTGGGGGGAAGCGGGGCTACGCCGCGCTTGGACGGGGCAGAGCCCCGTCGCCACACGGGCAAAGCCTGGTCACCACACGGGGCAGAGCCCCGTCACCACACTAGATTTGGGCTAGTGTTTGTCTCCCTGCTCTACGAAGAATTTCCCGGTTTCTCCGACTGAAAAATAACGCGACGTGATGGTCTTCTTGCGAGTAAAGAATTCGACGGCATCCCAGCCGTGGACGTGCAGATCGCCAAAGAACGAATCCTTCCATCCGGAAAACGGGAAATAGGCGGGCGATGCGGCTACGCCGATATTGACGCCTACCATGCCGACCTCGATGCGACGACTGTATTCCCGCACGGCCGCGCCGTTTTCCGTGAAGATCGAAGTGCCATTGCCACGCGGGTCGTTATTCACCAGCGTGATCGCCTGCTCGAGCGTGTCGACGTGCATCACAGAGAGCACCGGGCCGAAAATCTCTTCGCGAGCGGCACTCATTTCGGGAGTGACGTTATTGAGGATGGTCGGGCCCACAAAATTTCCTCCAGCTGGAACCCCCGCGGGACACCGTCCATCGACCAGTAGCTCCGCGCCTTCTTTCACTCCGTTGTCGATCGCTTCATGAATGCGCTCGCAGGCGGCGCTCGAAATCACCGGCCCCAGGCTGACTTTTGCGTCCATGCCGTCTCCGGCAATGAGCTTCTCCGCGGCCGCTTTCAAGGGCGCCATGATTGCCGTTTGCGCGGATCCAACCGTCACCAGCACGGATCCAGCCATGCAGCGCTGGCCGGCGTTGCCGAACGCGCTGCCCAGAACGTTCGACACCGTCTTGTCGATGACCGCATCCGGCATCACGATCATGTAATTTTTCGCGCCACCGAGGGCCTGCACGCGCTTTCCGGTTTCCGCCGCGCGCCGGTAGACATACTTTGCGGTGTTGACCGAGCCGACGAATGAAACGGCGCGAATGGCCGGACTGTCAAGAATTGCGTTGACCGCATCGTGCGCGCCATGCACCAGGTTCACCACGCCGCGCGGCAGTCCGATCTCTTCGAAGATGTGAAAGATCAATTCAGAAGTGAGCGGGACTTGCTCGGACGGTTTCAAAATAAACGTGTTGCCGTACACGATGGCGAAGGGCAGGAACCACATCGGCACCATCGCCGGAAAGTTAAAGGGGGTGATGGCGGCACATACTCCGACGGGCTGGCGGATCGTTTCCGTGTTAATTCCACGCGCCACGCCTTCCAGAATGCGTCCCTGCATGGTCATGGGAGCAGCGCAGGCCGCTTCCAGGACTTCGATGGACCGGCTGATTTCCGCGCGTGCATCGGACAACACTTTGCCCGACTCGCGCGTGACCGAGGTGGCGAGATCGTCAATCCGCTGCCTGAATTTCTCGCGCAGCGCGTAAATAAATTCCGTACGCTCGCCGACCGAACGGGCGCGCCAGTCCGGCAGCGCGGCGCTGGCGGCGGCGGCCGCCGCTTCAATCTCGGCAAGCCCGGACAATGGGACGCGGGCGAGAATCTCGCCGCTGGCCGGGTTGGTCACGTCGAGAAGACCGGACGCCTGCGCGGGGGTCCAGCGACCGCCGATGTAGTTCTGGAGAATTCGCGCCGCGGCGGCCTTCTCTTTGGTGGCGGTCTTGTCTTTAGTCGTCTCTTTAGTCGTTGCTGATGTCTTGTCTGCCGATGTCAAAGTGTTGGTTTCGACCGTCATCGCTACCTTCCTGTTCACCCACGAACCGGAGGAACTGCCGGTCCAGAAATTCAGCTCACATACCAAATGCGAGGCCTGGCCCGCAGGTTCCGGTTGCTTCGTTTTACCATGTTTCGAGGCATCGCAACAGCGTGGACGGGCAGTCGCCGGGCCTCGTGAGATTTTCGATCAAAGCACTCTTGCCGACACCATCCTCGCCACCAGCCTCCCGATGGTTTGAGGCTCGTGCTCGCCGGACGCGCCTTCGAGCGTATAAGACCGTTCGAACGCGCTCGGCCCCGTAATCGTCATCTCCCACCGGTCGTTCGCCAGCGAGCCGAGAATCAAGACCCGCCAATCGCCGGGCTGGTCGGCAAGGGCATGCTCGATAATCGCCGAAATCTCCGACCGCACCGCCGGCGCGCAGCCCGTGATATGCATTTCCACCGTCACCGCCATGTAAGCAGTATAGAAGCAGTGGGGCGAAAAACACCCAGCGTCGGACTATAGCGTCGGACTATGACATCGGACTATGACGAGAACATCTGGGTCAGATGAGTGATGCGCAGCAGTTCCAGAATGCGAGGTGTGATGTTAGCGAATTCCAGTATGCATAAGCCCTGCCTGATGGCAGACGCCTTCAGGCCGACCAGCGCTCCGAGGCCGGAGCTGTCCAGAGAATTTACGTCGCCAAGGTCGATCACGATGCGCCCACCAAGAGGGATCATGGGACTGACCAGTTCTTTTATCTGACGGGCGGTCTCGGTGACCAGCCAACCATGACATTTGACGGTGGTCACTTGATTCCCGTTTTCATCATTATCCTTCGACTTCTCGACTTCACACTGGAGGGAACCATACGGTGTCATAGCTCTGCCCTCTCCTCTAGGCTGGGAAATTCTGCAAAGAGTAACATCGGGCCCCAAGGGTGTCATGTTAATTTCAGGTTACAAGGGAAACCCTGTCCACGGCTGTCAAAGCCACGGGATGGATTGCGGCCGGCCAAGAGCAGATCCTTCCCCTTCGGCAAGCTCAGGGTCGGGATGACAATTTTGCGGAGATGCCGGCGGGACGCCGGCGCTACTGCTGCGTTCAGGATGACAATTTGTTACTAGTCTTTTACTAGCCCAGGATGACCACCAGACCTAGACACTACATGTTTCCGGATGCGTTTCCGACCGTTATGTGTATACAATCGTCCGAAGAGGGAATCATGGACAAAAAGGAACCTGCGCCACCCTCGTTCGGAATGGGACAGTTCCTGTTTGCCATCGTGCTGGCGGTCGTTTTCTTTCTCCTTGGCGAAAGCATGGTGCAGCACTTCACGGGGCACCCGCACCACAGCGCGCGGACATATCCCTACTGATTTGCCGGCTCCCCGTTGTGCTATTCCGATCGCCCGTTTTCGACCTTCGTCCACGGGATTCTACTGCGTTTCGCCTTGTGTTCGCCAGACAAATTGTGCTAGCCAAGACTTACACAGAAGACTTGAGTGCCCAAAATTTGGCGCCTTGACAACTTTACAATATGTAAAGTATTATCAGTGCATGTACATCGTCACCATAAAGCATCTGGAAGAGGCGATGGCAAAGTATCCCGATGCAAAAGACGAAATAGAAGCGTGGATGGCTATCGTGGAGGGCGCTCGTTGGCACAATTTTCCGGAGGTAAAGGCAACGATCAAAGAGGTTGATAATGTGGCTGGTTATGTAATCTTTGATATTCGGCACAATCGCTACAGGCTTGTCACCATCATTCACTACGCCAAGACCACGAAGCACAAACGAACGATGGGGCATGTTTATATTCGGTCTTTTTTGACACATAAGCAGTATGACAATTTTGCAAATTGGGACAAGAAGCATGGGAGGAAGAAATGAGTACAGCAACAGGGATTCTCGCAAACCCCGCAAAAATGATTGAGAAAGGAGCGCCCCATGTCATCCATAATGACAAGGAACTTGAAGCCTATACCGAAGTCCTTTTCAACCTGACGGCCTTGGAGAACCCTTCTCCATATGAAGAGGCAGCCATTGAACTTTTGACTATGCTGGTGCAACAGTATGAGAAAGAGCACTGGCGCATCCCTAAAGCCAGTGCAGTTGCCGTGGTGCGGTATCTCATCGAAAAGGGAAACCTCACGCAGCGGGATTTAGTTCCCCAGTTCGGTTCAGAGACCGCAGTAAGCCTGTTCCTCAGCGGGCAACGAAAGCTCAACCTTGAACAGGTGCGGAAACTGAGCGAACGCTTTAAATTAAGCGCCGATGTTTTCATCTCCGCATCGAGCCCGTCTCGATTCAGCCAACTTCGAAATCGATGATTGCTGCGTCAGGCGCGGCAACGCCAACCTCCATGCGATTACACAAAATCTCTTAAACCTGCCCGCAGAACTGCTTTCAAAACCGGCGGATTTGGGAGTAGAATTTATGCGTGAAGCAATTCCTCGTGAGCACACTTCCGGGTGCTGTAATGTCGGTGGATATTTCGAACACTGGCCGGTCACAGAGCGTTCCTGGTCATCAGTTTAATGACTGGGGGGAGTGGAAAAGCTACTTCGTAAGCCTCGGAGCGCCGCAGGATAAGCTCGATGCGGTTTCTGATGGGGTGAAGGGAACCGGCTCCGGAAATCTTCGGTTCTAGTTCCTGACGTGCCGATGACCATCGGAAATGGGATATAGATGGGATATAAAAAGTCCGCAAGTTATTGAAAGCCGACGTAGCTCAGTTGGTAGAGCAGCCGATTCGTAATCGGCAGGTCAGCGGTTCAACTCCGCTCGTCGGCTCCAACTTAACCCCTTTAGATAGGCTAGTTTACTAATTCCGGCGTTGCACCAGAATCTTGTTTTGATGTCCCATCGCTGTCCCGATGTTTCTGACCCTCCAAATTTTCAGCGAATTTCTGCATGGCTTCCGTCACGTCAGAGGCCGTGCTTTTGATGTAGTAGCTCGTCGTGGTGCTCACGTTCGAGTGACGCAGAATCTTCTGGATCACCAGCTCGTGGACGCCTAGACGATACAGGTTGCTGCCCAACCCGCGCCGCGCAGCGTGAAAGCCCTGCCACTCGGGAATGCGCTGATCGCGCTCGTAACCGGGGCATTCCTTCGCTTTCAGATGGGGAATCCCTTCACTCAAACCGCAGTGTGAACAGCGGTCCAGCGTCGGGAGAATCTGCCGGTTGACGACGTTGTGAAGGGAGAGCGGTGTGCCGTTCGGACATTCGGCGCTGCGAACCGAAGTGGCGAATATCGGCCCGGTTATTGGATTGCCGCTTTTTAGCCGATGCATCTCAAGCCGCTCGGCCAATGGGCGGATGACTGGAACCGGCACAGTCTGGCAGCCCAGACCGGAGGGTGGGGGTACCGATCTCAGATGGTCAAGGCCCACCCTTCGAGACACCCACTGGACAGCAGCCGCGGTTGGTTGCTCCTGTTTCACGGGGTTCGAGGGACATGCCGATTTGCTAATGGAAGTTCAAGTGGGTCGGAGCGGGCCGCGTTACCTAGTCCACCCCCACGCGGCGAAATACTCTGGGAAGTAAGCCTTGTTTGGTGCGATATTCGCTGTCCTTAATCCAACATTTCTGACACTTCCTCGGAGGATCCTCCTTTTTCTCCTCGTCAGACAATCGCTCGGGGCATCTCTCGCTAGCGTGATCGCAGCCATAGTCGTCGGTGCATTCGCATCTAGCGTCTTCAATATCGGGTTCTATTTGTTTTGTCATTGTGAGCCGCGCCTTCTTTCCGAGGTTGGATTACCCCTTCGCCGACCCATCACCCCCGTCTTTTTGCGTTTCTTTTTTCGAAACGATAGTTTTGTGCTTCGTGATTTTCTTCGACTGCTTCACCGCTACGATCTCGCCCTCGAGAACTTCACCACTCCGCAACAACATAGGTTCACGCTGGATCTCTGGAAACTGGATTGCGCGAGCGATGTGAGAAATATTTTCAATAGCCTTCTGCTCTCCAGCGGGAGCATCCTTCCTCGGTTCGGCTCGAAATTCGACCTGCAACCCCCGTTCGATTTGGCCAAACAACCGATGTGTATCTTGCCTGACCGCATTTTCCAGCTCATTCTTTCGATCAGACGCGCCCTTGTAATTGACAAAGACGAGTTCGGTCGCCTCTTCGACAACTTCATCCACGGTTGTTGTGATTTTTTCCGTCAACTCATCAAGCGCCGCTTTCTTAAGGCCCATGTCCTCCAAATCGGCCCTCATCTTTCTGATCTTTTCAACCTTTGCCCACGCGCTCACGAAGTTGTTCACGATAGTGGCAAGAACACTTATTACTGATATGCCCGCAACGAGAGCAACCGTCGGTGCCGACGACGATAATTGCTCCAATTCAACTTGTTCGGCGTCGCCAGTCAGGGCCTCACTGAAATGCTCCATCAATCGGCTGATGAAGGTTAATTCCTTCGCAAAGGCCGCAAGGCGATTGTCGAAAATATCGCGCGGAATCAGAAACGCGAGGTCGGCAGAGCCGGGCTTTAGGGCCGACTCCCGAATACCTAGCTTTTCTAGGCTCTGGCGCGCCCCGCGTACAGTTGCCAGAAAGTCCGCGCGTTTTGTCGTGAGGTCCAGTACGAAATCCCTGGCGACGGCTGGCGTCATCGCATTTTTCTCTATAGCGCTCTTTACCCGCCTCGCAATGGCTGGATCGAAAAATGCACGACCCCCCATTTGATCGATCGCTTCGAATTGAGACGGTGTAATTAAGCCATCTAGCGTGCCGACCGCGCCCTCGAGAGAAGTCAAAGCGGCCGCTAAGTTATTCTGAAATTGTGGTTGGGCCGGTTGGCCGGAGAGGTTGTTCAATGCATCCCTAACTGATTCCAAAGTCTTTTGCAGGCTGAGTTTGCTGTCAGTCACGTCAAGAAACTTGAGAAGCTCATAGACCTTTTCGGACGTCATATTTTTTCCTTGAGGGGAAGCAGGGATTCTAGCACTCATAGGAACGCGCGCGCGCACCACCTCAATCTTGTAGAAATGGGAGAATTAGTGTTTGGTTACAGAAAGGTCTGTCGGCGGCAAGACGATCCTTAGCCTTCCCACAAGCGCCTCTAGATAACGTGCGGCTTTCTCCGGGTCCCAATGACTAAAACCGGCTTCATTTTTTTCGAAGAGCCGAGAGGCGACGGTATCTTCGGGTGTAGGTTGCACACCTTCCAACAGCCCCCTCCGAATGTAGTCGGCATTCGAAAGTAATGCATTACCTTCCGGGCTGTTCCAGTCTCCGTTCCAAGATCTCAGTAGCCTTGCCGTTCCGGGTACCAGAGCTCCGAGCAATGCCTTAGTAGCGGTGTCAACGCGCCGCTGAGCCGCATCAGTCTTGGTGTCAAGCTTAGCAATTGCATCGGTATCATGCTTTACCTTTGCTGATTCGAGTTCTCTTCGCAGGTTCGCAACATCTCCATTTAGAGATGCAACGCTAGGGCCGAGTCCGCTAAAGGCCGAAAGAATGTTCGACATGTCCTGCCTAACGCCCTGAAGCTCGTCTTTCCGCTCTTGTCGTTCGGTTGTTTCTCTGGCATTGGCCTCCCGCCTCAGGTAAATGCCAATTCCTGAATAACCGACAGCCACAACGACAAAAACTACGTAAAAGCCCACCTTCCACTTGGTTTTCATTTCCTCACCAACCAGAGAAGAAAGGACAATAAGCAATCCGCCGATAATCTCGTAGCCGTAGCCGCCCATTTTCACCTCGCGGCCAGAGTATGTTTCTCGTTTCGCCTCGTCAACTCGTGTCGGTGAGACACCCCAACGGGCATCGAGAGGCGCGCGAGGGCTTGACGGGTTATTAGCCCACCCCCAAGGCCACGGAGCACACTTGTTCGTGCCCTCGGCGGCAAGCGAGATTCGCTGTCCCGTATGGTGTCCCGAAAGTGACTATTCACGTAACTCTGCGTACTCTGGCGTGACGCAATGCTATTGAGGAAACAAGGGGTTACGCTGGATGCCGTCCCTGCAAAGAATTCGTAATCGGCAGGTCAGCGGTTCAACTCCGCTCGTCGGCTCCATTCTTTCCGATTGAATGCCCCCGCGAACTTTCCCAGGGGCTGGATAGAAGAGCATTCACCACCAAGGACACGAAGGGCGACTAAGACTTAGCTGCTTCCACAGAAGGGGGGAGCTAGCATCCTGGTTGATTGCTTAATCAGCGATCGTTGTCGCATTGGTCTGGGCTGGGGTCAGTGATATGCGTCGCAGCTGTTTGTGATCCACGGCCTGATAAGGCCCATTCGCTGCCGCGATGATCAATGATCTAGAATGATCGACGATCTGAGATATTGCACGTCACCCATGCCAACCGAGCCTCCAGTTCTAATTGCCATCGACCGCGACGAGCATTATGCCAGCCGGGTTGGCCGCACGAAGGATGGTTTGCAGGTCTTCGTTACTACTCCGTTCGTTCCTGCTTTGGGTGATGAGAGTGGGCGGGAGTTCCTCGCGGTTTATATCTTTGATCCGAACGGGAAGCTGGTTGAAGCAAGAATCGACGATCTCGGTCCTCGTTCTGGCTTGGACCGGGCTCGGGCCCGGCAACTTCTTGAGCAACGAATGTCGGAGTTGGGTCCGGTCGATTATGGCCGCATCGTGGTGCAGCCGTTTGCGATTGAGCGGTCGGGCACGACGTTTGGCCTGGTGCCGCGTGCACCCGAAGCGGGGGACGATCGTTGGTGGGTTGAAGTGCAACCGGGAAACTACATGGCTTTCCATGAACCGTGGGACAGCGGCGAGTACGATACCTAAGGGGAATCGACGGTTGCGGACAACTAGCCTCACGGGAAGGTCCTGCGAGAATGATCCATTAGCAAGACCCTGACGCTCGCCGATTTGGCGCCACCGTGATCCTCGATGTCATTGTCTCAATCGGCGGCAATGTCGAGTCGGCGCAAGGCCGTCGGTAGTGGGAACAGCAGGTCCTTCGCTTTGCTCAGGATGACAATTCTTATTTGGTTAGACAGCGGGTCCTTCCGCTTCGGCAGGCTCAGGGTCAGGATGACGATTTTGTGAAGATGCCGGCGAGACGCCGGCGCTACGGTTGCGCTCAGGATGACAAAAGGTATTGGGGGCAAAAAACGAAAGCGCCCCAGACTCAGTTAAAGTCTTGGGACGCCCGTCGAACAGCCCTCCCCCGAAGTCTGCTCACGACCACCATACCTTTTGACCAATGCCACGGGAATGGCTCCAACGTGCTACCCGACGGCCCGAAAGTTTATCCGGCCCCGGATCGGGCGTCGCCGGTGTTATCGTTATTGTGAACGAGATCCTTAGCGAGCATCAGGCCGCAGGGGCTTTTAGTCCTCATGTCCAATCCCATGACATCCTCCAATCAAAGTATGTCGGATCAAGGTATGTCCAACCAAGGTATTTCGGACCCAAACACGTCGAATTCGAGTACGCCCGACGCTAGTAGTCGCCCTTCGGCGCCGGCGAACGAGCCGGTCGAAGCAATCCCGGCCGAGTCAGCCCCGGCCGAATCCTTCCGAGACATTTTTTCGGAGTACGAGCAGAGGCATCCCCGCAAGAGAGAGCCAGGCTCACAGCGCCGCGAAGGAACGGTGATTGCCCTGACCGCCGACTCCGTCATTCTCGATGTTGGATTCAAGACGGAAGGCATTCTGCCCCTGGCGTCGTTCCCGGCGGACCAGCCACCGAAGCCGGGCGACAAACTGCAGGTCACGGTCAAGGGACGCGATCCGGAAGGGTATTACGAACTGACTCGGGGCAAGGTCGAACGTCCGACCGACTGGGCATCGCTGGAGAAGGCCTTCGCGGAAAAGTCGACGATTATCGGCACCGTGACCGGCGTCGTGAAGGGCGGGTTGAGCGTGGATATCGGGGTGCGAGCCTTTATGCCCGCTTCGCGCAGCGGGACGCGCGAGGCTTCTGAAATGGAGAAACTGGTCGAGCAGGAAATTCGCTGCCGGATCATCAAGCTCGACGCTGCAGAAGAAGACGTTGTGGTCGACCGCCGCGCCATTGCCGAAGACGAAGAACGCGCCGGCAAGGAGCGCCGCTATTCGGAACTCAAAGAAGGCGATACCGTGCACGGGGAGATCCGCAGCCTGACCGATTACGGCGCATTCGTCGATATCGGTGGCGCGGACGCGCTGCTTCATGTCGGTGAAATTTCGTGGCGCCGCGTCAACAAGCCGTCTGACGTGCTGTCGACGGGCCAGCAGATCGACGCCGTGATTATTAAAATCGAATCGGAGAAGCGGCGGATTGCGATCAGCATGAAGCAGCTGCAGCCGCATCCGTGGGACGCTGTCGCCGATAAATACAAGGCGGGTGAACGCATCCACGGCACCGTTACCCGGCTCACCGATTACGGAGCGTTTGTGGAACTCGATCCCGGGATCGAAGGCTTGATTCATATTTCCGAGATGTCGTGGGCCAAGAGAGTGCGAACGCCGAGTGATGTGGTGAAGCCGGGCGAGACCGTGGAAGCCGTGATTCTCGGAGTGAACGCGGGAGAACGCCGCATCTCTCTTGGTCTGAAGCAGGCGCTCGGCGATCCCTGGGCCGGGGCGGCACAAAAATTTGCGCCGGGCACGGTGGTCGAAGGGCCGATCACCAGCCTGACGAAGTTCGGCGCCTTCGTCCAAGTGGCCGAGGGAATCGAAGGCATGATTCACGTCAGCGAAATCAGCGCGGAGAAACGCATCAATCATCCGCAAGAGGTGCTGCGGGCTGGGCAAGTGGTGAAGGCGCAAGTTTTGGCGCTCGACACGGAGAAGCGCCTCATGCGCCTGAGCATGAAGCAGTTGGTTCCCACTGGTCTCGATGAATACCTCGCCGAACACAAAGAAGGTGATATCGTCACGGGCCGGATCGTCGAAGTTTCCGATGGACGCGCGCGCGTGGAACTTGGCGAAGGCGTTCCGGCGATGTGCCGGATACCCGATGCGGCTTCGGCTAAGGAGCGTACACCGGCAGCGCCAGCTTCATCATCATCGTCATCATCAGCAGCAAAGCCTGATCTGTCGTCGCTTGGATCGATGCTGCAGGCACGGTGGAAGAGTGGAGCTCCGGCCGCCGAGGCTAAGCCGGAAGCCATGCGGGCAGGACAGATCTGCAAGTTTCGGATCGCAAAGCTCGATCCGGCGACAAAGAAAATTGAGTTAGAGTTGGAGTAACTTAGAACTGGAATAACAAGTTAGTGGCGACTAACGGCCCGGGTTCGCCATCATCAACACGAAGAGCGCTGGGAGATATAGGATCGTCGCCCTTAGCAAGCGTCGAGCCGACGGTTTCGAGGCCGCCGCCGTTGCGGGCAGCTGCGGATACGCCATTCCCATGGATACGCGGAAAAGCGCCAGGCCCAGCAGGATGGCGCCGACCAGATACACGCGTCCCGCCATTCCCCATGCTACCGGCAAAATGCTCACGGGAATCAACGCCGCGGAATAGACCAGAATTCGCCATACCGTCGACTTGCCATCGGAATCGACCACGGGCAGCATGCGAATGCTGCCCTGCGCATAATCCTCACGGTAGAGCCACGCGATCGAAAGAAAATGCGGGAACTGCCAGACGAACATGATGGCGAAAAGGATAAGAGTCTGGGCCTCCAGTTTTCCGCGGGCCGCGGCCCATCCCAGCACCACGGGCATCGCTCCCGGAAACGCGCCTACAAAGGTGCAGATGGGAGATATTTTTTTCAGTGGAGTATAAGCCGCCAGATAAACCAGCGCGGTCAAACATGCTAATGTTCCAGTTAGTAAGTTGGCATAGATCGCCAGATAGGTAGAACCGCCGAGAGTTAGTATAAGTCCAACCGCAGCGGCGTGGGCCCGGCTCATTCGACCGGAAGGCAGGGGGCGCATCGCTGTCCGCTGCATGCGCGCATCCACACTCGATTCCAGCACTTCGTTCAGGGCCGCGGTTCCACTCGAAACCAGCGCAATGCCGAACAGGGCCTGGAACAAGCCCAACGACCACGACGAAACACCGATTCGGTGCGCGCCAAAGAAGTAGCCGCACCACGCCGTAAGAACGATCAAGGCTGTAATGCGTGCCTTGGTCAGTGCGGCGTAATCGCGTAACCGAGAGAAAATTCCCTGGAACATGGACTCCACACTTGTTCGGAACAAATTGTCTAAACTAGTCGCCTACAAGAGACAGCATTCGTATCGCGTCAATTTTCCCATGTCAAGCCAAAACTCGAAGCCAGTTCTGCAACAACGATGCTCGCATCAAACGCAATTGTTGGCAACTGGCGATAACAAGGGCAGCGGTGCAGTTTGAAAATTGCCGTCCCTCAGCGGCTAAAGCCGCAATGAAAATAGGACTTTTGCGGCACGGCTGAAGCCGTGCCCTTTCAAAACCAATTCAAACTACGCCACTACCGAAATAGATTCTTTATGGCCAATCAGCGGCTAAAGCCGCAATGAAGTGCTTACGGCACGGCTGAAGCCGTGCCCTTTCAAAACCTTATAGAACCGGAGCTTTCTGGTGATGCTAGACGGGGCAAGCCCCGTCTCTACACGAGTTTTTCCGCTGCCTGTAAAGCGGTGGCCTTTCAAAGCAAATTCAAACTGACCCACTAACGATAACAATCCTTAGCGACCGCCGGCGGGGCTGGAAACATTGAATGTCTCGGGTGGATCAAAGTAACACTGATGCCACAGAGCCGCGTCAGTCAAGGTTCCCGCTTTCCACGCCTGCACGGTGGGAAGCGTCGCGGCGATCATGCCGCCGTCGATCGAGTCGAAGATCAACACGATTCCGAACAGTTCCTGTGATTTTGCCGCCAGTTCCGCGTAGTTCTTGTCGAGCAAAGACTTGGCGAATTCCAACTTCGCTTGCGCGCCGCTGTTCGCCTCGTTTTCCTGGATCTTCTGGACCGAAATGATTTTCACGCTCTTGCCGCGCAGTGGTTCCCAATCTCCCGGGAAAGGCGCACTTTCTTCGCGTGTCACCTGAAAAAGATCGGCGACAACCGGCGCGCCACGCGCGTTCACCAGCGGAACGTCCGAAATTCCTTCGGGCATCTCGAGGCTGGTGCGCCAGATCCATCCGCGCGACAGGCCGGAAATCCGCACGTGAACCCAATCCGCGTTGAAATCCAACATCTCAAACTCATCGTGCGCGCTCGCCAGAAATAAAGTCTTGCCATTCAAACTCGGAGTCGCAACCACCGGAGTTCCCGATTTTTTTATCGCGACCAGATTTTTCGGATGCGCCTGAGTCTTGAGCACCTCCTCCAGACTCGCGGCTTCCGCTTGCAGGCCGGTGTTTGCGCGATCTAAAGGCTTCGGCGGATTTCTTGAATCGGCCAGTTGTTGACTCGACAAACCTTGACTCGACAGACTTCCCCACGAAGACGAGAACGCGCGGCCGCTGTCCGGCGACTTGGGCACCGGCGCCGAGAGAGTCAGTTCTGCAGCGCTATTATCCGTACCACCCTTGTTCGCAATCGCCCGCCCCTTGGCCGCCGCTGGCGGAGGAATTACCGGAAAAGTTTCGCTGGAGCTATCGTCAGTACTCCTGCCCGAACTCGTCGCCCCGGGCCTGCTGGCCAGCAATTCGGTCAACTGGTCAAGCAGGTCAGATTCAAGCCGTCCATTCGAAGTGAGCAATTGGTATCCCGAGCGAGATGGAATTGAATCCGCGTACCACGCCGTCACCTTGGTGCTCACCCGCACTACCGAACCGCCCGACGCAGTTGAGCTCACCTGCACGGCAGATTGGTAATAGGCTCGCTGGTAGCGGTTCAAGGGACGATCGCCCTGCAAAGCGAATCCGTCCAGCACCGGCAGACGGCCACCCAGCGACGGTTGCAACTCCTTCAGCGCTTTTTCCACCGCGCTTTTCGACTGACGATAGGTGCGCTCATACTGCTCGGCTCGGGGCTCAGCTTGCCCACGAGCACTCTGCGCCCCGATTGTCAGAAGCCCGACCACCAGAAACGCCGCCCACAGCGCGGAGCAAAGTAACCCGCGAGGAACTGACCAACCTCGACGAGTCATGGCACCTGCTCCAACTGGTCGCGTCGGATCCACCCATGGTCTCCGTCGTGGGTCTCGACCCCGTACCAGTAAGGCGTTGAAATCAGAATCAGAACTTCGGCGCCAGGCTGAAGCGATTTCAGCGTACTCGCAGTATGGAAGGGAGCGGACTGGAGCGGAGCCCCCGGCTTCTTGACCAGCCGCTCTACTTGTTGACGTAGCTCCGCGACATGTTGCTCGAGCGATTCAGCGGACTGATCATTGGCTGCTGGGGCAACTGGGGCGACTGGCTGTGGCGGCGTCGCGGATGTGGGCGCCGGGAATGATTGTGGCGCGGAAACTGGCGCCGTCTGGCCAGTCGGACTCTCCACCGTCGCGGTCTCGACTTTCGCACTCGCACTCGCGTTCGATTCCACCGTCGAGGGCGGATTGTGGAACGGGTCTTTGTCGCCGCCCACGCCGGACGTTCCCTTCGCTAAACGTTCCTGCTTCGCCTGTAGAGCTTCTTCCGTTTCCGCTTTTACGAGCTCGATTGCAGCGATGTGGTCCTGGATATCCTTGTACTCTGCGCTTTCCACCGAACCGTTCGATGTATGGACGCCGTGCCGAAAGTCTTCCACGAACAAAGCATCAATTCGCAAAACCGTATTTTTGTCGCCCTGCGGCTGCACCACATAGCGCACGGCCAGCGTCCCAACATCGGCGCTTTCCTTGAAATTTCGCGGATCCAGCGCCGCCTTCCGCACCTTGTAGAAAACTTTGCCGCCCTCCGTCCATGCCGGAAACACCGGCGTGGACGCGGCCGCGACCGCTCCCGCGACATACTCGTCTTTGTTGTATTCCTTGGTTCCCCGGATGATGGTGTTCCCTGCGACCTCTTCCACCACCTGCTCGACTTCGGGCTCCGGCACTGGAACATTGACGATCAGGCCCGCGCCATACTGAAGGACCTTTTTTTCGCGGGCCGGCGACAGGATCGCCGTCGTCAGGAGAAGAAATATTGCCCCGAAACGCAAATAACGCGGGAAATAAAGTGAAATCCGATGAAAGGCAGCGCTGTCACTCAGCCCCGTACCGCGAAACCTCTTTTCCCAGATCACGACCGGCTCCGGTGTTCCTGTTGCAAGAGTCTTATATGCTCGGTTGGGTCGCTGTCAACTCGCTCAGGCACCTCGATTGCCATCGTTGTTTCGCACACCGGAACACGAAGTAAACATTTTGTAAAAAATACATGGAACCCCTATTGCGTTTCTACTGCTAACGGTAGTAGTATCCAGCGCCGGGAAGATGAGTGGGCACTTTCACCGAAGAGTTTTAGTTTTCCGTGGTGCTTAGGACGAGATGTCTCTGATGTTTACTCTTGAGTGTTGTCCGCCGTAACGGAAGTAGAAGATTGTGGTAATTTGGCTGTCTGCAAAATCTATGAAGTTGTCTGAGGAGTGCAGCATGCGTATGTGGGCGCAGTCTCATCTCTGTCAGAAGCCGCAGCAGGGCAGCTCCGTCTTGGCCGCTGCATTCGCGCTGTTCTTTCTGATGTTGGGTGCGAGCCAATCCGCGAGCGCGATTCCCGCGTTCGCCAGGAAATATGGCCTGCGATGTTCGGCCTGTCATGAAAGTTGGCCCATGCTGAATTATTTTGGCCAAAAGTTCAAAGACAACGGCTACCAGCTCATGAACGATCGCGATGCTCCGATCTGGCAGAACCCGGGATACTGGCCCGTCACCTTCCGCATGACTCCGATCTGGCATCGCGTCAGCACCAACAAAGTCGAAGTCGATGCCAATGGCGGCACGAGCAACGCCGAGGCCAAGATCACCTCTTCCGGATTTGACCTCAGCGGTCTCGATTTCCACACCGGCGGCACGCTGGAAAAGGACTTTTCTTTCTATTTGCTTCCTTCCTCCGATCCCACCGGCGCCTTCCACTTTGAAACCGTGATGGCGCGACTCGATAACGTGGGGGGCAGCCCCTGGGTTAATGTCAAGCTGGGCAAGTTTGAGCTCGACAACCTGCTCTCGGAGAAGCGCATTCTGACGCTTACCGGAAATGGCGGAATTTACCAGCTCTATCACTTCATTCCGGCGGGTGACGGCAACATCTTTGGACAAATGGGAGACAATCAGCTCGGCCTTGAGGTACTGGGGCACTCGGCCAACGATCGCACGCGCTACTCGGTTGCGCTGTTGAGCTCAAACGATGGCAGTGTGGAATTGCCCTACGGCGCCGAATCCTACTCCACTTTCATTACCGGAAGTCAGGCGTTCGATGCCGGCAAGCTCGGAGTGCAACGCCTCGGCTTCTACGTTATGGCGGGCGAAGCCCCGACCAGTTGGCTCACCAACGGCGGCCCGAATGCGGCGATTGCCGGCTCGGGCGGCAGCAACAAGGGCTACAGTCGCGAAGGATTCGTCGGACAATTCTACTTTGGCCAGCATTTTGACGTCGACGTCGTCACTCAGCATGGCCAGGACAGCGTGTGGTTTGGCCAAGGCTACGGAGACTTCATCGACGGGGTTGCCACGAACAACAACACGCCCGGCACGGCGTTGCCCGCTGGGGCGCGCGCGCCGACCTGGAATGGTGTGCTTTTCGAACCTCACTTTGTAGTCAGCCCGCAGATGATTTTGCTCGGACGATATGAAACGATCCGGATGTCGCAGCAGTCGACGCCCTCGAATCCTTCCAATCTCGGCAACATCACGACTTACACCGTTGGCTATCGCTATAACCCGTTTATGACCAGCCGGGCCGGCTTTGCGTACCATGGCGAATATAACTGGTTTCACCAGGACGGAACCTCGCCTATTAGTGCTACGAACATAACCAGCAGCGAGCTGTTGTTTGGAATTGACTTCGACTTCTAACCACCAGGATGGCCCGCTGGCGGATTCGATTCGCCAGCGCTGACTTCAGTTGAAGGATGCTGACTATGAAGAGCTTGAAGCCAATGCGTTTTTTCAGCGCGATTCCTTTCACCGTGATTCTGGGGTTGGTCTTCTCTACCGGTTTCGCGGTTCCAGCCGTGGCGCAGCAGGACGTGCCTGACATAGGACCCCGGCTCCCCGTCGTGGTCAAGCCCATGGAGAGCCACATCGGCAATATCAGCGGCCACGCCGCCGAGGGGAAGTCCGACTACCGCCGCTATTGCGCCGGTTGTCACGGCGACTACGGCGATGCCAACGGTGAGAACGCGGTGTGGCTGGATCCGAAGCCGCGCGACTTTACCATTGCCACCTTCAAGTGCCGCTCCACTCTGACCGGCACCCTGCCCACCGATGAAGATCTGTCCAACACCATCGCGCGCGGTCTCACCAACTCCAACATGCCGATCTGGAATACTTTCACCAAACAACAGCGCGCGAACCTAGTGGCTTATATCAAGATATTCTCGCCCCGCTGGCAGACGGAAAAAGCCGGCACACCCATCACGATTCCGCCCGAGCCCGCGGTGACCATCGAGAGCATTTCCCACGGCAAAGCGCTGTTCACGAAGTTGGAGTGCTGGAAGTGTCATGGCCCGCACGGGGAGGGCGACGGTCCGTCCGCTGCGACGCTCACGGACAGTAAGGACAATCCGATCCGTCCCTACAACTTCGCTTTGGGCAAGAACGATTCCCGCTTCAAATGCGGCAGCACTAACCGGGATATCTACACCATCTTCATGACCGGCTTGGACGGTACGCCGATGCCTTCGTTCGCGGACGTGATTCAACCGAATGACGCCTGGGATCTGGTCCATTTCCTGCGCACGTTGCAGGTCAACCGCAAAGGCAAGGAAAACGAAGTGCTGTCGGCTGCACACGGAGCTATTCCCCCGTATGTAGATAAGACCCCGGCGCCTGCCCCGGCTGACACCAAGCCGCCGGGCGGCGGTCAGTAGTGGTTAGTATCAGCAGTGCTGGTTAGTAAGTGACAGGTTTAAGACCCCAGAAGGAGTTACTCGAATGCGTACCAAGCAAATGCTGCCAGCTCTTTCGACGCTGCTTGTCTGCTCGTCCATGATGTTTGCCGGGACGGTCAGCGGAAAAATAACTTACACCGGCACGCCAGCCAAGCAAAAGGCGATCGATATGTCCAAAGAGCCCAGCTGCGCCAAGCAGCACGCCACACCCGTGTTGAACGAAACGGTTGTGACCGGTCCCAACAATGCCCTGGATAACGTGGTGGTATACGTTTCGTCCGGAGCTCCCGATGACGGTCAGGTTCCGTCGCAGTCCATCACCTACACGCAGAAGGGGTGCCAGTATATTCCGCACGTTCTGGCCATGCACGTCGACCAGGAATTCGAGATCCTCAACGACGACCAAACTTCGCACAACATTCACCCGCTGCCCAAAGTGAACATTGAGTGGAATAAATCCCAGCCTCCGGGCACGCCGCCGATCAAGGAGAAGTATGACAAGGCCGAATTCATTCCGGTGAAGTGCAACATCCATCCCTGGATGCACGGCTGGTTCGTGGTGCTCAAGACCAACCACTTCGACGTAAGCAAGGATGGCGGGGACTTTAAGTTGCCGGACTTGCCTCCCGGCAAATACACCATCACCGCCTGGCATGAGGATTACGGTACTCAGACCGCCGACGTCACGATCACCGGCAGCGAGACCAAGGACGTCAATTTCACCTTCAAGGCAAAGGCCTACTGACGCATCGGCGGCGGGGGGCAACCCCTTCGCCGCGAGCATCCTCGATCGGGTAAGCGGGAGCAAGCCATGGGAAAATTCTTTGCAATCACGATTGCGATTATCGCAATATTGTCAGCCATCCCCATCGTGATGAACTACTGGGGACCTCCCGCAGATATTTCCACGCACGGGCCGGCGATCGATGAGCAGATGCACGACACGATGTGGGAGGCTGGCGTCTCTTTTCTTGCAGCGCAGCTTCTCCTCGCGTTCTTCGTTTGGCAGTTCACCGGCCGTGCCAAGAGCGACAAGGTCAGGAATCTTCCCGGTGGCGCGAGGGGACTGGTCATTGCCGCTTTTCTTTTCGTTGGAACGGAGATTCTGGCCCTCGGCGTCATCGGTCAGAAAGCCTGGGCTACGGTTTTTTTTGATCCGCCCGGCAAGAACGCCTTGACCGTCCAGTCCCAGGCCGGCCAGTTTGCCTTCTACTTTCGCTATCCCGGTCCGGACGGAAAGTTCGGCGCGCTTCATCCCGATAAGATTGACGAGGGTAACCAGAATTTCTTCGGCCTCGATCCCGAAAACGACGTTGATGCTCGCGACGATATCGTTACCGCTGAACTCGCCATCCCCATCAATCGCCAGGTCAACCTGCTGATGCACGCCAAAGACGTTGGGCACTCGTTCTATGTGCGCGAACTACGCATCCAGCAGGATTACGTTCCCGGTCTCGATCTCGCCATCCACTTTACCGCGACTAAGACTGGCCAGTACGAAATCGTCTGCACGCAGCTTTGCGGACTCGGTCACTACAACATGAAAGCGTACTTAACAGTTCTGTCGCAGGAAGATTTTGATAAGTGGCTGAAAGACAAGGCGGCCCAATAACCCCGCTTTTCCTGTAGAGACGGGACTTACCCGTCTTACTCTGCTGAAGGAGACGCGACGAGCCGCGCCTCTGCATGGGTTAGTTCTTTATCTTTACTTGGTTGTCTGAGGTGCGCAAATGTCGGAAGCAGCAGGGCACCACGGTCCTCCCCAAGGTTTTCTCTGGAAGTACGTGTTCAGTCTCGATCACAAGGTGATCGGACTGCAGTACTACGGTCTCGCCCTGGCGGCTGTCTTCATCGGGATGGTTCTCTCGTGGCTTATGCGCTTTCACCTTGTCTGGCCCAACGCCGCGATTCCCGGCCTGCAACTTCTCTCCAAGAATGGAGCGCCCGGCGGTGTGATCACGCCGGAGTATTACCTGTCTCTGCTCACGATGCACGGCACGTTGATGGTTTTCTTTGTACTCACCAACGCGCCCTTCGCCGCCTTCGGTAACTACTTCCTGCCCATCCAGATCGGCGCGGAAGATATGGCCTTCCCCCGCTTTAACATGATGTCGTTCTGGACCACCTTTGCCGCCTTTGTCGTATTGGTCGCTGCTTTCTTCGTTCCGGACGGCCCGCCCATCTCGGGATGGACCGCCTACGCTCCGCTGAGTGCCATCGGGTCGGATGCCGGTCCGGGCCTGGGCATGGGGCAGAACCTGTGGGGGATTTCGATCGCGCTCTTCTGCATCGGCTCGCTGTTGGGAGCGCTGAATTTCATCGCGACCACTCTCGATCTGCGCGCCAAAGGCATGACCCTGATGCGCATGCCCATCTGCACCTGGGCGTGGTTCATTACTTCCTGCATCGCGCTGCTGGCTTTCGCGGTTTTGCTTCCAGCTTGCCTGCTACTAATTCTTGATCGAGTTGCCGGCACCAGTTTCTTCATCCCCGCCGGGCTGGTTGTCAGCGATCGTCTGCAGTCCCACTCCGGAGGCTCGCCGCTGCTCTGGCAGCATCTGTTCTGGTTCTTCGGACATCCCGAGGTATACATCGCAATTCTGCCGGCCATGGGCATCGTATCCCACGTGCTGATCAACAGCATGCGCAAGCCGTTGCTCAGTCACCGGGTCGTGATCGCTTCCATGTTGGCCATCGCTTTTCTGAGCTACATGGTGTGGGGACATCATATGTTCCTCAGCGGCATGAACCCGTTCTCCGGTCTGGTGTTTTCGTTTCCGACTCTGATGATCACCATACCGGCCACGATATTGACGCTCATGTGGCTCGGCAGCCTCTATGGGGCGCGCCTGCAGATCACTGCTGCTTCACTGTTTGCGCTGGGCTTCATTTCGATGTTCGTGAGTGGGGGCGTCAGCGGGTTCTTTCTCGCCCAGCCTTCGATTGATATCTACCTGCACGCGACTTACTTCGTCGTCGGACACTTCCACCTGGTCATGGGAGTTGCGGCCATCTTCGGCATCTTCGCCGGAACATACTTCTGGATGCCCAAAATGACCGGGCACATGATGAATGAGACTCTCGGCAAGATTCACTTCTGGCTTACATTTGTCGGAACTTACTGCATCTTCATGCCCTTCCACTATCTCGGGCTGGCCGGCAACGTCAGGCGTTACTCGACCTTTGTGGATGATTACATGGCGCCGTTGATGCCGGTGCATAAGTTCATTACCATTGCTGCACTGTGTACTGGGGCGGCTCAGCTGATTTTCCTCTATAACCTCGCCTACAGCCGCTTCTGGGGTCCAGTTGCTCCGGAGAACCCGTGGAACGCGACATCGCTTGAATGGGCGATCCCTTCGCCGCCGCCGTGGAATAATTTCGGGGACACGCACCCGGTCGTCTACCATGATCCCTATCAATACAGCGTCGAGGGTGCGAAGGAAGACTTCATCATGCAGAATTCACCAGAGCAGGTGAAGACCCCGGTGCGGTCGTGAGCGAACGAACGATCATGAGCGAACGGCCAGAAGAAAGGTAAGCAGTAATGGCAACGAGTGTTCCCGAGCCACCGAAAATCGATTCGCCGCAGCCGTCCAAGCCCTTCCCCACTATGCACGGCGGCGGTGGCACCGGTGGTCTCACTCCTGGTGACGGAGAACTTCGCGCCGTCACCGACCGGTCGCCGGAGCCCGCGCGCACGGGCATCTGGGTCGCGCTCGCGGCGATCGCCATGTCGTTCGCTGCTCTCACCAGCGCTCTCGTCGTCCGCCAGGGGTCTGGCGATGACTGGCAGCGCATCCTGATCCCGCGCATTCTTTATCTCAACAGCGCGGTCCTCGTGTTAAGCAGTCTGACGCTTGAAATCGCGCGAAAGAAAGTCGCGAGCTACATCCGCCTTGAAGGAGTAACTCGATCTCAGGCTATGCAGTGGGTCGGGGCTACTTTTGCTCTCGGACTGGCATTCGTAGCCGGCCAATACGTGGCCTGGCTACAGTTGCGATCGGAAGGACTCTATCTCAGCACTAATCCCAACAGCTCGTTTTTTTACGTGCTTACGGCTGTCCACGCCATTCATGTTATAGGTGGTTTGGGCGGCTTGTTACGGGTGATGTATCTTCTGCGCGCCCCGGTACCCATCCTGCGCAAGAGCACGATGGACGCAACGTCGTACTATTGGCATTTTATGGGGATGCTTTGGATTTACCTGCTCTTCATTGTCTGGATAAAGTTATAACGGAACGTTGTAAGGGAACAAGGAGGCTTCGTGAGTGAAGTGAATGTCGCAGTCAATCCGCACGCGGCTGTCTTGATGGAGCCGTCACCTTTTGCGATTCCATCC
>Ga0302324_100004902_pt1 | contig 29471 bp, 20 predicted proteins | sample Palsa_T0_1_FD_201949 | JGI IMG/M metagenome (GOLD analysis project Ga0302324, IMG submission 201949) | Peat permafrost microbial communities from Stordalen Mire near Abisko, Sweden - Palsa_T0_1 | ecosystem: Environmental > Terrestrial > Soil > Palsa > Peat permafrost | place: Sweden: Abisko...
GCCGGGAACGCTGGCGTGCCGCTGGATCCGAGCAAAGTGGATATCGATCTTCAAAATGTGCCCGTGTGCCGGAGCGGCCTGGCTGCGGATTTCTCCGAGCCCGATCTCAAGAAAAAGCTGGATGAGCGCGAGTGCCTGATTCGTTTCGTCCTGCGCGGCAAAGGTAAGGGGACGGCACGCTTCTGGACGTGCGATCTGACGGAGAAGTACATTGAGATCAATGCCAGCTACCGTACGTAGCGCCTTGTTGGTTTCGATCGCTGCCGCATTCGCGTGCGCGGATGCGCATGACGATGTGATGGAAGTGGTGACATCAATGGCCGGCGCGCTCACCGATGTGAACGTGCCGAAGTTCATGTCGGCGTTCAGTAAAGACATGCCGGATTACGGGACGATCGAGAACAACGTGACTGCGTTGGTGAAGCAGGCGGATGTTTCTTCTTCCGTACAGACCGTGAGTGAGGCCGGCGATGATCAAGCGCGCACCATCGATCTGGATTGGGTGCTGGAGGTGCGGAGCCTGGAGCAGGATGGCCCCGTCGTTCGCCGCCGCGAAGTAATTCACTGCCAGCTGCGCAAGGAAAAGAAGCACTGGAAGATCGTGTCGCTCAAGCCCCTCGATTTCTTTGCCGCGGCAAAGCTAGGGCATTAGATGATAATCCGCTACGTTGCGGGCCTCGTGATTTCGGCTGCCTTGTTGATTGCCCAGCCCAACCTGATGCCCTGGCCGGCCAAGATCGAGCTGGGGCAGGGAAGCCTCGCGATCGGCTCAACGATCCGCATCGCCATCAAGGGTTACTCGGAACCGCGCTTGGAAGAAACCGTTCGCAGGCTTGGCGAACTCGCGCCGCTTGGGTCATCTGCGACGCTGATCATCCAATGTGAGCACGCCTCGGAGCCGGTTCAGCAGCTTGGTGAAGACGAGAGCTACCACTTAGAGATCACGCCGGCGCAGGCGTATTTGTCCGCGCCGAATCCGCTCGGAGTGTTGCGCGGCCTGGAAACATTTCGCCAGCTCGTCACTCTTGTTCGAGGCTCCGAATCCACGCCACGGGGCCTCGTCGCGCCGGTCGTTAGTATTCAGGACCAGCCGCGTTTTCCCTGGCGCGGTTTGCACCTGGACGTGTCGCGACACTGGATGCCTGTCAACGTAGTGAAACGAAATCTCGACGCCATGGCCGCGGTCAAGCTCAACGTGTTTCACTGGCATCTCACGGACGACCAGGGCTTCCGCGTCGAAAGCAAGCGCTTTCCGAAATTGCAGCAGTTTGGTTCCGATGGTCTTTACTACACGCAGGAGCAGGTGCGCGAGGTCATCGCGTACGCGCGCGATCGTGGCATTCGCGTGGTGCCGGAATTCGACGTCCCGGGCCACACGACAAGCTGGCTGGCCGGGTATCCGGAGCTTGCGAGCGCGCCCGGTCCATACCGGATCGAGCGTAATTGGGGAGTTTTTGATCCGACCATGGACCCAACGCGGGAATCTACATATCAATTTCTGGACGCGTTCATCGGCGAGATGGCTGCGCTTTTTCCCGACCAGTTCTTTCACATCGGCGGCGACGAAGTGAACGGCAAGCAATGGACGAGCAGCGGGCGCATTCGAGCGTTCATGCGGAAGGAACGGTTGAAGAACACTGAGGAACTTCAGGCGTACTTCAATCGGCGCCTCCAGAAAGTGGTCGCTAAATATGGCAAGAGGATGGAGGGCTGGGATGAAATCCTCGATCCGGATCTGCCCAAGGACATCGTGATTCAATCCTGGCGCGGCCAGAAGTCGCTCGCCGAGGCTGCGCGTCAGGGGTTCTCGAGCATTCTCTCCGCGGGCTACTATCTGGACCACATGGAGCCGGCCGCCACGCTCTACGCGGTAGACCCGCTGGATCGTGACGCCGCCAGTCTTACTAATGAGGAGCAGGCTCGCATCCTCGGCGGTGAAGTCGCGATGTGGGGTGAATTCGTGACCCCGGAAAACGTCGATTCGCGCATTTGGCCGCGCGCAGCAGCGGTTGCCGAGCGGCTCTGGTCGCCGGAAGAGGTAAAGGACGTGCCCTCGATGTACCGGCGATTGGCCCGCGTGAGCGGTGAAAATGAGGTCATGCTCGAACGGCTGGCCGGCGGAGATCCGGTAGAACCGCTTAAGACGCTCGCCGACGTCGTCGAGCCCGCGACCTTTGGACGGCGCATCCGCACTCACAAATACAATCAACAAACCACACCCTTGACCGGGCTGGTGGACGCTGTGCCGCCGGAGAGCGAAACCGCCCGAAATTTCGCCGCGCTTGTCGATCGCATGGATCGCCCGCAATTGCGAATGTGGCTCATTCGCTGGCGTGACAACGACGCACGCGTGGAACCTAACGGCGCGTTGAAGCACCTGGGCGCAATCGGTCTCCAAGCGCTCGATTACCTGGATCGCAACGAACGTCCGCCCGTCGAATGGCTGGCCGAGCAGCGGATGTTCCTGGAAACTTTGAAGAAGCCGCAAGCCGAAGTGCGGCTGGCCATCGTGCCGTCGATCGAAAGGTTGGTCAACGCTACGGCGCCGGCGCCCTAGCGCCCGTCAACGCCTGCTCCACCGAAACATGATTGGTATCGAGCGTTTGGCCGAGCACCTGATCGAGCGAGACTCGCGCGTGGCTAAAGGACGATCGTGTTTGGACTTCGGTCTCCTGCGCGGCCACCAATGCGGTTTGGGCCGCTTCCACGTCGCTGATGGTCGCCGCGCCAAATGAAAACGACTGCTGCGACTTTTCCAGCAGCTCTTCGAGCAGCTTCCGCGAGTCCACCGCTTGCGAATACCGGGAACGAGCCTGCCGCAGCGCGACCATGTAATTGGAAATATCCACTACCAATTGATTCTGATTCCGGCGCTCCACGAGATCGCCCTGCCGCAATTGCAGTTGATCGACGCCGTAGTCGCCCTGCGCGATGTGGTTGTGTATCGTGCCCGCGAACAAAAAGCCTGCGTTGCGGCTGGGGAAGTTGTCGCGAAACACCTGGCCCAGCGCATTACCCAATCCGCCCAGGTAATAAGGCTCGGGCGAGACGCCTTGGTAAGGGGCCGAATCTCCCGCGATTCCGCTCGCCTTGAGTGCCGCGAATACTTGCAGATTCGGCAGAACTCCGTTGGCCGTTCCCTCCGCCGAGATCTCTGATGTCTGGTCGTTGATCCGCGCTAGCGCCACGTCAGGGCGGCTCGCGAGCGCTTTGGCCACCAGGTCCCGAAGAGACGGCAAATTGTCCTGATCGGGAATCTCGATCCGATCCAGCGGCACTATTTGGGCGGAGTCCAGCATCTCGTCCTCCAGGCCATTCCGGCTGATGGCATTCTTCAACAGGTTCTCCTGTTGCTGCGCGGTGGCTTGTGCGATGCCGAGCAGTTGCCGGCTGTTGGTCACGTTAGCCTGCGCTCGTGACGCTTCGAACCTGGGAACTACCCCTAACTCAATTTGCTTGCGAGTGTCTTCGTAAAATTTCTGCGCTTGATCCACGGCGCGTTGTCGAACAGCCAGGTCGTCGTCGTCGGTCACCAAATCCCAGTACAGATTCAGAATGTTCGCAACGACATTTAGCAGTTGGGATCGGAACGTTTCCTGCGCTGCCTGGATATTCTTTTGTGCCACGCGGATAAACCGGCCGTTAACGCCAGTTCCGAAGCCTTGCAGCAGATTGTGGCGCAGGTAAATCTGCACCACCGGTGCTACCGACGGATTCAGATAATCGGTTGGGGCATTTTGTTTCAGGTAAGATTCATTGGCGCTCACCTGGACGTATCCTCCGCTCAAAAGTCCCTCCTGTATGAACGAATCGAATACGTGCTGCGTGTTTATCAGTGTGGGGGTGTCGCTCACGGAGGTGATCGGTTGCGGGGTGGTAGTGTGTGAAAAACTGGTGGCGTTCTGAAGAACCGGATCCAGGTTTTGGGTCACCGGCCCGATTTGTGTAACGGTGGCGCCGCCCCCGCCCCCGCCGCCTCCGCCGTTGTTCGTTGCAAGGCCGGCCGCGACTTCGCTGCCGAGAACGCCCTGGCCGCTGGTGGCTTGATTCACCAAGCTGCTTCCGTTGTTCACGCCGCGCAACGGGCCGCCTCCCTGAGCTCGCTCAAGATTCCATTCGGCGTTCAAAGGTCCGTAGCGATCCACCTCCAGATCGAGATTATTCTCGATCGCCAGGGCGATCGCGTCGTGCACGGTCAGGTACAGATGACCGGCGCGAATCAGATTGTGCAGATGGTCCGAGTTACGCAGTTCCACTGGTGGAACGGTGGCCGGCATGTAGGATCGGACCAACAGAGGGCCGTGCGGCTTCTCCACTGTTTGCGGCGGCTGTTGAGCGGCGCACTGCGTTGCCGGCAGGCTCAAAGCGGCGAGAACGGAAAGTGTTTGATGTAGTCTCATGTTGAGCACCGGCTCCCTTACGGTCGCGGCTCGGTTGGCCGCGGCTCCGTAGCCGATGCGGGAACCGCCGATTCTCTCGCCACGTGGCCTTCCGTGGCTTCCTGCAGCGAAATGTTGTTGACGTCCAGCGTCTGCCCCACGGCTTCATCGAAGGCCACCTTGGCGTGCGTGTAATTTGCCATGGACTGGACCTCGGCGCTTTGATCGCCGGCCAGATCGCGTTGGGCCTGGACTACCGTCGCAATCGTCGACTCACCGAAGCGGAAGCGATTCTGCTCGGCCTCCAACGTCTGTTGCGCGAGCGAGCGCGTGGCCACCGCTGTTTCGTACCGCGCGCGCGCCTGTTGCAGTCCAATCACTGCGTTCTTTACGTCCACGCGAATCTGCGCGGCTGCTTTTTGATACAGAAGCTGGTTCTGACGCAAACTGAGTTGATCGGCCACATAATCCGCTTGGGCCACGCGATTTCGAAACGGAATGTTCAAGGAAAATCCGGCCGAGTAGTTGGGATAATCGCGCCCGAAGATTTGCCGCAGCAGGTTGCCGGAGCCGCCAATATAAGCTGGAGGCGGCACTAATTCGTAGGGGATACTCGCGGGATTCGCGGGGCCGGAAAGTCCATTGTTCGTCAATTCGAAATTCGCCTGCAACGTCGGCAGCAGATAGTTCCTGGAGCCGCCCAAGTTGATCATGCTGCTTTCGATATTGATCTTGGCTTTCGCGATCTCGGGGCGTTGCCCAAGCGCCAGGTTCACCAACTCGGGGGTTGCCTTCAGGTCCTCTGTCTCGGGCACAGTAATGTGGTCCAAGGGGAGGACGTGGACCTCATCCAGCGTCTGGCTTACGACCCCGCTTCTACTCAAAGCGTTCTTGAGCACGGTTTCCTGCTGCGCGACATTGGTCTGAGCAATCAACAGGCTCTCTTTCGCGGCGGATACCTCAGCGGCGGCCCGCGTGACCTCGATGGCCGGCAGCGTACCCAACTCCACCTGGTGTTTGTTGCCGTCGTAGAGCTTCTGCGCGGTGCTAAGCGCTTCTTGCTTGATCCGCTGGTCCTCGTTGAAACTTACCAAGTCCCAGTAAAGATTCAAGACGGCGGAAACGGTTGTGATCACCTGGAGCTTGAACTGAAGATCGGTCACCTTCAGATTGTTCTTCGCTACCCGAATGTTGCGATTGTTTACGGCAATGCCAAAGCCCTGGAGCAGGTTTTGGTTAATCTGCAGATCCAGATAGCCGCTGGTGTAAGGGTTAATGTCCCACAGCGGGCTGTTAAATCTATTTCGCGTGCTGGCATACGTAAGCTGGGTGAATGTGCCGGTTAAGAACGATTGTTGGTACTGCACCGCATACGTTTGATAGTCGAGGACCAGCGCGGGAACTTCGCTCAGATAGATATTGCTCTCCGGGCTGGTTTGATGTCCGAAGTTCGTGTAGATAAACAGAAGCGGATCCAGGCTTGGAGGCTGGGCGCCGTATTGGACCACGATGCCTCCGCCCGATCCGACTCCCGAGCCGCTTTCGGCCAAGCCCAGCGTGTTTACATTCACACCCTCCAGGCTTACGCTGGTCGGCCCCGGGGCGATGGGTTGTCCGATGTCCCGCAAGGATCCACCGCCTTGTGCGCGCCGCAGCACTTCGCGCGCCAGATAGGGGCCGTAACGTTGGACGGCGATGTCCACGTTGTTCTCCAGCGCCAGCGCGATCACGTCCTCGGCCGACAGATACAAATTGCCCGCGCGAATCAGGGAGTCCAGGCGTGGCGTGTTGCCGAGCGTGGCGGGCGAAACAACCCGCCGCTCCAGATGAAACGGCCGAAGGGCCGGCCCCAGAACGGGCAGCCCCTTGGGCGTTTCGATTGTGATCTCCGGCGTTTGCCCCCAGCAGCCGGCGGCCGCGAGAGCGAGTAGAAGGATATTTCGGATGAAACGCATGGCAATAGAATCGTAGCTCGAATGCTGACGAAGCAATCGCGATTCCAGACCAAAGGCTTGTGGCGATGCGATTCCAGGCTTGCCGGTTGGCGGCAGGTGTCCGATTTCGCTACAAACTGTTCGATTTCGCCAAGCGGAGAGCCTACACCGCGCCGGCCCCGCCGCTCTTGCGCTTCACGTCGATGCTCAACCGCTTGATCTTCTGGTTCAGCGTCGACAGCGGAATGTACAGCTTCTCGGCGGCCTCGGTTTGGCTCCAGTTCACCGCTTCCAGCGCTTCGATGATCTTGCGCCGCTCGAAGTCGGCCAGAATCTCGGGCAGCGAGGCATCGGCGGGCAGCGTTCCGCTCGCATCGCGCCGGATCTTCACGCCCCCCTCCTGCAGGATCGAATCCGGCAGCACGTCCAGGGGCACGGTTGCCTGCGAGGCCAGCACCACCGCGCGCTCCACGGCGTTTTCAAGCTCCCGAACGTTGCCGGGCCAGTTGTAGTCCAGCAGCAACTGCATGGCGTCCGGCTCGAATCGAAGCAGGCTCTTGCCGTCCGCGTCGAGAAACTTCTCGTTTTCGCGCGCGAACTTCGCGAAGAAATGCTCCACCAGCGGCGGGATATCTTCCTTGCGCTCCCGCAGCGGCGGCAGCGCCAGATTGATCACGTTCAACCGGTAATAAAGATCCTCGCGAAACTTGCCTTCATCCACCAGCTTCTTCAGATCCGCGTTGGTGGCCGCGATGATGCGCACATCCACCTTGACCGTGTCGGTGGATCCCACCGGCATGAATTCGCGCTCTTGAATCACGCGCAACAGCTTGGCTTGCGTTTCCGGACTGACCGTGCCGATTTCGTCGAAAAAGATGGTGCCTTTATTGGCGGTTTCGAAGTATCCTTTGCGGGAGGCGATGGCGCCCGTAAATGCGCCCTTCACGTGCCCGAATAAAGCGGATTCCAGGAGGTCGGCCGGAACCGACCCGCTGTTCACCGGAACAAACGGATGATCGGCGCGCGCCGAGTTGGCATGGATGCCCTTGGCGATCAGTTCCTTGCCCGTCCCCGTTTCGCCGGTGATCAAAATGGTGGCGCGGCTCGGCGCCACTTGCGTCACCAAATCCAGGATGCGCAGCATACGATCATTCTTGCCGATGATGTTTGGAAAACTATACTGCTGCTTCAGCGCTCGCTTGAGCTGAGTGTTCTCGCGCGCCAATCGGCTATGCGCGATCATCCGGTCGATCTCGATCAGCAGCTTTTCGTTGTCCCAGGGCTTCGAGAAATAGTCGTTCGCGCCGTTCTTCAGCGCCGTGACCGCCACTTCCACCGACCCGTACGCGGTGATCATGAACACCGGCGTCTCGGCGTCGCGTTCGCGAATCTCGCTCAGCACCTCCATGCCGGAGCGGTCCGGCATCATGAGATCCAGCAGGACGATGTCATAGTTGGCCGACTCGGCCCGCCGCAATCCTTCGGCGCCGTTTTGAGCCAGTTCCACCGTGTAGCCTTCCAGGCACAGCAGCGTCTCCAGGCTTTCGCGGATGTCCGCTTCGTCGTCAACCACCAGAATGCGGCCTTTGGGGAGGGAGACTGGTTCGTCGGGCGGCAGTCGATCAGGCATGCACCGGCTCTCTTAGGGCTATTGCGCACGCACTCATGCGTGCCGTGTCCGCACTCTTGCGGACACCCTCCCCGGTTGAACCCAGGCGTTCACACGAGTGTGAACGCGGCACGCATGAGTGCGCAATGTCACTTAGTTTTCGCACGTGTCCTTCCAGATACAACATTCGATTGCAGTTATGTTTTGCACCAGCCGTGCGTCGAGAAGAATCTCGACGCGGCAAACACGAGTGTTCGCGCCACATGTAGCGCACGCACTCTTGCGTGCCGTCTCGACACTCGTGTCGAGACCCGTAAAATCAGTGACTTGCGATCCCCCGGAAAAACTAAGCGGCATTGCGCATGAGTGCGTGCGCCACAATAGCCGCCGGTGCCGTCGATCATGTTACTTCCAGACCAGCGGGCAGCGCTCGCGCTCCGTTTTGCGGGCCTCTGGACATGAGCGGAAGCTCCACGCGAAATCGCGACCCAGCGCCCGGACGGCTCTCTACCTCGATAGTACCGCCGTGCTCGCGTACAATTCCGTAGGTGACCGAAAGCCCGAGGCCGGTTCCCTTGCGGGCTGCCTTGGTGGTGAAGAACGGATCGTAGATCCGCGCCAGGTTTTCGGGCTGGATTCCTTGCCCGCTGTCGGCCACGTCGATGCGCGCAAAACCGTCCTCGCTCCAGGCGCGAATGGCCAGCGTGCCGCCCGCTTCCATGGCGTCGCGCGCGTTCAAGAACAGATTCAAGAACACTTGTTGCAGCTTGCCGGCGTTGCCTTTCACTGGCGGCAGAGCCGGCTGCGTGTCCAGCTTCACCTCAATCGCGGACTTGCGCAACTGGTGCTCCACCAGGTTCAGCGTTTCCTGAATCACCTTGCCCAGGTCCACCTCCACGAACTCGGTGGTCGAGGTGCGCGAAAAACTGAGCAGCGAATTGACGATTTCGCTGGCGCGGAAGGTCTGCTTGGCGATTTTATCCAGCAGCTTGGACTTTTGCTCATCCTCGGAAATCTGCTTGGCCAGCATCTGCGCGTAGGTGGAAATCACCGCCAGCGGCGTGTTGACCTCGTGCGCAACCCCGGCGGCCAGCAGACCGATGGAGCTCAATTTATCTGCCTGCACCAACTGGCGCTCCAGTTCGTCGCGATCGGTGACATCGTCGAAAATGATCAGCCGGCCGATCTGCTGCAAGTCCTTGGCCACCAGCGGCGCGATCGCGAGGTTCAGGGTATGCGCTCCCGAGCCATTTCCCCGGCCGTTTCCATTTCCGTTGGCATCCCCATGTGCCAGGCCCGCCGGCCCCTGGAGAACAAATTTGTAGATATTGTGCACGCCCGTCTGCCCGCGTACCTCGTCGAACTCCTTGGCAAGCTCCGCTGGAAACAGCTCGGCGAGACGCCGCCCCAAAGCCGCTTCGCGCGCGATCCCGGTCAGCCGCTCGATCTGCGTATTCCAGCTTTCCACCCGATCGTTCAAATCCACAGCCAAAATCCCGACGTTAATGGACTCGACGATATTCTCGCTGAACTCTTTCAGCCGCTCGTACTCCTCCATCTTGAGCTGCAGCGAACGGTACAACCGCGTGTTCTCCACCGCGATGCTGACATATCCGGCGAGAGTGGTCAGCAGCTCCACGTCGTCGCTGGAGAGAAAGTCGCCCTTGTCGGTGCGGCTCAGCGCCAGGTATGCGATGGTGCGGCCGCGGACCGTGCACGGGAAATAGTAAGTCAGGTCGAGATCGGCGATCGTCCGGCGCACCGAGATCGGCCAGTCGTGCGAGACCGCGTCCAGCAAATGCCGCGTGCGCTCAAAGAACAGGTACGGCTTCCCCGGGTTTGTACCTACATGCCGGCTGAGAAAACTCAGGTCTAGCTGCCCCTGCTTCTGACCGCGCTCCTTGCGATTGCCCAGGGTCATGTGCAGCCGGAATTCGTCGCCTTCTCCCGCCGGTTCATCCGATAAGAAAAACGCCACATGCTGGATCGATAACGTGTGCAGCAGCCGGTCCGCCACCGAGCGCAGCATTTCATCCAGATCGGTTTCCGAGCCCAGTTCGCGCGCGAACTCGATCAGCGTGCGGCGGTAGTCATAGCGGTCCTTGTAGAAGAAATACCGATCCAGTTGTTCTTGCAGCCAGTCGCGAATGGGCTGAAAGATAAACGTGGCGAACAAAATCAGGCCCACGATGGCAGCCGGGCTCAGGTCCTCCGGACGCGCGAACGAGAAGATGAGGCCGTAGAAGATTCCCAGCACCACCAGCGTCGCGAGGGTGTAAACGTAGCCTTGCTGGAAAATGATGTCGACGTCCATCAGCCGGTAACGCAGGATCGCGTAGGCCCAGGTCAGAGGCATCAGAATCATCGAAAGCACGGCCATTTTCTGATAATGGCCCGGCAGCGCGCCGAACAGATAAGGCACGGCGTAAATCAGCGTGAATGGCACTACGCCTAGCAGCGCGCCGTTGCGCAAATACTTCAACTGCCGCCGCACCAGCGGATCCTCGGCGTGCGGCGTTTTGGTTGCCAAGACAGCAGTGCCAGCCAGATAGAAAGCGCTCAAGAACAGCAGCCAAATCCGATCCAGGAACCAGTTGACTTCCACCGGCGATGCCGTCACGCGCAGGATGCCCTTGGCCACCAGCAGGTAAAGCGCTAACAGGAACGCACCCGGGAGGTAAAAGACAATGCTAAGGCCTCGCCGTTCGAGCCACCTCGGACGCTCCGGGAACACCAGGCAGAAGTGCAGGAAGATGGTGGGCGCCAGAACGCCGGCTACCACATTGCCCCAGTAAATCCCCTGATCGAACGCATTCAGTTTGCCGGTGTAATGGAAGCACGACAAGATGAATGAAGTCAGGCACAGAACGTAGAAGTGGATCGATCGGGGCGCGCCCACCCGGCGATAGTAGACAAACAGCCCAATCAACAGGTAGGCCATCCCGACTGCGTACTGGTAGTACAGCGAGCGATCCAGAACGCCTTCGCCGACAATCACCTGCGCCGGCACCGGCACGTCATCACGCCGCACCATGTATTCGGTTTTGTTCCAGACGCCGACCTGTTGCAGAGCCTGGGGGACATCCACAGTCTTCGCGATAGCGTGGCCAGCCACTTGAAGCAGCACGTCGCCCGCGCGAATCCCCGCGTTGTAGCCCTGGCTACCCGGGGTGACGTGGAGCGCCAGAACCACATTTTGCCCGTCGCTTCCGGTCCGGTCTACCCACGTAACTCCATCATCTGGGAGGTGATACATGGTTTGCTGCCGGAAATTCACGATGGCGCAGCACACCGCCGCCACCGTGAGAACGAACAGCAGCGCACTGACGAATTGGGTCTTAAGATCCCTCAAGCGGCCGTCTCCGCTGATACCTCTCTACAGCACATACACTTACAGCAAACTGTTTCACCGTTCTGAAGCACTTTACATGCCACCGGCGTTTCCGAGGACCATTCATGAGAATACAGGATTTCACGCTAACGCGCCAACGAAGAGTTCTCCGCGCCTCTCGGTTTTGGGATTTTGCCACTACGGGAAAGTGTATGAGCGGAATGGGGCAAAATGTCTGAGGAACAAGGCATTTGTAAAGCCTATTGACAAGTTATCCCATTAGCCGTAACATCTTCTTTCCGGTTTTGTCCGTAGGACAGCTAACAACTAAAGCCAGGGCGCAAAAAGGTGGTCCGTGTATGACCCTATTTCAAATCGGCGAGAAAGTGGTTTATCCGAACCACGGCATTGGAACCGTTGAGAATATCAGCACGCGTTCTTTCGGAGCGCAATTCGAGCGGTTCTACCTCCTTCGGCTGACCTATAACAGTATGACGGTGATGGTCCCGTTTTCGCACGTCGGTGAAATCGGCCTTCGCAAGGTGACCAGGAACGGCGAAATCGCGCGCGTGCTGGATTTCTTGGCCGAGGGCAACGCCAAGCGGAAGGCTGACTGGAAGGATCGGTACAAAGAGAACTCCGACAAGATGCGTCACGGCAGTTTGCTCGAGATCGCCGAAGTTCTGAAGACCCTGTTGATTCTCCAATCCGAGAAGCCGCTCTCGTTCCGTGAAAAGAAGATGCTCGAGCGCGCCCGCCACATGCTAGTGACCGAGCTTTCCATTTCGCGTAGTCTCGCGGAATTGGAAGCCATCGGCTTGCTGCAAAGCGCTCTTGCGAAGTCGTCTTTGACCCTCCCCGCCCCTGCCTAATTGCGCGGATTTCCGCTCTCTCCTAAGCTCTTATACTCCGCTCTGAAAGTCGGGATACAGTAGTTCACTCTCGCCGCAGCGCCATTTGTTTTGAAACTCATAGCCGGTGTTCCTCTACTAGTAGTACTGCATCATCCACTCAATAAATGTGTCTTAAATTAGTCTCGGTCGATGCTAACATGGGTTTCTACCACAACAATTTAAAGGAAGGAAACCCGCGAAGGATAGTTCTTCGAACTGGCCTTCACTGCATTGATATCGATGAGAAAACGCGACGGTCGTTTTTTCCGAGTCATATCGTCCTTCCTTGATCGAGCTTGGTGGATAACGCGTCGAGACCGCAAACCAAGTCTCGGTTCGGCCTGCCGGTACTGTAGATGTATTCCTTCGTTACTCGTCACAGTACCGACGACTCATTTAAGTCCGTTTGACTCGAAGGCATAATGGGTTAACTCAATTATGGCTACCTCACTTCCGGCCAATACTTTCGGTGGCGATTACGCTTCATCGGGAGCAGCATTCCAGTGGAGGGCTCCAGTGGAGAACCGCAGGCGCGCCTGCGTTGCGGATCTGGTGATGGAAGCGGCTAGGTTAAGTCCGAACGCCATCGCCCTTTCGTCCGGTGCGCATAGCATGACGTTCGGCGATCTGGCGGCTCGATCCACGCGTCTGGCAAGCTATCTGATCGCGCTCGGCGCGGGGCCCGAAGTACCAGTAGCCCTGTGTCTGGAACGCTCCTTCGATTTCATCGTCTCGGCGCTTGCGGCTCTGCTGTCGGGCGCGGCGTATCTTCCTTTGGACCCTGCCTGGCCGGCCGCGCGCCTGCGCACGATTCTGGACGACGCCCAAGCGCCGCTCGTCATATCGCGCGGTTCGCTCGCCAAACTCGCGGTAGGAAATGGAACCCGCACTATCGATCTCGATACGGCCGCCCGCGCAATTGAGCGCTGCGATTGCTTGGCCGAGCCCGTTGCAATCACACGAGACAACCTGGCATACATAATCTACACGTCGGGATCCACCGGCCAGCCGAAGGGCGTCGAGGTCACGCACGGCAATCTTCTAAATCTCATCTTCTGGCACCGGAAGACGTTCGGGATCACGGCCGGCGACCGGGCGAGCCACTTGGCCGGAGTCGGCTTTGACGCCGCTGTGTGGGAGATATGGCCGCACTTGGCCGCCCGGGCGACCCTGGTGCTGGTCGACGAGCAGACTCGCACATCGGCTGATCTGCTGCGTGATTGGCTGGTGAAAGAGCGCATCACTGTCGCATTCGTTCCGACTATCTTCGCCGAATCGATGCTAGCGCATAGCTGGCCGAGGGGGACGGCACTTCGGTATTTGCTGACGGGCGGCGAAGCGTTGCATCGCCATCCTTCGCCGGGGCTTCCCTTCACCGTAGTGAACAACTATGGGCCGACGGAGTGCACCGTGGTTGCGACTTCCGGGGTTATTCCGGCCGCCGGTGAGGCGATTCCAACCGGACCGGCGGACCTGCCGCCGTCTATCGGCAAGCCGATCGCGCATACGCAAATCCGGATTCTCGACAGCGAGGGGCGTCCTGTTGCCCGCAGCCAGGTAGGCGAAATCTACATCGCAGGAGCCAGCGTGGCGCGCGGTTATCGCAACAATCCCGAGGCCACGGCGCAGCGCTTCTTGTCAGATTCGTTGAATCCCATCCCCGGCGCGCGCATGTATCGGACGGGCGACCTGGGCCGCCTTCTCCCGGACGGACAAATTGAGTTCCGCGGCCGCGTGGACAGTCAGGAACAGATCCATGGCTACCGCGTCGAGCCGGACGAGATCGTGGGCGCGCTGAACCGTCACCCCGGCGTGGCCGCCAGTGCAGTGGTAGCGCGTGGCCAAGCCAGCGCCAAGACCTTGGTGGCCTACGTGGTGCCGCGTGCGACGCCGGCGCTGTCGGCGTCCAGCTTACGCGAATTTCTCTCGGCGACTCTGCCGCATTACATGGTTCCGTCCACGTTCGTCAAGATTTCAGCTCTACCTTCCAACTCGAACGGCAAACTGGACCGCGGCGCTCTCCCCGATCCGTCCCCCGAGAATCGCATCGAGGACGGGGGTTATCGGGCGCCCAGTACGCCGACCGAGGGGCGGCTAGTCCAAATTTTGGCTGAGGTGCTGGGAATGGATCGCGTCGGAGCCGACGATAATTTTTTCCTGCTCGGATTTCACTCTCTGCTTGCGACTCAGGTTGCCACTCGGGTATACGAGCGCTTCGGCGTTCAACTCAGTCTTCGACATCTGTTCGAGGCCAAAACGGTGGCGCGCCTGGCCGCGGAGGTGGATCGCCAGCTTGTGGAGAAGCTCAACTTGATGAGCGATCAAGAGGTGGCTCGCTACCTAGCCAGCTAGTGCGCGGGAAAGATCCAATGAATGCTGATATCAGCTTGTGTCAGCTCACGGAGCCGGATGTCATGGCCTCTCCGTACGGCTTGTATCGGGAGCTGCGCGAAACCGATCCCGTGCATTGGGATCCTTTTCTGCATGCCTGGGCAGTCACCCGTTATGCGGACATTGTAACCGTCCTCAGCCGTTTCTCCGCTGACCGCACGCTCACCCCGGAGCAGTTGGACGTCATGGGACTCGGAGCGCTGAAACCGATCATTGAGGTCATGTCCCGGCAGATGTTGTTCCGGGATCCCCCGGCTCACACCCGCCTCAGGACTATGTGCGCCGCGGCGTTCACTCCGGCGCGTGTCGCGGTGCTGCGCCAACATATCCAGGACATAGCGGACGGCCTCATTGACGGTTTTATTGCCGAGGGCTATGCCGATATCGTGGACGATTTTGCCGCGCCGATGCCCGCCATCGTTACCGCCGAAATGTTGGGCGTTCCGGTGAGCGATCACGAAAAGCTGAAGCAATGGTCCATCGACTTCGCCGAGATCCTGGGAAATTTTCAACACCAGCCGGATCGCATTTCGCGCGTGGTAGCCAGTGTTCACGACATGACCGATTATTTCCGCGCCGCCATCCGCCGGCAGGCTACCGATCCTCACGAAGGGCTGGTGAACTCACTGGTACAGGCCCAAGTGGATGGAGGCCGGCTGACGGAAGAGGAAATCATCGCCAACTGTATCCTCACAATGATCGGCGGACAGGAAACATCCACGAATCTGATCAGCAGCGGGTTGTTGACGCTGCTACGGCACCCCGAGCAGATGCGGATACTTCTGGACGATCCGTCGCTCGTTCCCTTGGCTGTTGAGGAGTTGCTGCGCTATGAGAGCCCCATCCAGCATACGGCGCGCGTGGCGCCCGAAGATTTTGTGCTGGGCGGGAAGCTCATCCGGCGCGGCCAGTCGGTGGTGGCGGTTTTGGCAGCCGGGAACCGCGATCCGGAACGCTTCTCAAATCCCGACGTGCTGGATGTGAAGCGCGGCGATAAGGGGCATCTGGCGTTCGGTTGGGCGGCGCATTTTTGCTTCGGCGCTCCGCTGGCGCGCATCGAAGGGCAGATCGCCTTCAGCACACTTTTGCGGCGCTTGAAGAATTTGGAGCTGGCGTCTGAAGAGTTCGTTTGGCGCGAGAATTTCGGCCTGCGGGGGCTCAGCGGCCTGCCGGTTCGCTTCGACGTGCCGGGCGAGGAACTCCCTGCTTCCCGCCTCGAGTTGGCGGGTAAGGCATGACCAACCCCGTCACAATCTCGGAAGCCCGGCGGCAATTGCTCGAAAGACTTCGCCGCGGCGACTTGCAAGTTTCGAACGGAGGGCGCGAGCCGCTGATTTCCCGTTCGCCCGTTGCGCAGGCTCCGCTTTCACCGGGCCAGGAGCAGGTTTGGTTCCATGACCACTTGGCAGCCGGCGCTCCCATATATAACGAGTCGGTCACGATCCACAAGCGGGGACCGCTGGATCCGGCGATCCTGGAGCGCTGCTTCAACGAGTTTGTCCGGCGTCATGAGATCTGGCGTTCAGCATTCCCGATGAGCGATGGAAAAGTCGTTCAGCGAATCGATTCTGATGTTCAGGTGTCGCTGCCGCTCATCGACCTCAGCCACCTTTCCGTTGAGCAGCGCGAAGCTGAAGCTGTTCGAATCGCGGCCGAGGATGTTCGCCGTCCCTTTGACCTGAACGTGGCGCCTTTATTTCGCGTGCGCCTGGTTCGATGGGCTCCCGATTATCACCGCGTTTATCTTACGGTGCACCATCTGGTGTTCGATGGCGTGTCCATATATCGCGTGTTGATTGGGGAGCTGGCCGCTCTGTACAACGCGTATTCCGCCTGCCAGCCGTCTCCGCTTCCTGAACCGGACGTCCAATACAGCGATTACGCCGCGTGGAAGCAGCGTCAGATCGCCGGCGGCAGTCGCGCTGGCCAAATGAAATATTGGCGCGAGAACCTCTCGGGGGACCTGCAGCCGCTGGAGCTTCCCACCGATCGGCCGCGTCCCGCCAAGCCGACCTGGCGGGGTGGCGTGGAAACGTGCGCGATACCGGCGCAACTGATCGAGGCGCTCAAGCAGCTGGGCCGAGCCGAGGGCGTAACGCCTTACATGCTGCTTCTGGCCGTGTTCCAGGCTCTGCTCTATCGCTACTCCGGTCAAGAGGAAATCATCGTGGGCGGCGCGACAAATACGCGCACCCGGCCCGAGTTTGAGCCCTTGATGGGATATTTTCTGAATGCGGTTGTTTTCCGCAGCCACATCGAAGCCGATCTTTCATTCCGGGAGTTTCTGGGGCGCGTGAAGAACACAGTCCTCGGCGCGTTGGCCAACAGCGAGATTCCGTTCGACGAAATCGTGCGCGAACTGGCGCCCAAGCGCGACTCCAACCGTCACCCCCTGTTCCAAGTTCTATTCTCGATGCGGCCGCCCTTCGCCGATTTTCCGGAAGGCTGGGACGTCACCGATATGGAGGTCCACAGCGGAGCGTCCAGTTTCGACCTGTTCGTCGAGTTTTCGGAGCACCCGGAGGGGTTGGCTGGACGGTGCGTGTACAGCGCCGATCTTTTCGACCGCGCCACGATTCAGCGCCTGTTGGGGAATTTTCAAGTGCTGTTGCAGGAGCTGGTTGCCAATCCGGACCAGGCCGTTTCGCGGGTTCCAATGCTCACCGCGCAGGAACGGCAGACGTTGCTCGTGGATTGGAACAATACCAATAAGAGCTTTCCCAGCCTTCGCATTCACGAGCTGTTCGAGGCTCAGGCGGAGCGCCGCCCCAATCAACCGGCGCTGGTTTTTCGCGGCCGGCAGTTGAGCTACGCCGCACTGAACGCCCGCGCCAACCAGCTCGCTCACCGCCTTCGTCAAGACGGAGTGGCGGCCGGATCTCTGGTGGGCGTCTACATGGAGCGCTCGTTCGAAATGGTGGTGGCGCTGCTCGCAATCTTGAAATCCGGCGCCGCCTACGTGCCCTACGACCCGGAGCTTCCGTTATCTCGTTTGAACATGATGCTCGACGATTCCCGCCCGGTGTGCGTGATCACCCAGCAAAAACTGAGCGGGAAATTAGGCGGCTACGCCGGGCAGACGCTGGTGCTCGATTCGGGCTTTGAAGAACTGCAAGGTCAACCGGACTGGAATCCCCGGATAGCGGTGGAAGCTCGGGACGCCATTTACGCCATTTACACCTCCGGGTCCACCGGCGTTCCTAAAGCTGCGATAAATACCCACGAAGCCGTGGCGAATCGCATTCTCTGGATGCAGGATCAGTACCGGCTTCGAGAGAGCGATCGCGTCTTGCAGAAAACTCCTTACAGCTTCGACGTGTCCGTTTGGGAGTTCTTCTGGCCCGCTGCTGTCGGCGCAACTCTGGTAATCGCGGAGCCGGGAGGTCACCGAGATCCGGCTTACATCGCTAACCTGATCGGCGACGAGCGGATTACGACGATTCATTTCGTGCCATCCATGCTGCGTGAATTTCTGGAGGCCGCGAACCTGGACCGTTGCGGCTCGCTCAAGCGCGTCTTTGCTAGCGGTGAAGCTTTGCCCTTTGACCTGCGGCAGAAGTTTTATCAGCGGCTGGGAGCGGAGTTGCACAATCTGTACGGACCTACCGAGGCGGCCGTGGACGTTACCTATTGGGACTGCGGTAACCAGGCGCCCAGCGCGACCGTGCCCATCGGGCGTCCAATCTCGAACGTCAAAACATTCATACTGGACCGGCATCTTGCGCCGGTGCCCATCGGGGTCGCGGGCGAGCTCCACATTGGCGGCATCGCCGTCGCTAGCGGATATCTGAACCGGCCCGAGCTCACGGCTGCTCGGTTTATTGCAGACCCTTTTGATAAAGATCCATACGCACGTCTTTATAAGACGGGCGATCGGGCGCGCTTTCTCGCCGACGGCAATATCGAATACTTGGGACGGCTGGATAATCAGGTTAAATTGCGCGGTTTTCGTATCGAATTAGGAGAAATCGAGAGTGGCATTTTGCAATCCGATCAAGTACAGTCTGCCGTGGTCGCGCTGCGGGAAGATAGCCCTGTCGGAAAACAGCTGATCGCTTACGTTGTTCCGGCCGTACCGGGATTGAGTTCGCAAGGCCTCCGTACCTTCTTGAAGGAGCGCTTGCCCGATTACATGATCCCGTCGCATTTTGTATTCTTGGAGTCCCTGCCTCTGTTGTCTAACGGCAAGGTAAATCGAAACGGACTGCCGGCTCCTCGGCAGTGGACCGCTGCGCCGAAGGAACAATACGCCGCGCCCGGCGATTTGATCGAACGCCAGCTGGTTGAGATGTGGGAGACGCTTCTGGCTACGCGTCCTATCGGTGTGAATCACAACTTTTTCGATTTGGGCGGCCATTCGATGTTACTGGCCAGACTGCTCTTCCAGGTGGAGCAAACGTTCCACCGGAGCTTGTCCATGGCCTCGGTGTTTCAGAGGCCAACCATCGCCCAACTGGCCGAGCTTCTTCGCGAAGAGAAAACCCTGCCTGAACCGTGCCGCGTGTTCCCGATTCAGCCGGGAGGAACCCGGCCGCCCTTCATTTGCCTGGGCGCCGGACCGTATTTTCTGCCTTTGGCTCGTCAGCTCGGAAGTGATCAACCTCTGTTCGGGGTAGATCTGACTCAACTGGAGACCGACCGGCTTCCTGTTCCCGTTCGGCTGCGCGATATTGCCGCGCACGTCGTAAAGGCCATCCGCGAGTTTCAGCCCAACGGCCCTTATTTCCTCGGGGGCTGGTGCCTGTATGGCCTCCTTATGTATGAAGTCGCTCAGCAGATCATCGCCGATGGCGGCGATGTAGCTTTGCTGGTCATGATCGACAGCATCGACCCCGCCCATAGAAAAATGCTGCCCTTCTTCGCGCGAATGCGGGTCGCCCTGCAAAAGTGGGCTTATCACGCGACTTTGCTCGGAGAGTCGAAAGCCGCGGAAATTCCCGCTTATCTATTGCAGCGGATTAAGATTTTTCGCACCAGAGCTAAACGATTCTGGCAACGGCTGGACTACATTCGCGCCATACAGAAAGCCAACGGGCCTTTGGAGATGGAGCTGAACCCGATTTTCTTCATGGCCTGCACCGATTATAGGCCCCAACCTTATTCTGGACCGGTGACGCTCTTCCAGGCCGTCGAAAGGCCAGCCGGACGGCATTGGGATCTGCGGCAAGTCTGGCGCCCGTTGATACGCGGGCCATTTGAGGCCCACGATATCGTGGGAGGCCACGATGGAATGTTTAAGGAACCATATGTCGGCATCCTGGGAAGCAGGTTGAAGAATAGCCTCGAACAGGCCCAGCAACCGGACGGCAAGCAGGACCAGGCTGCTCTTGTGCCCGATAACGAAGCGGCTCCGGATCGGTTTGGTTACAGCGTGGCTGCGTCCTAGGCCGCCAGGACCTAGGAACTGGAATCCCGATAAGTCCCGCAGTCCGGTTGCTAGCCGATCTCTCTACCGTATTTCGATGACGCGCTCGCCCGCTTTCAACGAAGCCTCGAGTGTCGACCAGAATGCTTGAGGCGCTCCAGATTCATAGATACCCGCTTGATTCAAATTATGCTGTATTTAGCGCGCAGGCAAGCCTATGAGTCTTCCGCGTCTGCTTCTCCTATAATGGTCTTACTACTCATGAAGAAGCTGTACTCCGTCGTCGCTTTTTGCGCGCTCGCGCTTTCGTTGCCCGGCCAGTCCAACGACCAGGCCAAGAACAACGACAAAGCGGTGCTGCCCGATTCCGGCGACAAAAACCGCATCACCCTCGACGTCTCGCGCGTCAACATGCTCTACAGCGTCTCGGACAAGAAGGGCCGCTTCGTCACCGATCTCACCAAGGGCGATTTCGAGGTTTTCGAGAGCAAGAAGCCGCAAGCCATCATTGAATTCGCCGCTGAATCCGACTTGCCGCTGCGCCTGGCGGTCCTGATCGACACCAGTAACAGCGTTCGCGATCGCTTCCATTTCCAGCAGGAAGCCGCGACGGCGTTCATCGACGGCACCGTCCGGCCCGAGCACGACAAAGCCATGATCGTGAGTTTCGATACCGCCGCCGAGTTGGTGGCCGATCTGACCAGCGACGTGGGAGAACTCGAAAAGGCCATCACGAACCTGCGGCCGGGCGGCGGAACGTCTCTCTATGACGCCATCTTCTTCGCCTGCCGCGACAAGCTGATGCAGGACCAGCCGCTGTACAAGTTCCGGCGCGCCATGGTGATTCTGAGCGACGGCGAGGACAACCAGAGCCGCTACACGCGCGATCAAGCTCTGGAAATGGCGCAAAAGGCCGACGTCAACGTGTACACCATTTCCACCAACATCACACGCATCGACACCGATGGCGATAAAGTGCTGCGCTATTTTGCTGAAGAAACCGGCGGCCAGTCTTTTTTTCCGTTCAAGGCCAGCGACCTGGATCAGGACTTCGAGAACATCGCCAACGAGCTGCGGCACCAGTACAATATCTTCTATCGCCCCGAGCCGCTAAAGGCTGACGGTCTGTATCATCCCGTGGAGATCCGGGTGAAGGGCCACAAAGAGCTGATCGTGCGGGCTCGCAAGGGCTATTACGCGCCGAAATTGTAGCGGCACATCTCAGTCGGCGATGAATACGTTGAAGCTGGTTACCGTGCGGTACCCCATGGCTTCATACAACGTGAATCCGGATGACGTCGCCTGCAGCACCATTCGCGACACGCTGCGCGAGCGCTTGGCCTGCTCGATCACTTGCCGCATGATCGCTTCGGCGAACCCCAGCCGCCGGTGCTGCGGCAGCGTCGCCACCGAGTACAATCCGATGACATCGCCGGTGATCACGGCGGCGGCGGTGGTCACGGCACGGCCGTTTGAATAGCCCACATAGCCTTCGAACGTCCCCCTCCAGGCTCGCTGCGAACCGTAGACGGACAGACTCACGGAATGCGGAATCTCGAACGCCGTGGACATGACGCTGGAGAACGCGTTGCGCGTCGCTTCATCGGCCACGGGCCGAACATCGAGCACCGGCAGTTCCCGGGTTGCGGGCGCCAGCCGATCGGTGTACATCCCCGGCGCTTCAGTCAGGTGGCGCAAGCCATGGCGCTTGAAAATGCGCGACGCTTCGTGCCGCAGCGGCGGATTCAAGAAATCCTCACATAGCCAGTAGGTCCAGCGCAGACGGCGAGCGTCAAACTGCTCGGCCGAAACATCGATCAGATGGCTCAGCTCCTGCGCGTCCCCCTGAATCGGCCGCGCCTGCAACGCCGCGTTAAACGCCGCGTAGTTCAAGCCGCAAAAGATCAACGAGATGCCAGGCAAATCCCGGATTTCGGCGTCCGGCCGCGCCTGCCCAAAGAAACGCAGGGCTTCGAGCAGATTGCCGGCCACTGCGTGTATCTCCTCTTCGGGCATCTGGCGATTAGATCAGACTTGCTCCGCACACGTCAATCGAGCGATGCCACAATAAGACCTGCGAACCATGGACGCATCATTTCTCGACGCGGGCTTCGGCGCGCGATTTCTGCCGGACAACTCCGCAGCCGGATTTCGCGTCCGTGCGCCGGCCGCCACTCGCGTGGAGCTATGGATCTACGCGGCCGCGATGGGCGCGGATTCCATTCTGCGCCGACCCATGGACCGGCAGGCCGATGGAAGCTTCACCGCGACGGCCGCCATTGCAGGCGCCATCGCAGGCGCGACGCCTGGCGCAATCTATTATGGCTATCGCGCCTGGGGACCGAACTGGTTGTTTGACAATGCTTGGACGCCGGGATCGGAAGCGGGATTTGTGGCGGATGTCGACGGCCGCGGCAATCGTTTTAACCCGAACAAGCTGTTGCTCGATCCGTATGCGCTGGAGGTGAGCCACAATCGGCTGACGCCCGAGCACGCCGATCCCACGGCCTACCTATCCGGCGCCGCCTTTCGTTTGGTGGACACCGGGCCGTTCGCGCCCAAGGGCATCGTTCTGGCAGTCCCAAGTTCGGATTTCGGCGTGAAGCCCAATGGCGCGTTCAAGGATGACATCATCTACGAAGTGCATCTTCGCGGATTGACGAAGAACGACCCGTCCGTGCCCGCGAATTTGCAAGGAACATACGCCGGAGCGGCCTTGCGGGCTGGGTACTTGCGGGATCTCGGCGTGACCGCGGTCGAATTCCAGCCAATCCATGTAACACAGAATGCTCTGAATGACGTACCGCAATTCGCGGCATATCACAATTACTGGGGATACGATTCGTGCAGCTTCTTTGCGCCCAGCCGGAGGTACGCGAGCGATCAATCGCCCGGCGGTCCCACGCGCGAATGGATCGAAATGGTTAAGGCATTTCACGCAGCCGGCCTGAAGGTCTACGTTGACGTGGTCTACAATCATCACGATGAAGGGCCGGTGGATGAGGCCACCGGGACCATCGGGACGATCTATTCGCTGCGCGGGCTGGACAATCCGAACTATTATGAGGCGCGCAGTCCAACCGAACCGAATCACTACCAGGACGACAACGGCGTAGGTCCCAACGTGAATGCCGCGACGGTTGAAACGCGGACCCTGATTCTCGATTCGCTGAAGTATTGGACCAATGTCATGGGCGTCGACGGATTTCGGTTTGATCTCGCGGCGATCCTGGGGAATGCCGATGCGCAGGGCGGCTTTTACTTCAATCGCGACGATCCGAGCAATATTCTGAATCGGGCGGTAGCGGAATTGCCGGCGCGCCCGGCGCAGGGCGGCCTTGGCGTGGATCTGATCGCGGAGCCTTACACGGCCAACAACGCGGGGCAGGAGCAGGGAAACTTTCCGGTGGGATGGTCGGAATGGAACGACCGCTATCGCGATGTGTTCCGTGCATCGCAAAATAAGCTCGGCGTCGTTGCGGTGACACCGGGCAGCCTCGCGACGCGGCTTGCCGGCTCGGACGATCTATTCGGCCCGCGCGGCAGGAAGCCGTGGAACTCGGTGAACTATATCGCTTGCCACGACGGCATGACATTGCGCGACCTCTATTCGTTCAACGGGCCGAACAACAACCAGCCGTTCCCATTCGGTCCTTCCGCTGGCGGACGCAGCGCGGCCGACGAGATGTGCTGGGACCATGCAGGAGATCCGGTCCAGCAGAGGCAGGCTGTGCGCACGGGCCTCGCGATCCTGTTGCTTTCGGCGGGCACGCCCATGCTGTTGGGCGGATCCGAGATCAATCGCACTCTGCTCGGCAACAACAATTCGTACAATCTCGACACCAGCGCGAACTGGTTCGATTGGGAACTGGCGGCGCGGGAGACGGCGTTAACGGATTACACTCGCGGCCTGCTGCAATTCCGGAGCGCGCATCCGGCGTTGCGGCCCGCGGAGTTTTTCACCGGGGCCGATCACAACGGCAACGGTCTGAAGGATCTGACCTGGTATGTTGACAGCGGCGCCGAGGCGGATGACGACTACTGGGCGAATCCGAACAATCATTTTCTGGCATACCGCATCGATGGAAGCGAGTTGGGCGATCCCGCTGCATCGATCTATGTGGCTTACAGCAGCTGGATCAATTCGGTGGTGGCTACTCTGCCGCTGAACTTGACGGACAAGCGATGGCATCTCGTCGCTGATACCAGCGCGGCGGCGGAAGCGTGGGGCAACATTCACGCGGTGGGTCAGGAAGTGAAGGTCGACGCGCAGCAGTACGGGGTTGCCGGGCGTTCAGTGGTTCTATTCATCGAGAAATAGTCTATTCATTGCTGTCGCGAATAGGGTTGCTGCGCATCTAGCCCGGCAACTGCCTTAAAGTGTTTCAGGTTGAATGTATAGAGTCTGGCAGCCCTGGCGAGCGCTGTGGCGGCGATGAGACAGTCCGGAATGCCAATCCCGGACGAAAGACGATTGGTCGCCAGCAAGTCAAACGCCTGTGCAAACTCGGTGGCGTTCGGCCAGGCTATGCTAAACGACCCAAGGAACGCTCGAATCTGTTGGAGCTCGGCTTGGTTTCGGCAACCGATAAGCAGTTCCATCGCCGCGGCGCCAGGGACGGCGAAAGTTTCCTTCGGATAGGCCTCAAGCCAACTCCTGGCCGCAAGCGATCCGCGCAGACATTCGACTAAGACGTCGGTGTCGACGAGCACCATCTATACGGAGCGTTTCCAGGCTTCGGAACGAAGGGTTTGGGCGAAGCTGTCCACTATATCCTCACGGTCTTTCCATAGCCCAAAAAACTGCGAGTTGGCAAGCGCACCCAACGTAGAGTCGCTGGTAAGAGCCGAGGAAGAAACCAGCATTACTATTTCCGCGGGTCCTATGGGCACGTCGTTCGGAAGGGTGATGCGCAACTCGCGGTTCGGCGGGATTTCCGTGTTGAGATTCAGAGTTTTGACCATATCAACCAACACTCGCGCCTAGGACTCTTCTGTCTACGCATCCAAATGGTAGCAAATCGTTGGCCGCGCGATCGATCTGCGAACGGTGAATGCGCGATCACAGTCGTCAGTTTGATGGTGCGAACGGGGAGGGTCGAACTCCCATGACCTTGCGGCCGCCAGATCCTAAGTCTGGTGCGTCTGCCAGTTCCGCCACGTTCGCACGCGGAGAAGACTCGGTGGCTACAAGACTAGGATAGCAACGCCGCCAGCTCGTCGATTCGGGCGCTCCGGGTCAGGCGTGGCGCTCGATTGCCGCACGGGCAAACGTCATGTTCGAGATCCAGATCTTCGTACCCGTTCACAACGTGCAGCCCGGCGTGCGCATCGCATTCGGTGGCCAGCAATTCGCGATTCGGCCCCAGGCACTGCTCAAACACGGGAACCTCGAACGCTTTCCAGAAGGCCTCGCGCTCTCGGGCCGACAATCCCGGTTCTCCGACGTAGGTGAAAACCACAATCGAGTGTTCCACCCGCCAGCCGGCGCGCGCCACTCGCAGCATCTGCTCCAGCGGACCGGCCACGGAGGCGCGTGAAAAGCGCGCGGCTCGCCCATTCCATCCCAGCGGGAAGACACGCGCGAGCTTGGTCTCCTGGAATCCCGCCGCCAACACTGCTGTCCGAGGAGCGGGATCGACGGGATGAATGAAGCGTGCGCCCTTGGAAGGGCGGCGAATTCTGACGACCATAGCGAATGAAACGGCTAAACAAAAAGGTGCCGCGATGTCTTACTTCATCTCACGAGAATAAGCGAACCAGGTTGTCGTGGAAAATAAGGCGCGCGACTTCCTCCGTTACGCCGATTTCGTAGAGAGCTTTGGACTGGGTTTCAAAGACGGGCGCGTTCCAACCACGGGGGAAGAATGAGGAGTCGGTACCGAAGAGCAGGCGCCGCGGGCCGGCCACATCAAGCGCGCGCCGGAAGACGATCCGGAGGTCGAGATCTTCTTCATAACGCATCCAGCTATTGCTGCTTGAGGTGTCCAGGTATACGTTAGGGCATAGGTCGCAGAGCATGAGCGCCTCGCGTAGGTATCCCGCGCCAAAGTGGGGCACGACGAAGCGAAGCTGGGGGAAGCGTAGCGCGACTCCGTGCAGATCGATGGGATTGGAGTAGCGCATGTCGAACAGCGACGGCAGGCCGAGCACTTTGCGAACACCCACGCTGAGCACGCCGCAATGCACGAAGGCGATGCAGCCCGGCTGCGGGGTCGGCGATTGTCGGGCGGCGAGCAGTTCCAACAGCGCCGTGGCGCAGTCATCATGCATGTAATAGCGGTGCATCGCCGGAAAAAAACAAACGGCATGGATGTTGCCACTGGCGAGCGCGGTCTTCACTTGGGCTACCGAGCCTGGCGCCGCCGGGTTCACCATGATGTAGCCATAAAATCGCTCGGGATGCCGGCGTACCGCGGCAATAACGGATCCGCCGTCTCCCGGGATACTGGCGATCAAGGAAGCTTTCGCGACCCCGTGCTTGTCGAGCTCATGGGCCCAGCCATCGGCGAGCTCCCGGGGATCTTCGGCGGGCAGTCGCCAGTTGAGCAGAGGCGCCAACTGATCGGCTGGGACGCCCTTCTGCTCGGCGAGGGAAGCAAAAAACCAGTGCGAGAAAAAATGGACGTGCGCGTCGGCGACCGCGAGCGAGCCCCAGGGTGTATCGATCATGCTGTTTCAATCATGGAGCCTTTTGGTCGGCGGCGGCCATGGGGAAGTGCGTGATGCCGGCCGCGAGCGCCACCTGCGTGATGCCCGCGACGTTGTTCACACCCAGCTTCTTCATCATCGTTTTGCGGTAGCTGCGGACAGTTTGCAGCCCGAGGTCGAGCATCACGGCGATCTCCTTGCTGGTTTTGCCTTCCGCGACCAGGCGCAATACCTGCAATTCGCGCGGCGAGAGATCGTCCAGCGTGGAGGAGGCCGGCTTGGACTCGAGGTCGCCGCGCTGGATGCGATGCAGCAACCGATCGGAAACCTGCGGGCTCAGGTACGAGCCGCCCTTGGCCACCGCGCGCAGAGCGTCGAGGAGATCGTTGTCGGAAGCTTTTTTCAGTACGAAGGCGCGGGCGCCCGAGCGAATGGCGCTGACCACGGAATGCTCGTCATCGTACATGGAAAGAATGATGATCTTTACTTCGGGGCAATGCCGCAAAATTTCGGTGGTGGTCTCGATACCGTTCAAACCGGGCAGGCCGATGTCCATAAGGATGATGTCCGGCCGTTTCTTGCGGCACATCTGGACTGCTTCGGTGCCGCTCTCGGCCTCGCCGAACACAGCGAACTCTTCACTGTGACGCAGTATGGCTTTAATGCCATCTCGCATGATTTTGTGATCGTCCACCAGGAGCACTTGAAACGCCATGGCCGTTAACTCCCGCTCTCCAATGTCGCCGCCGGCAACGGAAAACTGGCACGAATGAGGCTGCCCTTGCCGGCAGTCCTCTGGATCTTGAGCGTCACGTGGTTCTTGGAAGCATAATAGTCCATTAGCAGCCGCCCGAGCGGCTCGGAATCCGGGTCCACGCCGTCTGCGCTCCCGTTGTCGGTGATCTCAAGCACGTATTCACCTTGCGACCGCTTCACGTAAATGTCGATCAGCGAGCAGCCGGGCGCCGCCATCGCGGTTTCCAGCGCGCACTCGGTCATTTTGTAGAAGGCCTTGGCCAAAATGGTGGGTACGCGCAGCGACGCGTCAAAATGCAAGCGCAGTGTGCCCGAGAAATTCGCGCGGGCTGTTCCGGCCAGACGGTCAAGGGCGAACTGCAGTCCGGCCCGTTCGACAATGGAAGGGTTCAGTTCGTTGCTGATGTCGCGCAATTGTTCGATGGCCTGCTCCAGCAGCTCCTGGATTTCAGCGGCGCGGGCGTCTATTCCGGGGGCTTGCTCGCGGAAGTCCATCCGCAATGCATCTAACTGCAATCCCACGGCGCTCAAGACCTGGCTCACGTCGTCATGCAAAAGGCGCGACACGCGAGCCAATACGGTCTCGTGCTCGTTGATGGCGGCGAAGAGCATTCTTGCCAGAGCAGGTGTAGTGGCACTTGCCAAGCTTTTATCTTTCGTAGGACGCTTATCGCTCATCATGCATGATTTTCCGCCGAAACGCAACCAGAACGAATTGTTTTACCTCTGTCGGCTGTCTGGCGCGGGGAGCGCGAATCGGCGTTCGATCTCGAGCGAAGCGCTGGCGGCATCCGCGAACAGAACCGCCGACAAGCCCAACGCTTTGGCGGCGCGGATATTGGCTTCCCGATCATCCAGGAACAGCGCGTCAGGAGCGGCTACGCCGAGTTGCTGCAAGCAATGCTCATAAATTTCGGGCGCCGGCTTGCACCGGCCGACCTCGCAGGAAAAGACGCGGGTGTCGAAATCGGGAAGCCATGCGCAGCGGAGGATGTAATCGCGGATCGGCGCGGGCATGTTGGAGAGAAGAGCCGTGCGGATACCGGCGGCGCGAAGGTCGTGCGCCCATTGCGACATCACCGGCGCGGGATGGGACCAACTGCGGCTGTCGATTTCGATCAGCGCCGAAATCTGGTCCAGCGTGAGCGTGCGTGAAGCTGTTCGCGCGACATTGTTCCAATAGGCGATGGGGTCGAGCGAGGCTGCGTCGTATGCGACGCGAAACTGCCAATAGATTTCGGCGAATCGCGGAACAGGCAGTTCGAGAATGTCGGCCATGGCCTGCACGTCAGCGGCAGGTTGCGATTCGGACAGGACGTTGCCGTAATCGAAAATCACTGCTTTGGGAGAAACTCGCACCTAACGATGGTAACGTTGCTCGCGATGAGCGGCACGTGGCTGACGTGCCCGGCTCGGTAGGTTCAGCGAACTACAGAGCCGCGCGCGTGAGCAAGCGGTTATGCCGCTTTGATCTCGGTCCACAGGCGATCGCGCAAGCGCTGGGTCGCGGGGTCCAGCGTGAGCGCCCATTCCCCGCGCGCGACAACATCCGGCGCCGGGTAGAGAGTAGGATTGTCGCGAAACTCGGGCGGCAGGATTTTGCGGGCGCCCGCGTTGGTAGTAGTGGTGCGCGCGGTGAGCGAGTTGGCGGCGCCGATGTCTGGCCGCAGCAGAAAATTGATGAACTGGTGCGCGAGCTCCTGCCGCTTGCTTTCGCGCAGGATCACGGAGGCATCCGGATAAACGGCGTAGCCTTCGGCCGGATAGACGAAGCCGAGATCTGGCGAAGAGTCCATGGCCTGCTGCGCCGTCGTGTTCCACATGTGCGCGGCCAGTACGTCGCCCGAGACCAATTGATCGCGCGCTTCAGCGTTGAGATAGGCGCGCAGCAACGGCTTCTGCCGGATGGCCTCGGCGCGAGCGCGATCAAGCTGTGCGGGATCGGTGGCGTTCACGGAGAGGCCGAGCTTCTTGAGCGCCGCGCCCATGGTATCAAACGGATCGTCGAGCATTGTCATGCGGCCACGCAGGCGCGGGTCCCACATATCGGCCCACGTTTTGGGCGGCGGATCCAGCTTGCGGTTGTAGGCGATGCCCGCGGCGGTGACCATGTAGGGGATGGACCAGTTGAGGTTAGGATCCCAATCGGGCCGCTGGAATCG
>Ga0302324_100004903_pt1 | contig 29470 bp, 30 predicted proteins | sample Palsa_T0_1_FD_201949 | JGI IMG/M metagenome (GOLD analysis project Ga0302324, IMG submission 201949) | Peat permafrost microbial communities from Stordalen Mire near Abisko, Sweden - Palsa_T0_1 | ecosystem: Environmental > Terrestrial > Soil > Palsa > Peat permafrost | place: Sweden: Abisko...
CGCGCGATACAAAACCATCCTCTTCGCGTCCACCTCGCTCATCCTCGTCCTATTCCTGAGCGTTCGCATAGCGCGCCGCATCGTCGATTTCCCCGTCTACTATTGGACCTCGCTGGCCTTGCTCACCGGATACGCCCCTGTCTACGGACCCGGCAGCGGCATGGGATTTCCCCAGTTCTACCGTTACCCGCCGTTATTCCTGCTTCTGTTCTCCCCTCTCACCCTGTTGCCCTTAAAATCCGCCGCCGTCCTCTGGACCGCCCTGCAATTTGCCGTCCTCTACTTTCTTGCGCGCGCCTTGTTCCTTCGCCTGCAACTGAACGGTATTCTGGCCCGCATCTTGGCCCTGCTTCCGGCTGCGCCTTATCTGGTGTTGGAATTCCATTATGGCAACGCGCAATTCTATGTCTTTGCCCTGGTCGCCCTGGCGCTGCTGTGCATGAAGAAAAGACCCATCCTGGGCGCCTTCGCTCTTGCCTTGGGAATCAGCCTCAAAGTCTGGCCACTCTTTTTTGTGCCTTACTGTTTCGCCTTGGGTTACCGCCGCGTCGCGCAATGGACACTGGGGATCGCCCTGGGCCTTACGCTCGTACCCGCCGCCTTTCTCGGCCCGCGGACCTATGCGCAACTCCTGAAACAATGGGGCGCGCAGGAGTTCGGCTTGGCCGCAACGCCCGGTGAGCCGCCCGGCCTGGTCGGCTTCCCCAGCCAGTCCCTCCACAGCATGATGATGCGCACCTTCGTCTCCCTCGATTACTCCAGGCTGCCCGATTCGAATTACCCGAAATTCAACCTGGCTGCGCTCGATTCGCGCGCAGTGGAGTTGGCGTGGGCCGTCCTCGCCGCGGCCGGTTATGCCGGGTTACTGCTCTTCGCTTCGCGCCAAAGGGACGCGCCTCGATTCGAATCTGGCCCACCGGAAACTCCGCAATGGGAAACCAACGCGCGGGAAATAAATGAACTGAGGGTTCACTCCGTGGCCTTCTGCGGTTATCTCTTGCTGCAGCCTTTTACCCAGAGAACCGATCTGGTCGTTCTCCTCTGGCCCATCCTCGTCGGCGCCGGTCTCCTTTACCGGAATCAGGTTTACCGGGAGCAAGTCCTGCCGCGCTGGTCCCAGGCGGCGCTGTGGGCCGCCCTGTCGCTGATGGTTCTCCAGGCTTTACTGCCCGGCGCGGCCACCCAGCGCACCTTGGAAGTCCTGGGATTGAATTTCTGGCTGACCTGCCTTTTGACCTTCGGCCTCTTGGCCACGAAAAAAAACGGCACACCACTCCGCGTCGCCCAAACAGATAACTAAGTTTTGGCGCTTAATTCACGCCGTCGCGGCCTTGCCATACTTCTTTACAGCCTGCTCGATCCCCGAACCACCCGCCGCCAGGTCTTGAAAATTCATGGCTGGCCGGAGCGTAACCCTGGCGCCAAAGGCGTGAAACCACGGCTCGGCTATCGCCGGCAATTGCGACGACTCCTTCATGTCAAAAAATATATACCCGGTGCGTTCGCCATTATCCTCGGCGAAGTAGGCCGCTTCAGGCTTGAGATCGTCGAGGATACTCTTCATCGTGCTCCCTAACGTGCCGCTGCGGCCCGCCGCATTGCCAGCCTCCACGGGAATAGAAACCTTAAGTAACATGCGCATCGGATGTGCCCTCCTCGGGCGGCCCGCATTATATACACATGTCCGGTGCGGGAGCAGAAACCCCGCGGGCGCCGCACACCCCGCTGTTAAGCGTGCAGAGGTCGACCTCATCCAGGCGACCGCACGCGCACCCGCTCGAAAACCACCGCTACATCGACCATGCAGCACTTGGAGCCGGCCGTTCGAACGGCTCCGCCTGCGTTCTTTTTCACCCTTCTGTAATAGTACCGTATATGTTACCATTGTCCATGGTCGAAGTCCGCGAATACCTGGAGCGGGACGGGCGGAGTCCTTATGCCGCCTGGTTTGACCGTCTACACCAGGAGGCGGCCACCAAGATTGCGGCGGCCCTGGCGCGCATCCAGCAGGGCAATTTCTCCCGCGCCAAGGGCGGAGGGACCGGCATGTATGAGTACCGCATCGATTTTGGCCCGGGTTACCGGATTTACTTCGGCCGGGATGGCGAACGGCTCGTAATCCTTGTTGGCGGCGGAACGAAGAAACGCCAACGGGAAGACATCCAGACCGCCCTGGCGCGATGGCAGGACTATAAACAGAGAAAACGGACGGAAAGGTGACTATGGCTTTGACACGGGATTTCAAGGAAACAATCCGGGCGCGTGTAAAGCGCGACCCTGGCTTTCGCAAAGCCCTCCTTCGCGAGGGAATCGAAAACTTTCTTTCCGGCGATGTGGAAACCGGCAAGATCATACTACGCGATTTCATCAATGCCACGGTTGGCTTCACGAAACTGAGCGGCGTTACCCACCGCTCGGCGAAAAGTCTCATGCGCATGCTCGGTCCCCGCGGCAATCCCCAGGCTCGCAACCTGTTCGAGATCGTCGCCTATCTACAGCGCGCTGAAGGCGTGCGCTTCCAGGTCCGCTCCACGCGCGCGGCCTTGCGCAAAAAGCGCCTTCCCCGGAGAGGACAACGCAAAGCTCGCCCTTAAGCCATAGGCGCCGCCTAAACTACCCGGCACTCCGCCCTGCCGTTCGAACGGCAATAACCCATTCGAATCGCTCAATATTCTCCAATACCACATAGTAAATATATGTTGCCTTTGTGACTAACCCGTGCTAACGTGTGGCATGTCGCCTCAAGCAGCCCACTTCCCCGCGCCAATCGAACCCGCTGGAGCCTTGGCAAAGGCGGACTGTCATTCCAGGTCTGCTGCCTTTTTACGGGCGAGGAATCCCTTCCTCTCCTCTGCATTCCATTTAAGGTGCAACCCGTGCACAATCAACACTTCCACGAAAACCGCTTTTAACTCTCCCACAATCAACACTTACAAAAGGCAATTATCCCGTCTGGACAAGTATAGGGTTAAGGGGTAGTCTATGCCTTATGGAAATGTCGGGAATCGTCCGTCTCGGAAGCGTTTGGTGATGCTTACCTATAACGTCTTCGGCGATGAAAGTTCAGACCAGAAGTGTGAAGTCGTGTTCGCTGTGGGTGGCATCTTTGGTGATGAAACTCAATGGGATTCCCTTGCGACAAAATGGGTGGGAATAACACAGGGCGAGGAATTTCATGCCGCCGAGTGGGATAATCCAGAACGCGGAGATCAGTACAAGGCACTGACTTTAGCATTGGCCGAAAGCATGCTTGTGGGATGGGGAGACGCGATGGACGTGCGCGAATATGCGCGTCTATTCCCAGATGCGGTGCAGCAATTACCTTATTATTTTTGCTTTGGGGCCGTCATAGAGCACTTCGCTAAATACACGCCACTTTGCATCCCCCGAGGAATTGTAAACTTCACTTTCGATCAAAACCTACAGGTCCAGCGCCATGCCAGCGCTATCTATCACGACATGTTGGATAATCCCGCATGGACGGACCGTCAATATGTTGCTGACGAAATCACCTATTCGACACGGAAGAATCCAAAGATTCAAATTGCCGACCTGTGGACTAGGGAAATTATGAAGCATGTATATAACTTGCACGGGCCGCAACAACGTCCAATGCGGCGGTCTTTAGCCGCGCTACGAAAAACAAACCGATTTGGCTTCGATATTCACGAGACAGATTTTTTCGAATCAATGAAGAAAAAGTTTTCCGAGACATACCGTGAGGGCAGGGCGATCGGTGAATACGAGGCATGGAGAGATAAGCTGGGCATCCAAGACAATACTGAGTCACGGTTGAGATATATGTTCTATCTCAACAAAAAAGAAGCGGGAAAGATTAGCGATGCTACACTATGAATAATGGCACCCAAAAAGTTAGCGCCACGCAAGGAAACCAAAAAGAAAATGCGCCCCCTGACGCAAGGCGCATTCCATGGCCTTCTGAGGCGTGCGGTTACGACGCCCGCTCTGAAACCCGCGACAAAATAGCGCGGAACTGCTGGTTTCCCATATGACGGCGGTTATAGCGGAAGGCATATTCGTCAAGGTAGCTCTGCAACATCTTCGCACTGACGTTGTGATAAACCCCGCCGATACCCCGCTTTACAAGGCTCCAGAATCCCTCAATCGCCTGAGTGTGAATGTCGCCAGACACATAAATTTTCGCGCTGTGACGGATGCGCTTGTGGACGTAGCCGTGTTTCTCCAATCCATCGTACGAAACGTAGTCATCGGTGAAAACGGTACTGCCCGGAAGGATGTATTCCTTCGCCAGACCGTGCAGAGTGTCGCGCCGCGCATTCTCAGCAACGCGGGCGATCACACGGCCCGGACGATTGGCAGTGCTGCGCTCCACCATCCCGATCACCGCAACCTTGTGACTTCCGTGCGATGGCCGTCCCTGCCCGCCTTGCCGCCGTCGCTTGCCGCCATGGTACATCTCATCCATCTCAATCGTCGAACCCTCCAACTGCATGTCTTCGGGTTCTGCCAGCAGCTTGCGAACCTGATTGAAAATGCGCCATGCAGTCTTGTAGGTAACGCCAGTCTCGCGCTGGATTTGCTTTGCCGATATGCCGCAACGGGTAGACCCCATCAAATACATCGCATAGAACCAAGTCTTGAGCGGAGTAGTGGTCTTTTCGAAGATGGTGCCCGCCAGTGGGTAGATGTGATTCCCGCAATGGTCGCATGCAAACGCTGTGCGCCCGCTTACACGGTGATGCTTGCGCTCTTGACCGCACTTCTCGCAGTGGGTAATGCCATCAGGCCAGCGTTGCTCCTTGATGTACTCAAGGCAGGAATCGTCATCTGGAAATTCAGCATGGAACTGGTTGACGGTGTATCGCAGTTCCTTTGGGATGCTCTGTTTGGTCTTCATGATGAGAGCAGTATACTCGGAGCCGTACTTGTTGTCAAGGGATAATTGCCTTACAAAATTGCTGGACTTAAAGTCGCGCAGAATCAACACTTACAAAAAAACAGGGGGTGGGGGCTGCACTTACAGCCCACAAAAATAAAAATGGCGGGGGTAGCCCACCCTGGCTGATCATGTCCACCGTCCAGGCAGGACAATTCGCCCCCGACTTCTCGCTTCCAAGCCTGACCGGTGAGTCCCTGTCCCTGGCCGACGCCCTCCGGAGCGGCCCCGTCTTTCTCGTCTTCTTCAAAATCCTGTGCCCCACCTGCCAGTTCACTTTCCCCTTTATCGAGCGCCTTCATAAAACCTTCGCGGGCGGCGCGGTGACTTTCCTGGGAATTTCGCAGGACGATGCCGAAGCTACAAGGGAATTCTGCGACGAGTACGGCGTCTCCTTCCCCGTTCTCATTGACCTCGAACAGGACGTCTATCCCGTTTCGCGCGACTACGGTCTCACTAACGTGCCCACCTTTTATCTGATTTCAGCGGAGGGAAAAGTGCTAATCGAAAGCGTGGGATTTTCCAAGAATGCCTTGGAGGAGGTTTCCGAATGGCTCGAGAAAACACTCGGCCGCGCCTCGGCGCCGCTTTTTCTACCCGAGGAAATCATTCCGGAGTCCAAACATGGTTGCGGATCGAAAAACTAGCCCGCCCCGCACTTTAAGGACGTCGAAAATGACGCCGCTCGATCGCGGCCCGCGCGTTCACGGCCCGCTTTCCTCTTCCAGGGGCTTCTTGTGTTTCGGCGTTTTCGCGCGCTTGTCGGGAATCACCCGTGCCGGCGGCGGAGAGCCCGCGGCCTCCCGCGCCCGCCGGCGGGCTTCCTTGGCCGCGGTGAATTTTGCTTTGCGCTTTTTGGTCATTGCGGATTCATATCCTAACGCAAGCTGCCCTTCCGGACTTTCGCGCCGCTCGGGCTCGCGCTTTCTCGGATTCACACGTGCCACAGAAAAAACACGCCCAGCGCCGTCAGCGCCAGTCCGTACCAGCGTTCCAGGCGGCTGGCTCGCGTGCGAATCGCAAGTTTCGCCCCCAGAAAAGAAAAAGGTACGGAGCCCAGCGCCACCACTCCGGCGACTGCCCAGGAAATATGCCCGAGATATGCGTGCACGATGGTTCCCGGCAGCGCCAGCACGCTGGCCACCGCCAGCGAGCAGGCAAACGATTTCTTCAGCGGCAGTTTCAGGATTCGTGCGTAACTGGGAGCCAGCAGAAATCCCCCGGAATTGGCCAGCAGCCCGGAGACCAGTCCGATGACCAGAGCGACGGCCACCACGCGAAATCGCCAGAAGGATGGGCGCTCGTATTCGGGATCCTCGTCCGTCCGCCCCTTCTCCTCGGGATTAAAAAGGAACATCATGCCGAATCCAAGCACCAGTAATCCCGTAAGAATCAGCAGCGGCCGCGCTCCGGTAAGCCCGGTCAGGAAAGATCCCGCCACCGTGGCGGGAATTCCCACGCCGATGCTCCACCAGATAAGCTCCCAATCCAGCAGGCGCGCCTCCCAGTATTCCGCCGATGCGATCAGCGTGCCCGGCACGGTGGCCGGCAACGGAGACGCCACGGCCACAAATCCTGGAAAACCGAGCAGACTCAGCAGCGGCGTGGCAACGGCGCTGCCTCCCTTGCCAAACAGCCCGCCCAGAAAACCCACAAAGACGCCGACAAGAAAAGCTCCCGCGTGCCGCCAGTCCATCCGGTTCCCCTTGCTGAAGCCGCGCCAAATCGAGACGGCGGCGAATAACGACTACTTACCGGCAAATAATAAAAGGACATCCAGCACGGCCAGGATCGCCACCGCAACTTCAAGCACAAAGGATCGCGAGTCGTGAAACTGGTCGATCATGGAATCGTACAACTCTCCCGCCGTGCGCAACTTTTCGTCCACCAGAGTGCGGTATTCGGGAACGCCGATCCGCGCCGCCGCCAGCTCGTACAGCCGCGCGTAATAAATATCGCTGACAAACTTGATGGCGTTATCGATGCGCTCGGTCAGTTCCATCACGTCCAGCCGGATGGTGTTGAAGCGCTGCGCGTCGCGCGGCAGGCTCCAGCGGGAGAACAGGAAATTCCGCTTGCGCTCCAGAGCCGCGTAGATTTCAGACAACAGCCGGGTCATCAATCCATCGTAGTAGCGAAACTCCAGAAGCTGCACCTTGGCGTATTCCAGCACTTGATTGGTGGCCTCGGCATCCTCCGAGCGGTCGTACACGAAAGCCGCGGAGGCGCCGGCCACCACCAGGTCCGTGGGATAATAGGACATATGACTTTCCAGCAATTTGGCGGTGGTTTGCGGCGACAGCGGAGACAGGTCGCCGCGAATCATTTGCGCGATCGCCGGCCCGTGAGTCGACAGCATTTCCGCGGCCGTGGGATGCCGCTCCTCCCCGGCCTCTTCCATCTTCTGGACATTAATCACCAGATACTCTTCCTGCAGCCACTCCTTGGTGGGGCGAGTCACCGCGGGCGCTATGCGATTCAGGCTTCCGCGCGCGATCTCCCGGGAATGCGGTTCGAGATCGTCGGGTTCCATCCAGCGGACCGCTTGCGCCACGATCGATTCCCAGGTGGCCTCGAACGGCACGTCGTACTGCAACGCCACCACGCCGAAGGCATAATACTTGATCGCGCAGACGGCTTGCTGGCCGGCGCTTACGGTGACGCAGTCCACCGCTTCGACGATGGGAGGCCGCTCGAAACGAATGTAATCCGGCGTGCGCCGCGGAAGGGCGCCTTTCGCGGGTACCGCGCGCGCGCCCAGCACTTCGCCGAGCTTGGCCAGATCGATAGCCTCGGCCACGTCGTAAAGCAGCAGAATCCGGAAACTGCCGTGCAGAACCAAAACCCTTACCTCGACGAACACAGACTAGCACGATCCGCGGGATCGGCCGGGACGTTGCGTCCAGCCGCGGCCGGGTGTATCGTACGGCCCCCGGAAACACAACTTACCCTTTCGCCGAGGAGGATTCCATGATCGTGGTGCGCAACTGTTTTACCGCCAAACCTGGAAATGCCAGCAAGCTGGCCGCGCAACTGAAGGAAGCGGCGGCCACCGCCAAAATTCCCAAGTATCGCCTGCTCACGGATCTGACCGGAGATTTCAACCGCGTCATCCTGGAATATGAAGCCGAAAACATGGGCGAGTTTGAAGCTCGCATGAAAGAATACGCCACCAACCAGGCCTTTCGCGACAAGATGAAAGGCTACACCGATTTATGGACCACCGGCAGCCGGGAGATTCTGCAAATCGCCTGACCAAGGCTGTCTCTCGCGTCGGCTCTAGGCGCTAGGCCGTGCCCGCACCGGCGGCGCAGCGGCGTTTTATTTTTGCTCGGCGGGCGTGGCCGTGGCGGGCCCCATGCCCACGATTTCCAGAACGGTATCGCCATCCTTGGCGCCGTCGTAGTGGATTTGTTTTGCATAGTGCGTAACGAAGCTGCCCGTGGGCATCGGCACCATGCCGTCCGGGTCGTACTTGGCGCCGGTGTTCACCCACCAGGTTCCCGAAAGCACCGTGATGTAGCGGTCGTTGGGATGAAAGTGCGGCCGGCTGTTGTGATGCGCGGACCACTTGTTGAGAATGATGTAAAGACCGGGTTTGCTGGGATCGCCGTACAGCACGGCGGTGCTGGCTCCGGTCGGCGAATCGCTCCACTTGATCTGGTCGGGAAGTTTGTAGGTCAGCGCGGCGGGATCGAGCTGGGGGTCCCTGGCCGACCCCAGCGACACCAGGACAACGATTCCCACGGCCACCAGAACGCAGCGCCCCAGCGCTGTGAAATTGAACTTTGGATTGAAATGGAAATTCAAATGGGAATTGAATTTGCGATTGAACATGATTTTCTCCTCCATCGTCGGTCGAAACTGGCGCGAGGATTCCATTCGAGCCTAGCGCGCCGGACGCCCCTACAGGCTTCACAGAATACTCCCGAGGGCCCCGGCGCGAAAGTTTTTGCGGCCGGCGATTGGCGTTGCGCAATACGATGACGAACGAGTCGACGACGGGCAATACGAGCAAGTGCGCGGTGTGCGGAGCGAGTTCCTGGTGCGAGGTTTTTTCGGCGCGGGACCGGCTGCATCCCTCCGGCGAAACCTTTCCCATCGCGCAATGTCTTCGTTGCGGTGTTCTGCGAACGCTGCCGGAGATGAGCGATGCGGAATTAGCGGCGTTCTACCCCAACGATTATTGGGGAGAGAAGGAAAACACGCAGAAATGGATTCGCTCTTCGCAGCGGGAGAAAACGGATTTTCTGCGCGCATACGGCATTTCCTCAGGAACTATTCTCGATGTGGGCTGCGGCGCGGGGCTGTTTCTTCGCGCGCTGGACGCGGAAAAATGGGAGCGCTTCGGCGTGGAGACGGGGCCGCCGGCGGCGCAGGCTGCCGCGCGGCGCCTGGGCGACAAACATATTTTTTGCGGCACGCTGCCGCAAGCGGCTTATCCCGAAACATTTTTCGACGTGGTGACGTTCTGGTCCGTGCTGGAGCACACCAACGAGCCGCGCGCGCAACTGGAAGAAGCGCGGCGGATTCTGAAGCCGCGCGGCACGGTGATCCTGCAATTGCCCAATGCCGGCAGTTACCAGGCGCGCTGGTTTGGCGGAGACTGGTTTTCGCTGGACGCCCCGCGCCACCGCTACCATTTCAATCGCGACACGCTGGGGCGGCTGCTTGCGGAAACCGGCTTTTCCGTTTATGGCGCGCGCCGCTTTTCCAAAACGCATAACGCGCATGCGCTGCGGCAAAGTTTGAAGACGCGGCTGCGCGCGGGCAACTCGCTGACCGGCCGGGCCCTTTTCCTGGCGTGCATCCCATGGATCAAACCGTGGGACTGGATGCAGTCGTCGCTGGGCCGGGGCGCCACGCTTACCCTGGCTGCGCGCCTGGATTGAGGCTGTTTTTCGAGTTATCGCGCATCAACTTCGTGTATCTGGGGAGGTTTGCTTTTCGGCGCGCGCGCGTTCGCTTTTGTTGTCGAATACCAGGACGTCCGGGCGGCGGCGCAGTTCCTCAAAGATTGCCAGCACTTCGCGATCGCTGCGTTTTGCCGCGGCCAGCTCCTCGTAGCGCCTCCGGCGAATTGCCGGGAGGTTTTTTCTGGCGGAAAACAGGGCCGCGAGGAAATCGCCGCGATCGCTGAGCGGAGACAAAAGCGCGAGCAAACTGACCCACAAAACATGGGAAGCCAGAAAGCCCGCATCCTGCAGATGAATCCAGTGGGCGATCAGACGATTGCGTTGGCGCATGCGGCGAATCTTCCTGGGATCCAGGCGGCCCATGGTGGAGGAAACGGGATGGCGCACCACGGATCGCGGCTCGTAGCAAACCGTAAAGCCGCGCTTCCAGGCGCGGTAGCTAAGCTCCACATCTTCCCAGTAAGCGGGAGCGAGCAGCGGTTCAAAGCCTCCCAGAGCCAGCCATTTTTCACGGTCCAACATGGCCGAGCCGCCGCTGGCAAACATGGAATAGAGTTTTGCACTTCGCTCGGGACCTGCGTCGTCGAGAGAATTCGTGGCTGCGGCCGGACGCGGAATCCAGCTCTGGTGAACGCGCAGAAAACCGCGCGCGAAACCGCCCATCTGGCCCACGCCGCACTCTTCTCCGGTTCGGGGATCGATCACGCGGCAATGCACGGCGAAAACACTGGGATCCTCGAAGTGCCCGGCCAGAGGAGCGATGCAATCCTCGGAGAGTTCCACGTCGTTGTTGATGAGAAAGACCAGCGGATGGCGAGCCGCGGCGACACCGGCGTTGGCGGTGGCGCTGAATCCGCGGTTTTCCTCATTCTGGAGGAATCTTCGCGCAACGGCAGATTCATTTGCATTTTCCGCGGCTCGACCGGCGTCTTGCGAGCCAAGGGCCAGAAAATTCCGCTCGCGAAGATAGCTCACGGAATCGTCAGTGCTCGCATCATCCACCACCAGGATTTCCACGGGCGCGCCGGCGGCGCAATAGCGGTTGGCCGCGGCAAAAACCGACGGCAGGAATTGTTGAAGAAGTTTTAGCCCATTCCAATTGGGGATGACGATGCTGACGGCGCGTTTCATGAGTTGAGAGGTGGCGTGGAAATGCGCTTGCGCGCCTGCATCTTAGCAACTCGCGCGATTCGTCCGCGCTCGCTTTTCACACCCATGGGCAGGCGACCCAGCGGCCTTCCTTGAAGATCAGCGGAGGGACTTCGTCGGCGCAGGAGGGCCTGGCGATGGGGCAGCGCGTGCGAAACGCGCATCCGGACGGTTTATTGATGGGATTGGGGACGTCGCCGGTGAGAAGGATGCGGCGGTCGCGGGAACCATTGGGATCGGGGCGCGGAACCGCGGAGAGAAGCGCGCGGGAATAAGGATGCATGGGATTGCGGTAGATCAATTCGCCGGGACCGATCTCCACGAGGTTGCCCAGATACATCACGGCGATGCGATTGGAGATATGGCGCACGACGGAAAGATCGTGGGCGATAAAGAGGTAGGAAAGCTTGAATTCGTCCTGCAAATCCTGCATCAGATTCACGACCTGGGCCTGAATGGAGACGTCCAGGGCGCTGACGGGCTCATCGGCAATGACGACCTTGGGGTTGGTGGCCAGCGCGCGGGCGATGCCGATGCGCTGGCGCTGCCCTCCGGAAAATTCATGGGGGTAGCGGTTGGCCTGCTCGCGCGTGAAACCCACCTTGCTCAACAGCCAGGTGACGCGATCTTTTCGTTCACGAGTGGTGGTGCTGGTATGAATTCTCAGCGGCTCTTCGACGATCTGCTCGACGGTCATGCGCGGATTGAGCGAGGAGTAGGGGTCCTGAAAAATCATCTGGATGTCGGGGCGATAGGGGCGCATTTTTTTGCGGCTGAGCTTTGCAAGATCGACGGCGGGACCGCCGGGGGCGGAGACGGGGCGATAGAGAATGCTGCCGGAAATCTCCACGCCATAGACCATGGCGCGCAGGATGTTGACCACCGCGCGGCCCACGGTGCTCTTGCCGCATCCGGACTCGCCGACCAGACCCAGCGTTTCGCCGTGTTCCAGCTCGAAGGAGACGCCGTCGACGGCCTTGACCTCGGCGATCTTGCGCGCGAAAACGCCTCCGGTGACCGGGAAGGCCACGCGCAAATCCTGGATTTCCAGAATGTTCACGGGTTCACCAGATGGCAGCGCACCCAGTGGCCGGGGGAAGTTTCGATGAGCTGGGGCTCGACCAGCACGCAGCGCTCGAAGCGTTCGGAGCAGCGGGTTTCAAATTTGCACCCGATGGGCAGATCGAAAATGCTGGGAACATTGCCGGGAATGGCGGGAAGGCGGCGGCGCCGCTCGCCATCCACGGCGGGCAGGGAAGCCAGCAGGCCGCGCGTGTAGGGGTGCAGAGGATTGGCGAAAAGTTCCTTTACCGTGGCGACTTCCTGGATTTTTCCGGCATACATGACGATCACACGATGGCAGGTTTCGGCCACCACCGCCAGGTTATGGGTGATCAGGAGAATGGCGGCGTCGCGGCGCTGATCCTTGATGCGCAGCATGAGGTCCAGAATCTGCGCCTGAATGGTGACGTCCAGAGCGGTGGTGGGCTCATCGGCCAGTAGCAGCGAAGGGTTGCAGGCCAGGGCCATGGCGATGACCACGCGCTGGCGCATGCCGCCGGAAAACTGCTGGGGATAATCCTTCATGCGCGAAGCGGGGGCGGGGATGCCCACCAGTTCGAGCATTTCCACGGAGCGCTGGAAGGCCGCTTTTCTGGATACGCGCTCGTGCACCAGCACGGCCTCCATCATCTGCATGCCGATGGTGAAAACCGGATTCAGCGAGGTCATGGGTTCCTGAAAGATCAGGCTGATCTCCTTGCCGCGAATGGCGCGGATTTCGTCCCAGGAGAGCTTCAGCAGATCGCGGCCATGGAAGAGAATTTCACCCTCGACAATTTTTCCGGGGGGATCGGGGATGAGGCGGAGAATGCTCATGGCCGTGACGCTTTTGCCCGAGCCGGACTCGCCAACCAGGCCGAGCACCTCGCCGGGGAAAATGTCGAAGTCCACGCCGTCCACAGCCCTGGCCATGCCGGCTTCGGTGTGGAAATAGGTCTTGAGGTTGCGAACCTGCAAGAGCGGTGTGAGAGCAGTGCTCAACGCAGCCTCGAGTATTCCTTGGGATCGAAGGCTTCGCGAACCGCCTCCCCGATGAAAACGATGAGCAGCAGGGTGATGAACATGGCGGCCAGGGGAAAAAAGACCAGCCACCATTTCGTCAAATTGTCCACGCCCTGGCCGATCAGCTCGCCCCAACTGGGCGTGGGGGCGGGAAGGCCAAAGCCGAGAAAATCCAGGGCCACCAGCGCGCCGATATTGGCGACGACCATGAAGGGCGCGAAGGAAACCACGGGCGTGAGCGAGTTGGGAAGGATGTGCCGGAAGATGATGGAGCGGTCGGTGGCGCCGATGGCAATGGCGGCGGCCACGTAGTCCTTGGTCTTCTCGCGGTAAAATTCGCCGCGCAGATAGTAGGTGATGCCCATCCAGTCGAAGGCCGTCAGGATGAAAATCAGCAGCCAAAAGGAGGGCTGCAGGACCAGATTTCTTTCCGGCAGATAGATGGGCACGACGATGGAACTGACGATGATAATGGTGTAGAAAAACGGCAGCGATGACCATATTTCAATCACGCGCACGCCCAGAATGTCCAGCTTGCCTCCGAAGTATCCCAACACCGCGCCGACCGTTCCGCCCAGGCCCAGACTGATCACCAGGACCAGAATCGCGAAGGAGAGGGAGACGTTGAATCCATAGGCCAGGCGCGCAAAGATGTCCCGGCCGCGGTCATCGGTGCCGAAAATGTGCTGCCAGGAGGGGGGATTAGGAGGATCGCCGGGGAGGTCCAGCAGGGATTCCGTGGGGCTGTAGGGATAGGGAGGCAGGAGCACCCAGTTGCCTGATTTCTCCGAGTGAAAGGTTTGCGATAGGGCGCGATAATCGGGCTCGCCGAAGGTTTGCTGGCCGAACGTGGCGGCCGGATGATACTGGGCGATGGGGAAATACCAGTGGCCCTGGTAGCGCACGGCCAGGGCGATGTTGTTCACCAGCAGCGGCAGGAAAAAAGAGAGCCCATAGGCCGCGACGATGAGGAGGAAGGAATAGTATCCGCGCTTGAGGGCACGAAACTTGCGGACGCGCTTCTGAAAGATGGAGAGAGAACGGGCAGCCGCAGGGGTTCCGGTTGCAACTGTTGGGGGAATCTCCGGGAGATTCGCGGACATTTCCACCGGGGTCACTTGAAGCGAATCCGCGGATCCACGATGACGTAGATCATGTCCGAGAGGATGTTGCCCACCAGCAGGAGCAGGCTGGCAATCACCAGAATGCCCAGGGCCACGGGATAGTCGCGCTGCAGGATGGAGGTGTAGCCGAGATAGCCCATGCCGTCGATGTTGAACACCTTTTCGATGAGAAACGAGCCCGCCAGGATGAGACCGATTTCGCTGCCCAGGCCGGTGGAAATGGGAATCAGCGAATTGCGCAGCGCATGGACAAAAATGACGCGCCGTTCGGTGAGACCCTTGGCATAGGCCGTGCGTACGTAATCCTGGCCCAGGTTTTCCATCAGCGAGTTTTTCATGAGGATGGTCAGCGTGGCGAAGGATTCGATGGTGTAGCACAGGACGGGAAGAAACATGTAATGGATCTGCGCGGCAACCTTCTGAAAAAAGTTGAGGTATTCCCAGTCGCTGGGGCGGAATCCGCCCAGCGGAAAAATGCTCCAGAAACTCCCGCCGCCAAACAGGACCAGCAGCGCCGTGCCCAGCGCCCAACCGGGAATCGAGTAGCCGAGGAAAACGATGAGGCTGCTCAGGAGATCGAAACGCGAGCCGTGACGGATGGCCTTGAACACGCCCAGCGGGATGCAAACCAGGTAACTGAGGAAGAATCCCGAAAAGCCCAGGAACAGAGAGACGGGGAAACGAGCTTTGATGACGTCCCAGACCGGATCCTGGTACACGTAAGAGCGCCCCAGATTGAGGTGCAGAACGTTCCACAGCCACAGGCCGTACCGGGTGTAGACGGGCTTATCGAAGCCGTAGTAGCGGCGCATTTCATCGAGGGCTTCTTGCGGAATCTCCGCGTTGGTCCCCCCGCCGCTGACTCCTCCCTCGGTAGCCACGGCCATGCGATAACGCATGATCTGCCGCTCGACGGGGCCGCCGGGAACGAAATTCATCACCAGGAACACGGCCATGGTGATGCCGATGAAGGTCGGTATGATCAGAAGGAAGCGGCGGACAAAGTAGCCAGTCATAAGTCGTTAAGAGGGTTCACCGTGATCCGGCGCGGTCAGTGCGCGGCCGCCGCCGACGATTGCACCGTCTTGTCGTAATCAAGCCAGTAACGATTATCGGTGGGCCCGACTTCCATCTTCATGGATGGGTCGCGCAACGCTTTTTGTAGCTGCGCGTACTTGGCCGGATCGATCCACCACAACTGGTGCGCCGTGTAGTAATCGCCGGTGCGCGTGAGGTAGCCGGGGGGAGTTCCGAACTTGTTCCAATAGGCCAGACGGGTGAAGGGAGCATCCCAGAGCAGGACATACTGGTAGGAATTGGCCAAAATGCCGTCGATTTCGCGGATGATGCGGATGCGATCCGCGAGATTAAAGGTGGCGTCGTACTGCTTGAGGAGCTGGTCGACGTGCGCATCCTTGAAACCCGTCAGGTTGTTGGTATTGTCCACATCGGCCAGGGAGGATTGCCACATGGACTCCATGTCGGGAAAGGGCCCGCTGCCCCAGGCAAAAAGGGCCATCTGGAAGTGCCGCTCATTGGCCATCTGGAACTCAGTTTCCGGAGTGATGAGGCGAAGATTCAAATTGATTCCGACTTTCCGCAAATCCTCCTGGTAAACGGTGAGGTGGGGCTCAAACGTTTGCGAGGTGTAGAGCAGTTCGATTTCCAGCGGCTTGCCGTTTTTGACGAGCCTGCCTTGATCGTCGCGGGAATTCCAGCCGGCCGCGGCGAGCAGTTTCAGAGCGCCCGCGGGGTCGTAATCGTTCTGGGGATTCGAAGGATTTTCGTACGGCGTTCCGGAGTTATAGGAATTTTGGGGCTGATATTCATTGAACATGATCTTTTCCAGCAACAATTTGCGGTCCAGGAGCAGGGCCATGGCTTTGCGGACGCGAATATCGTCGAAGGGCGGTTGGCGGGTATTGAGGGCCATTCCTTCGATGCCTTGCGGGTAGTTGTTGAATATTTTTCGCTTCTGAATGAGCCCGCGCTGAACATTGTCGAAATTCATGTCCTCCACCCACTGGCGGGCGCGGTTGATATAGAAGATATCCAGATCGCCTCTCTTAAACTTCTCAAAAGCGAGATTATCGTCGCGCACGACGGCGAAGCGCAATTCGTCAAAGTTGCCCAATCCCACGTTGGCTCTGGCCTTGACGGCCCAATAGTCGTTGCGGCGCCGCACGGTGATGGATTGGCCCTTATCCACGTCCTCTTCGCGAATGGTGTAGGGGCCGGAGCCGGGCAGGAGCTTGAAGTTATATTGCTTCAGATAAGCGTCTCCGTTGACGGTTTTCAATTCACGTGCCGGAAGGATGAGCATGGTGGCGAAATACAGGAAGGTCCGCCAATTCACCTGCTTGGTTTGGACCCGAACGATGTATTTGCTTTCGGCCACGGGGCGATTGAGCTTTCCGTAGATCAACGCATTCATGGGGGACTGCAGGGTCTTATCCATCCGGAAGTCGTAGGAAGCCACCACATCGTCGCTGGTGACCGGGGTGCCGTCGGAGAAGCGGGCATTGGGATTGATGCGGAAGCGATAGGTTAATTTGTCCGGGGAGATCTGCCAGTGGGTGGCCAAGGCCGGTATGTAATCCAGAGTTGTGGGATGCAAACCGAGCAGGCTCTCATAGCTCATCGCGGCGATTTCGGCGTTGAATACGGAGTTCGATTCGGGCCCCTCCATGCGGAGGGTCCCCGGAAAATCCGGCAAGCTATCGCGGAATACGCCGCCTTTGAGTGCGCGGGGGTCGCCGATGAGATCAAAATCGCTGTTGGTTTCCCATCCTTTTCCGGTGAAACCCTTGCCGCCCTGCTCGGCGGGGACGGAGGGGTCAGCGCCGGCGTCGGCATCGGGAAAGACGGGATAGTCGGCCTTGTTCAGGGATGCGGGAGTGGCGGGGGCGACGGGCACGGAAACGTCGTCGGCGGGTTCCGGAGTCGCGCTTTTGCCGCAGCCGGCGGCCATGGCCAGAGCCAAGGCCATTGTCAGAGCCAGCAGATTTCTGTTCATCGTTGCTCCCTAGTGGGATGCGCGTGGCGGTTCATGGGAAATGCAGTTGCACCGTTAAATAGGCGGGCTGTATGTACAGCCCGCACCCGAGTTAGACGCGCTGGGTTGAAACCGTTGGGGGAGGCGAGGCGTGGCCCAGGATTGGAATCCGCTAATCGACCCGTTTGGCATCCAAATGTCGCGGCGACCAATCCGACGGCGGAAAGGCGACCTTCCAGAAGGCCCGATTTGGCAAGGTAAAGGAAAGCCCCACCTCTTGTTTACCGCCAGAAGCCTTGACAATGTGGACGATAACACACTCGACTTCGCTTCGGGTACGGGGGTTCAACAGAGTGAGCCGCAGCCCTTTGGTTACCGCCGCGGAGAGAAGAACCGCCGCCCCATGGGGGCTGATTCTCATGGTCTGGGTTCTTTCGATGAAGCGCTCTCCCTGACTGTTTTGGCCCCTGATTTCGACGGGGACGGCGAGGGTCATTCGCTGGCTCCTGCGACGGCTGGCGATCAGCCAGGTGCTTTCCACCAGCGCTCCGAGCCACTTCTCGAGAAGCTGGGAGCTTTCCGGGAGCATGTTCGTGAAGAGCAAGCCGAGGCCCTCGGAAAAAATGACATTCACAACCCTTGCACTGGCGTGGAAAGTCTCGTTTTCCACGGTGATGGATACGTCCAGGGTCAATCCCACGGGGACCACATGGGCAGTCTTCACATGGCATCCTTCGCGGCCGATGTTCACCAGGTGGGCCTCAAACCGCTTGCCGGAGTCGGCTTCCACCAGTTGGACGACTCCGCTGCTTTTGTGGCGCAGATGGCCGCGGCGCTCGCGGCGTCCCGGCCAGGAACCGGCCGCGGGGACGGCTTGCGGAATCTCCGCCAAAGAGGTTTGCTGAACAGGGACGGTGGGAGCGGCGGCAGCTTCGCTGGGATCATCACCTGGAGTTTCTTCGATCTTTCCCGGCCGCTTGGACTTCTCCGCCGATCTGAGCAGGGCTCGAAATCGCGCACGGTCGTCCATTCCCATGCCCATGAATTCAACGTCCATACCCTGGCCCGGGACAATGCGTCGCACAACGGCACGGGCGCGAATTTCCTGATCGGGGCTTTCAAAGAGGAGGTCGATAATCGTTCCCAAAGCCGGCGGGTTAGGGGTCTCCACAGACATGCCGCCCAGATTCAAGTCGGCCATGAGAGACACAATGCGCCCTTTGCCCCCCTGCCAGCTTACGCGCAGTCCCTTCAACTGGTCGGCGTGGGCCTTGGGCCGTTTTTCGATGGGGTGTTCTTTGGCCATTTACGGTGCACGGCGATTCGTGCCAGTTACGATCTTAGTACCATTTCGGGCCGCGTCCATGGCCGGCCTTACCAAGCATGTGCATGAAGTTACTAGGATTTCGTTGGCGGCGCGCCCGTGAAGGGCTCACCGAAAGTGTTGGAGAAGGCCCTACTTACCGAAGAACAATTTTCGCTGATATTCGAACTCGTCACGGATCGCACCGGCGTTGGCACTGGAAGACTCTTCCTGCGGCAATGGATTGGCAGGCTGATTTTCCTTCTTGTCGCGAAGACGGTCCTGCTCAGCGGAATTCCTGGTTTCGCAAAGTGCGATCATGTGTTCCCTCCGAAAATGAGATGCGGCGGATCATCGGATTTCATTTCCCGCGAAGTGCAACCCGCACTCTGTATATTGGGGCGTACAAGCAAATGCCTCAATGAGCCGGAAGGCTCAAACTGCGGGTACGTTGGTTTTAGTACGTGCGGGTGAAATCCAAGCGAGGGGTTCAACGCTGAAGGTTCGGCCATCCGCCGCGCCGCCTTGGCTCTCACCAGGCTAATCAACATGCTCATCAAGGTGGCGATGTGCCGTTGGCAACGCCCGCTGGAGAAGGTGTAGGATTACTGATCGCGAGGAGACTGTGAACAAACGCAAGCTGGGCAATTCGGGGCTGGAAATTTCTCCCCTGGTTTTCGGAGGAAACATCTTCGGATGGACCGCGGATGAATCCACGTCTTTCAAGCTGCTCGACGCGTTTGTGGCCGCGGGTTTCAACGCCATCGATACGGCGGACGTGTACTCCAAGTGGGCTCCAGGGCACAGCGGCGGCGAATCCGAAACCATTCTCGGCAAGTGGCTAAAGCAGGGCGGAAACCGCGGCAAAGTGGTCGTGGCCACCAAGGTGGGCATGGAAATGGGGCCGGGAAAGAAAGGACTTTCCAAGCCCTATATCCTGCGCGCCGCGGAAGATTCCTTGCGGCGTCTGCAGACCGATACCATCGACCTCTATCAATCGCATAGCGACGACGCGGAAACACCGCTGGAGGAAACTCTGGAGGCCTACGCGGAACTGATCCGGCAAGGCAAGGTCCGGGTGATCGGGGCTTCCAACTACAAGGCCGAGCGGCTGGCCGCGGCGCTGGAAATCAGCAAGAAATCGGGCTTGCCGGCCTACCAAAGCCTGCAACCCAACTACAGCCTGTACGAACGCGCGGAGTACGAAGCGCAACTGGAACCGCTATGCCGGAAAGAAGGAATCGGGGTGATCAATTACTTTCCCCTGGCCAGCGGATTCCTCTCCGGCAAGTACCGATCGGAAAGCGATCTGGCCAATAAGCCCCGCGGCCAATTGGTAAAGAAGTACCTTAACGAACGCGGTTTCAAGATTCTTGGCGCGCTCGATCAGGTGGCGGAGAAATACAATGCCACGCCCGCGCGCGTATCGCTGGCGTGGCTGCTGGCGCGTCCCAGCATCACCGCGCCCATCGTGAGCGCTACAAGCCTTGCCCAGCTGCAAGATCTGATTGCGTCGGTGGAGCTGAAACTCGACCCCGCTTCCATCGAACTTCTGGATCGGGCCAGCGCGTAAGGCCCGGGCATCCTCAAACCGTTCGTCTGCAACTAAGAATTTAAATACCGATTCCTCCTCATCTGTACGTACGGTTCCGGCATCGCCCTCAGGGGCGATGCCGGGACGGTGCGCTTTCCCAAGAAATGAAATATGGATTACAGTCTGCCTGCGTGCGGAGGCATCTTTACGGCCGGTCTTCACGCGATCGATTTGGCGAAAGGTTGAAACGAGGAGGAACTCCTTGAATGAATCGCCTCTGATAGGGATACACGCATGCGTATTCGACGCTTACGGCACGGTCTTCGACTACGCCTCCGCGGCGGCGCGCTGCCGCGAGGAGCTTGGCGACAAGTTCGTCCCGCTGAATGCGCTGTGGCGCGAGAAGCAACTGCAATACACGTGGCTGCGTGGGCTGCAGGGCCGGCACGCCGATTTTTGGGTGGTTACCGGCGATGCGCTGAGCTTTGCGATGGAGACACTGGGGCTGTCCGGTGGCGCGCTGCACGAAAGGCTGATGAATCTGTACCTCAGGCTGGAAACGTTCCCCGAAGTTTTGCCCGTGCTGGGCCGGCTGAAGGCCGCGGGGCTCAAGACCGCGATTCTTTCCAATGGTTCCCCCGACATGCTCCAAAAAACCGTGTCCAACGCCGGGATGGGACACCTGCTGGACGCCATTCTCTCGGTGGAGGAGGTCGGCGTGTACAAACCGCATCCCAAGGTGTATCAACTGGCGGTCGACCGGCTGTGCGTTGCGCGCGAGGCGATTTCGTTTCAGTCGTCCAACGCCTGGGATGCCTACGCGGCGTCGGCGTTTGGAATGCGCGTGGTTTGGTGCAACCGCTATGGGCAGCGGCCCGAACACCTGCCCGGCAAGCCGGACCGCGAAGTGAGATCCCTGGCAGAGTTGCCGAGGCTGGTGCTTCCGGGAGGCGCCTCCGAAGACCAAGAGCCCCACGTGGCGTGATATGCTCAGCCAAGCGGTTGGTATTGCCATGTTCACTATCTAGCGATCAGGAGGAACTCCTATGTCACCGGCAGGAATTGGATCGGAAGTCGCATCGGATGTGGTTTATCAGTCTCACGTGAGTGTGGATGCCCGAGCCGGAGGAGTTAAGCTGATCTCCCTGCCCGGGGAATCCGAAGCGGTCATCATGGGCATGCACGGCCCTATCGCGCAACATTACAAACTTGCCGAAGGAGCTTACACGCCGCATGCCGCTACGATCGATTTTGTTGTGGGGGCCGCGGCCGGATGCATGACCGGTACGCTGAGTCGCGCCCTAGCGCAATCCAACATCCCCACCGGCGATGGCCGTTTGCAGGTGGAGGCCTACGGCGAGATCGCCGCGGAAGACGGCGTCCTATTTATCCGGCGGATTCGCGTGGTGGCGCACCTGAAAGCCGAGGCATCGAAACGGGAGCAGGTAGACCGCGTGATTGCGCAATATGCGATGAAGTGTCCGGTTTACCGATCTCTTTATAAGGCGATTGAGATAACCACGGAGTTGGATTTCCAACCCATTTGAGGTTGCCGTTCGGTCTGTTCATGCCCGCAAGGTGGCGGCTCTTTTCCAGTTCATCCTTCGTGGACTGAATCCACCCAAGTTCTATTACTCTCGGTACTACCAGTGCGGGTGCGTTATTGGTTTCCAGTGGCAATCTCAATTACCCTACGCCCATGAGCGAACCCGACTTGGAACTCATCACAAATTCCCCGGTCCTGACCGGGCAACCGCTCCGGGCATCTGCGGCAGTCATTTCCCGTCCCGTGCGCACCGAGCGCAGGCAGATTTCCAGAGCAAAAATCTCACTGCGGATGCGCGTGCGCACCGCCGATTTCAGCGATGGATGCCTGGAGCACGTCGGAAACACGCTGAATGCCTCCCGCACGGCATTCTATTTCCGCGCTCCGCTCGACCGCTATTACAAGGGGATGCGCCTGCGGATCACTTTCCCGTACGATTCGGCCGCGCATACCTGCATGGAAGAGCTGGGGGAAGTCGTGCGAGTGGAACCCGGGGCAACCTCTCACGGCGTGGCCGTGGTGCGTTTGCCGGCGTGCCATGCGGCGGTCTGCGAAGGGCAGGCCGAAGAGCGCGCCGAACGCCGTTCCCACCGGCGTTTTCCGTTCGTGGCCGCCATCGAACTGCCGGATGCACGCATAGGGGCCCCCATGCAGGCGCGCACTTCGGATCTAAGCATGTCCGGCTGTTACATCGACACCTTAAATCCCGCGATTCCGGGCACGGTCCTGTATTTTCGGATGAGCAAGGCGGACGAAGCTTTGGAAGCGTGCGCGGTGGTTTGCACGCAGCATCAAGGGTGCGGTATGGGCGTGGTATTTCAGGATCTCACCGCCGAGCAACAGGCAATCCTAAAAAGTTTGCTGGGCGAATCCGATATGCCGGAGACTCCCCTGGAAACATCGTCCGGCGAAGAGATCCTCCAAACATCCGGGGAGACCACGCAGTCACGCCTGGGCAGGCTCGTCGATATCCTGAACCAAAAAGGGGTATTGAGTCACTCCGAAGTAGCCAAAGTTTCTCCTACGCAAATCGTCGATTGAGGCAGGGCGGGCTCGCAGACCACGGACTTCCCCGGTATCACTGAGCGGGGTCCTGTTGGTTTGCTTTGGTTCGCAGGGAAGGCCGATCTCAGAACGAGCTGGCCTTTTTCCCGGAGATTTATTCAGGCTTTGGCACACTGGAATCTAGCGCGCCGCTGCTCGAACACCGGCACATCGCGCATGGATTGGCGTTGCTCCCGCGCGCGACTCCGGAGATCCTCCTGCAGCAACTGACGAAGCTTGAGGCGAGCCTTGAACAACTGGGATTTGCAATTCCCCACCGAGCATCCCAGAATTCCGGCAATCTCCTTGTTCTCGTATCCTTGTACATCGTGGAGAATGAACATTTCCTTGTATCCATGGGGCAATTGCTCAATGGCCCTGCTCAGATTGACATGGTCGATTACACCGCTGAGACGAAGATCAGGCCCGGCAAGTTCCTTGCGGGGTCTGGAATCTTCTTCGCCGAACTCATTCGGCAAATCGAGCGATACCTCGGGATGGCGTTTTTTGCGCCGCCGCATGAGCACGACATTGACGGCCAGGCGGTGCAACCAGGTGGAAAATCTCGATTCTCCGCGAAAAGTGTGGATCTTCCGGAATAACTGCAAGAAGGCTTCCTGAGTCAGGTCTTCGGCTTCCGCTGGGTTGCCTGCCATGCGCAGGCACAAGCGATACACTTGGGGGCTATGCAAAGCGTAAATGCGCCTGAATGCATCGGAGTCGCCCTCTTGGGCCAGCCGAATGGCCTCGGACGGATCGTCCATTTCAATCTGCCCTGACCCTGCAAAGCTAGATTGCATGAGGGGATTACTGCAAGGGTCATACCAAACAACGACTCCCGGGGAGATCTACCGTAGCTCATTGGGAGGCAACTACTTGCGATGAACTGGGCACCCAGCGGTATGGGAGAAGGCCGGGTGGGGTTTGGTGGATTTCGCGCGCAGGTGGTGGTTTTCAGCCACCCCGCTTCGATTATTGGGAAGGTGCGCCATCGGCGCCAGGCGACCTCTTGAGGACAGGCCGGTCCGGGTCTGACTCTGGTCCAGACTGCAAATGTGCGTCTGAGCTTGGGATGTCATACACATATCGTATGTCCAGGGGGGACCTCGATCTGGAGCTGTCGATGTGCAGATTTTCGTAAAGCTGCCGGCCGTCTGAGGACAGTTCGAACGTGCGGTTCATCTTGCCGCCTAGAGGACTCTTTTCATCCGACACGAGCTGGCGCCCATTCCAGTGCGCGGCTATTTCCTGGCGGCTGTCGTCAACGGACTTTTTCAATTTTCTGCCGTCGGTGTAGAAGATCAATTCGCGGCTCCCGTCGTCGGTCAGGTCGACTTCCGGATCCTTCAGGTCGATGCTGAACGCACTCGCCGGTTGAATCAATTGCTGCAATCTTTGGTTATCTTCGGGATCTTGCCCGCCTCCTCGTCCCCCATAGGGTCCTCCACCACCGCTCCCGGGGAAGGGGAAACCGCCGCCCTGCCCACCGGGATAGCCACCGGGGTAACCGCCGCCAGGGTAGCCGCCGCCGGGGTAGCCGCCAGAGTTGCGACCGCCGTCATCGCGTTGAGCATCTCGCAGCCGGGTGCGGGGATCATCGCTCTCATCACGATTCAGCTTCCAATTCCCGGCGAGGTTGGTTCTCGGCTGCACCTGTGGTTTCGGTCTTGCCGGCGGTGGCGGAGGAGGTGGTTGAGACTGTCGCGATTGTTGTGATTGCTGCGGCGGAACGATCGGTCCTGGCGGGGCTTGTGCCATAAGGAGGCTCGGACTCATGGAGGCGCTTCCCAAGAATCCAAAAAGCATGGCCGTTGCCGTGATTCCCGTCTTCATGTTTTTTGTCCCAGCCTTGGTCTGCGCCGGATGCCGGACCTTCGATACCGTTAACCCTCCAGCCAACCGAACCATTACATGGAGTAGATGAAATTCGTCACCTTTGAGTTGTCTTGCAACTGAACGGCCCGGGCGGGGGGCGCTCAATTGCCGGCGCCATTTGGCTTAACGAATGCCTCGGTCTGTCCATGCTTTGCTTCAATCTGTTTATCCGGATTGGCAGAACTATATCAGCGAATCGACTTTGAAACTTCAAATCAAGCCGGCGGAGATGGGGCGCTTTTGGGTGGCGCTGTGGTTGCGTGACCCTTGTGGATGTGCTCGGCGATCCTGTGGCCGCGAGCGTCAACATACTTGGCCAGCAGGGCGAAGAACCCCAGTGTTTGCAGGGGCGCTCCCACGTAAATGCCTCTCCAGACCACCAGTTGTGCGGAAACGTACCAGGCACAGCACAGGATCACGGCGCAGATCAGCAGGGCCAGCTCGGGTTGCACAAGCCAGAATAAGAGGAACAGCATGACCAGCCAAGCGACGAGAAGCCAGAAACTCCATGCCGTATTGAAGGGCCTCACGTAGCGCCCATCGAGCAGCGATTCGATGTAATTCGCCTGAAGATAGACGCCTGGAACATCGTCGCCGAAAAGCATATGACGATCTCTACCCTCGATGTCGTCACCCACGACGATTACCTGGCCGCGGATTACCGGACCATTCCAAGGATGATCGGCACACGTAATCGAGTAGCGGGAGGCAATTTCGGCTTTGTCCGGCCCCGCGCATAACAAGTCGACCGCACTTATGCGAGGCATGGAAGACCAGTCGATGAAACTGGTGAAAGGGTGCCGACCGTTTTCGCGCATGACTCGCAACTGGCTGTCGCTGCCCAGGCCAGGGTCGATGAGGGCGGCGGCGGCGTAAGAAAGAGTCCCGACGTAGTCGTCGGCAGGTTCGTCGTTGGCCTTCCACTCCTGGTCGGATTTAAAGACATACCAATTGATCGGAATCTTGCGCGGATCCGCGTTCAATCGCGTGAGTCCAAAATAAACCGCCGGTTCGCCTAGGGGCCTTGGTTTCGTTCCAAAATCCAGAGACGGGCTGAGGATTAAGCACGACTTATCCGAATAGGTCGCAGGAGGATGCGTCGCCGCGCCAACGACCACAGGCGCCGCCGAGATTTGAATCGCGCGCAAAAGATCGGATGTGCCTTTGTCGCCTTTCGGGCAGGAATCGGGGGCGAAGAACTTGTCGATGACGATGACGGCCGCGCCGGCATCGGACAGGCGCTGCACAAATCTAGCCAGATACCATCGCTGCTCGCAGACGTTGTTTAGCACGATTGCTGGCGCCGTCGTTTCCCCGAGCGGCGCCAACGTAATGCGGCGACTGCGGACCTCGCGGTAGCCGCTGGACAAGAGCTTTGTGTAGGCGGCGCCGGACTCGTCCGCGTCGGCATTCTCAACGAGTGTACACTTCTGCTCGGCGGTAGGCTGTGCGCGCGGCTTTTCCAAATAGACCGCGAAGGCCAGCAGGACAAGCAGCAAAATGACATTAACGGCTGGCCGGATTAGAGGGGAGAATTTCACTCTTCATTATCCCAATGCGGGGTTATCCCAACATGGGCAATTGACGGGAAGACTATTCCATCCGGTCCGACCGGACAAGAGAAGATTTCGCGGTCACGATATCTTAGACAAAAGGCGATGCCGGCGGTTTATCTTTTCCCTCGGCAGTTGACAGCGGAGCAGTTTGTGGTCTATAAGCGGAAAAAGTTATCGTCGCGCTGGTAGGGCATTCTAGATGCGTCAGGCTCGGGGCGCACCGGACAGCAGGGAGTTTCTGGCATGGCCCCAAGAAGAAAGGGTTTCCTCGTTTCCCTGGTTGTTCTGGTCTCCATCATTATCGTGATGGGCCTTGTTTACTACATATTCTCGTCCAGAGGGGCTGCCACATCCGAACCTATTCCAACGTCCCCTGTCTCGAGCGACGAAGCATCGCCATCGGCCCCTGCGCAACCCCCAGAGGAACTGCACGACGCGAGTCCGGCACCACCGCCAGCGAGTGCCGAACCGTCGGAGCCGCCGGGCCTGGAGGGTGGCACGCCGGGAGACAGGCCCCACCAGGGCTCCGGGGCCACCCAGCCTTGATGCGGGACGGTCACACAAATTAACTCGGAATTCCACAGGCGCTTTTCCGATTGCGCGTAACCAACGCGCAAGTCTCAGACTCGCCCATACTAAACTCGCACGTCGGCTTCGGTCCTGCCGAAGTAGATCTTGCAGGGCGCGTTGGAGACGTATTGGCCCAGCGTTTCGACGATAGCTAAACCGGCGGCCGGGGGTCTTGGACTTGGTGAACCAGAACAGCACGAAGATGGGCAGTGCCTGCGCCATGAGGAGGCTCGGACTCATGGAGGCGATTCCCAAGTGCAAAAAATATGGCCGTTGGCGTGATTCCCATCTTCGTGTTTGTCCCAGTCTTGTTCTGCGCTGAATGCCGGACATTCGATACCGTGGCCCCCCAGCTAACCGAACCATTACATGGAGTAGATGAAATTCGTCACCTTTGAGTTGTCTTGCGGCTGAACGGCCCGGGCGAGGGGCCGCTCAATTGCCAGCGCCGCTGGCCTTATCAAATGCCTCGATCTGCGCGTGCCGCGCTTCAATCTGTTTATAGAGATCGGCGGAACTATATCAGCGAATAGTCTTTGAAACTTTGAATCAAGCCGACGGCGATTGGGCGTTATTGAGCGGGAGAGTTGCGTGAGCCTTGTGCAGGAGTTCGCCGATCCTGTGGCCGCGAGCGTCAACATACTTGACCAGGAGGGCGACGAACCCTTGTGCTTGTAGAGGCGCTCCCAGGTAGATGCCTCACCAGACCACCAGTTGTTGACTTATTCACAGGTGTTCGGTGGGCGCGCCGAAGTGCCCGCAGTCGAGAGCCGCCACTCGCAACTGAACCGGGGACAATTTCGCTTTGCAGCTTGGATGATAACTCTTTGAAACGAAGGTTGATTTTTTATTTGGACATGCCGGGTTTGCGAAACGATATTGATACTCGAAGGCAGTCAATTGACAGGAAGCACGTTTTCGGCCGGCCAGCCTGAAAAGAGTTAGCTCCGATGCTTGAACAAAGGCGGTACCCGCGGTTCGAAGTACGTTTGCCTGTCCAGCTACGGCTACTAGCAGGAAGCGACGAGTATGCGCTTGGGACCCTACACACCAAGAACATCAGTAAGGCCGGATTATGTTTCCTGGCACCTCGAAGCGTAGAGCCGGGTGAGTCGATCGAGGTACAAGTTACTTTGGCTGGGTATGGGCCGCAGGGAGAAGATTTAAACGTAACCGGCCAAGGGCACATTGTAAGGTCGGAAGCTAGCGAAGCGCCGGGCTGGTATCAGTTGGCTGCGGCGTTCCGGGAACCTGGAGACAGCCCCTGGTGGAATCAACTGGCTACCATGCTCAACATTGGGAACTGAGACCAGAGTTCTGCCGGTGGTTGTCAGCCGCCTTGATGCTGGAGACGGACAAAGCCAGAGGTTTTATTGCCCGGAGACGATCCGCGCTGATTTCCTTGCAGGAGCGAACCTGGAAGGGGTTGATGCAGGTGCGCTGCTGCTCGCTCTAGATTGCCTATTCAAACTCTTGCCATCTCCTCAAAAAAAGCAATTCCTGGAAGGGAGCTGCTCCCCGAAATTTAGTCCAGCCAGAACGTAGCTTCTCCAGGTATTGACCCGCCCCGCGAAACTGCGCCAGAGGAAAGCTGAGGATTTTGCCTTACGTGGACCGTTTGCGCCGATTTCCCGGCGATTCCGCGCCCAATGCAGCTTAACCGAGTACCTCCGGCCTCATAGCTCGCGTGCCGGTTCCCGTGGCTCAGCGGGTGGAATAGCACCAGCCATTCGCAACTCCGCGGCCTGTTAGCTTGCAGGGCGGCCACCTGTCCTTTAGCTGCTCCGCCGACCAGTCGATAGGTGGTTACCGAGGTTCTAGTCTTGCCTTGAGATGTCGAAAACGATCCATTTGACTTTGCCAGGGCAATCGATTCGAACAATTAGACCAGGCTGCGACTTGAGCAGGCCTAAGGCAGCCGGCTGGTTGCACGCTGTAACGCTTCTACTGCACACCGGTATTTTAGCCAGTCAAGCTTCCAATTCGAGCCTTACCAGTGCGACATCGATTCCCCTTCAAAGCAATGCGTCTACTGCAGGCATCGGTCTTCGAACCGATTCAGCGCGCCGGTTGTGGCGTCAAACTGCTCACGAAGACTCAAATCCCAGGGGGATCTCATGGTAAAATATATTTCTGGTTTGTTTTGTTTGGCTGTCTTTTTAACGTTGGCACTTACAGGCAACACAAAAAACAGCCTTGCCCCCCGGAAACAGCCCACGTCAACCACGACATTGTGTTCTATCGAGTGGCAGCAATGCAACTTTAGCGGCACCGCGCAAGTTCAATTCGGGGCCAATGGCATGTTCGTGACCGAAACGTTCACCAATGGCGTTCTGTGCACCGTCGCCACTTTTGGCACCGATCCGGCGGAGGGATACAGCAAGAGTTGCTACATCGTCAGCGGCGGGTCGAACCCCGTTGTGACGACTCCTGCTCCTACTCCTACTCCCACTCCCACTCCGCCTTCGTCTTCGACATTGTGTTCCATAGAGTGGCAGCGATGCAATTTTACCGGCGCCATGCTAGTTCAATTCGGGGCCAATGGCATGTACGTGACCGAAGCCTTCACCAATGGCGTTCTCTGCACCGTCGCCACTTTTGGCACCGATCCGGCGCAGGGATACAGCAAGAGTTGCTACATCGTCGCTGCCGGGTCGAACCCTGTTGTGACGCCTACTCCTGTTCCTGTTCCTGCTCCTGTTACTGTTCCTACCCCTGCTCAGCCTTCGTCTTCGGCATTTTGTTCTACTGAGTGGCAGCAATGCAACTTTACCGGTGCCATGCAAGTTCAATTCGGGGCCGATGGCATGTTCGTGACCAAAACGTTCACCAATGGCGTTCTCTGCACCGTCGCCACTTTTGGCATCGATCCGGCG
>Ga0302324_100004906_pt1 | contig 29467 bp, 21 predicted proteins | sample Palsa_T0_1_FD_201949 | JGI IMG/M metagenome (GOLD analysis project Ga0302324, IMG submission 201949) | Peat permafrost microbial communities from Stordalen Mire near Abisko, Sweden - Palsa_T0_1 | ecosystem: Environmental > Terrestrial > Soil > Palsa > Peat permafrost | place: Sweden: Abisko...
AAAAGATCGTTCGTTTCGTCGAAGCGGTGATTTTCTACAGCCGCTGGCTGCTGGCGCCGCTCTATCTGGGCCTCGTCGCCGCGCTCCTGATCCTGATGCTGCACTTCTTCAAGGTGTTCGGCCTGTTCGTCCTCGACCTCCTGTCGGACAGCCCGAACGACGTCATCCTCGGCGTTCTCAGCCTGATCGATGTGGTCTTCACCGCCAATCTCGTCCTGATCGTCATCTTTTCCGGCTACGAGAACTTCGTGTCGCAGATCAACACCGCGGGCGGCGTGGGGGATTCACGGCCGCTGTGGATGTCGCGGGTCGATTTCGGCGGCCTGAAGCAGAAGCTGATCACCTCGATCGTGGCGATCTCGGCGGTCGAGGTGCTCAAGGCCTTCATGAACATCGACCATTACGACACCTCCAAGCTCGGCTGGCTGGTGGGCATCCACATCGTCTTCCTCGGCTCCATGCTGGTGGTCGCCGTGGCCGATCGGTTGGGCGCCGGCTACAAATCCGAAGACGCCGAGGCGCCGCCGGCCGCCCACTGACGTCTCGGCGTGGGACCGCCTCGACCCGGCGCCGCGCGGTGCCGATGGGTCCAGGCTGGCGCTTCGGTCGCTGCGATTCGTTCGAAAATCGGCGAACGCCGCCTCTATTTAGTGAGGAGTTGCCTTCGGTTAGGGTTTGTTAACCATAAATCTTTAAATCCGGCAGAAGGCCAGTCCAACCCGCCGGATCTCGCATGCGGCACGTCCGCCTCGCTATTCTCCTTCTCGCCGCGCTGGCGGTTGCGGGCTGTGCCCGCACCGTGGTTCCGGCTGCAGTTGCACCGGGCGGGCCCGGCGGCCTCGGCTACGGTGCGCCGCCCCCGCCTCCACTGTCGCCCGTGAATCTCGTGGCCGGCGCGCCGCTGCCGCCTTACACCCTCGATTCCGGCGACCGGCTGCGGGTCGTGGTGTTCGGCCAGGACTCCCTGACCAACAGCTACGGCGTGGATGCCGCCGGCAACATCACCCTGCCGCTGATTGGCGCCGTGCGCGCACGCGGCCTGACCACGACCGAACTGTCCGGCGCGCTCGCCGCGCGGCTGCGCCAGGGTTTCTTGCGCGAGCCCCATGTGGCGGTGGAGGTCGAACTCTACCGGCCGTTCTTCATCCTCGGCGAAGTGGTCTTTCCCGGGCAATATCCCTATGTGCCGAACATGACCGCCGAGACCGCCGTCGCGATTGCCGGCGGGTTCACGCCGCGCGCCTGGCGCCCCACCGTCGAACTCAGCCGGCCGGTCGACGGCGTCGTGGCGCGCCAGCTCGTGCCGGTCATCACGCAGATGAATCCGGGCGATACGATCGTGGTGGACGAGCGCTGGTTCTGACGCGGCGCGTCCAACGCTCTACATCCGCGGCTCTTCACCCGACATACTTGCCGAGCCAGGCGAGGGTGCGTTGGAGCGCCTCCCGGTGGGCGGCCTCGTTATAGGCGCTGCGATCGTCGCAGGAAAAGCCGTGGCCGGCGTGGTAGACGTGGATCTCCACCTCGGGCCGCTTCGCCCTGACGATCTCCACATCGGTCAGCGGGATCGACTGGTCCTGGTCGCCGAAATGCAGCAGCGTCGGCACCTTCGGCTTCAGGTCGGCGTTCTTGGCGATGGCGCCGCCGTAATAGCCGATCGCGCAGGACAAGCCGTCGAGCTTGCAGGCGGCGAGGAAGGCGACGCTGCCGCCCATGCAATAGCCGACGATGCCGACCTTGCCGGCGGGCTTGACCGCATCGATCGCAGCGGCGGTGTCGAGCATCATCTTGGCCCAGTCGATCTTGGGGATGAAGGTGCGCGCGTGCTCGATCTCGGCCGGCGTGTAGCCGCATTCGAAGTTGGGTTCGATGCGGTCGAACACGGCGGGCGCGACCGCGGCATAGCCGAGCGCGGCGAAACGGTCGCACAGGTTGCGCACGTGATTGTTGACGCCGAAAATCTCCTGAATCACCACCAGGCCGCCCTTCGGCTTGCCCGGGGGGTCGGCGCGCCAGCCGCCGAGCTTGAATCCGTCCGCGGCGGTGAGTGTAATCTTGGTGCCCAAATGAAACCTCCCATCAAGCGTTTCGTGCCGGCCATCGGCGGCCTTCTATATTCGGGGCCGGGGCGGCAAGGCAACCCGCAGCACCATCGGTCACGCGCCCGCAGCCGCCGGTTCCGCCCGGGCCGCGCCCGCCGATCCGAACGCCTGCGCCAGCAATTCGTAGGAGTGCCGCCGCGCCGCGTGGTCGTAGATCATTGTGGTGACCATCACCTCGTCGGCCTTGGTGGCGGCGAGCAGGGGATCGAGCCGCGCCCTCACCGTCTCCGCCGTTCCCGTGAAGACGCGGCCACGATTGTGGCGGATGCGCTCGCGGTCGGCCGCCGAATAGGGATAGGCGTCGGCTTCCTCGGGGCTTGCGAGCGGCAGGTATTCGCCCTTGGAGCGGCGCAAGAAATTGAGGTCGATGGTGGTGGCGAGGCGGTCGGCTTCGGCCTGCGTGTCCGCGCAGACCGCGGCGACGCCGAGGATGGCATGAGGATGCGCCAGCGCCGCCGACGGGCGGAACCGGTTGCGGTAGCTCGTCATGGCGTCGACGGCATCGTGGGTCGCGAAGTGATGGGCGAAGGCGAAGCCGGCGCCGATGGCGGCGGCGAGCTCGGCGCTGTAGCCGCTCGATCCCAGAAGATAAACCGGCGGCAGCGCCACGTCGGCCGGCATGGCGCGGATGTTGCGGAACGGGTGGCCGTCGGGAAAGCCGCGGGCCTCGATCAGCATCAGCTCCTGGAACCGCTCGAGGAAATCGTCGTCGTCGCGGATGTCCTGGCGGCGGCGCAGCGCCACCGAGGTGATGGGGTCGGTGCCCGGCGCGCGGCCGATGCCGAGGTCGATGCGGCCGGGAAACAGCGCCTCCAGGGTGTGGAAGCGTTCCGCCACCGTGAGCGGCGCATGGTTGGGCAGCATGACGCCGCCGGAGCCGACCCGGATGCGCGCCGTCGCCGCGGCGATCTGGCCGATCATGATGTCCGGCGCCGAACTCGCCACCGACGGCAGGTTATGGTGCTCGGCGACCCAGTAGCGGGTGTAGCCGAGCCTGTCGGCGAGCCTGGCGAGATCAATGCTGTTGCGCAGAGCGGCCGTGCCCGACCCGCCTGTGGTCACCGGAGAGAGATCGAGAATGGATACGTGCATGGCGCAGAGATAGTGTGCGAACGGCTGGTGCGGAACCCCGCCTCATGCGAAAGGTTCGGCCTGCGAAGCGTTCGCTGCTTCGGATCGGAGCCGATGCCATGCCGGTCACCCTCGAAGGCTCGTGCCGCTGCGGCGCCGTGCGGTTTTCGGTCGCCTCGCATACGCCTTATCCCTACCAGCTCTGCTATTGCTCGATCTGCCGCAAGACCGCGGGCGGCGGTGGCTTCGCCATCAACATCATGGGCGATGCGCGCACCCTGGCCGTCACCGGCCGCAAACCCTTGCGCATTTACCGCGCCGAAATCTGCGACGACGAGGGCAACTGCGAAACCAGCAGCGGGGAGCGAAATTTCTGCAGCCGGTGCGCCAGCGCCCTGTGGATGTTCAGTCCGGAATGGCCGGACCTCGTGCATCCCTTTGCTTCCGCGATCGACACCGACCTGCCGGTGCCGCCGTCGCGCACCCACCTGATGCTCAAGTACAAGGCAAGCTGGGTCGAGCCGCTGATCGGCCCCCATGACCTCGTATTCCAGGAGTACCCGAAGCAGTCGATCGAGCAGTGGCACCGCCGCCACAAGCTGTGGGTGAAGTAGCGCTACTGCGTCAAAAATGGATCGTCAGGCAGCGGGGCCCCGGTATTTCCCTCCCCCGCAAGCGGGAGAGGGGGATCGCAAATCCGCGCTTGTGACGCAGGTAGCCCAATTCCACATTGGTGCGAGGCGCTGCGCTCTACACTTTTTCGAGGGCGGCGGTCAGGTCGGCGGCGATATCGTCGGCATGTTCGAGCCCGACGGAGAGCCGCACCAGTCCGTCGCTGATGCCGAGTTCGGCGCGCGCCTGCGGCGTCAGGCGCTGGTGGGTGGTGGTCGCGGGATGGGTGATGAGGCTCTTGGCGTCGCCGAGATTGTTGGTCATGCGCACCAGTTTCAAGGCGTTGAGGAAGCGGAACGCGCCGGGCTTGCTGCCCTTGATCTCGAAGGCGATGAGGTTGGAGCCGCCGCGCATCTGCTTCTTGATGGTGGCCGCCTGCGGATGGTCGGCGCGACCCGGATAGATCAGCCGCGTGACCTTGGGGTGGCCGGCGAGCAGGTCGGCGATGACGCCCGCATTGGCGGTCTGGCGCTCGACCCGCACCGGCAGCGTCTCCAGGCCCTTGAGCAGCACCCAGGCATTGAACGGCGACATGGCGGGCCCGGTCTGGCGCAGCAGATTGTGGATGTGGTCCTGGATGAATTTCTCCGAGGCGAGGATGATGCCGCCGAGGCAGCGGCCCTGGCCGTCGATGTGCTTGGTCGCCGAATAGACGACGCAATCGGCACCGAGCGCGAGCGGCGACTGGAAGATCGGCGTCGCGAACACGTTGTCGACCACGAGCTTGGCGCCGGCGTCATGGGCGATCGCCGCGATGGCGGCGATGTCGAGCACGTCGAGGGTCGGGTTGGTCGGGCTCTCCAGGAAGAACACCTTGGTGTTGGGCCGCACCGCACGGCGCCATTCGTCGAGATCGAGCCCGTTGACGAGAGTCGAGGCGACGCCGAAGCGGGGCAGGAAATCCTCCACCACCCAGCGGCACGAGCCGAACAGCGCCTTGGCGGCGACGACATGGTCGCCGGCCTTGACCTGCCCGATCACCGCGTTGTGCACCGCCGCCATGCCGCTCGCGGTGGCGCGCGCGGATTCCGCGCCTTCGAACGCGGCCATGCGCGTTTCGAACATGTTGACGGTCGGATTGGAGAAGCGGGAATAGAGATAGCCGGGCTCGGTGCCGACGAACCGCGCCTCGCACTGCTCGGCGGTGTCGTAGACGAAGCCCTGGGTGAGAAACAGCGCCTCGGAGGTTTCGCCGAACTGCGAGCGCAGGGTTCCCGCATGGATCAGGCGGGTCTCGGGATGCAGGTTCTTGGATTGCAGGGTTTCGGAAGGCAAATCTCGGGACGCGGACATGACGGCCTCCTTCGGCCAATAAAAAACCCGGCCAGGGGAAAATCCCCATAGACCGGGCACACGCGTCCCCGGCCTTTTAGCGATTTGTTTTACGTGGCTGCAAGCCGGCCGGCTCAAATGACCACGGGATAACGAAGCTCTTAGGCGCCGTCAGCCTTTCCGTCAAGCCGGCCATCGGCTAGATCGGCACAGGCTCCGGGCTCTCATGAAGAGATGCGCGGCGGGACGAGGACCGAATCGGGGACAACGTGTCGCTGAGCTTGCGCGCCGACGACAAGGGCATCCTGCCCGACCGCATGATCTCGGCCCTCATCGAGATGGGCGCGATCATCCCGGCGGCCGAGCCGGTCGACGACCAGATCCAGCCGGCGAGCATCGACCTGCGGCTGGGCGAGGTCGCCTATCGGGTCCGTGCCAGCTTCCTGCCGGGACCGGACTCCACTGTCGCCGAACGCATCGACGAACTCAAGCTGCACGAGATCCCGCTCGGCGACGGCGCCGTGCTCGAAACCGGCTGCGTCTACATCGTGCCGCTGCTCGAAAGCCTCGCTCTGCCGCCGGACATCGCGGGCGCCGCCAATCCGAAAAGCTCGACCGGGCGCCTCGACGTTTTCACCCGGGTGATCGCCGACGCCACCCGCGGCTTCGACCGCATCGGGCTCGGCTATCACGGCCCGCTCTACGCGGAGATCAGCCCGCGGACTTTCCCGGTGCTGGTGCGCGAGGGCTCGCGCCTGTCGCAGCTGCGGTTCCGCCACGGCCACGCCGTGCTGGCCGGCGCGGCGCTGGCCGCGCTGCACGAGCGCGAGCGGCTGGTCGATACGCCGGCGCCCGACCTCTCCGACGGCGTGCCGGTGGGCGTCGATCTGCGCGGCTTCGGCGCCGACCGTTTCATCGGCTACCGTGCCAAGCGCCATACCGGCCTGATCGACGTCGACCGCCGCGCCAGCTACGACGTGGCTGAGTTCTGGGAGCCGATCCGGGCACGGCGCGACGAAAGCCTGATCCTCGACCCCGACGAGTTCTACATCCTGGCTTCCTGCGAGGCGGTGCAGGTGCCGCCCGACTACGCCGCGGAGATGGTGCCGTTCGATCCGCTGGTGGGCGAGTTCCGCGTGCATTATGCCGGGTTCTTCGATCCCGGCTTCGGCTATGCCGGCGCCGGCGGCCGCGGCGCCCGCGCGGTGCTCGAAGTGCGCTCGCGCGAAGTGCCGTTCATCCTCGAGCACGGCCAGATCGTCGGCCGCCTCGTCTATGAAAAGATGCTGGCGCGCCCGGACACGCTCTACGGCGAAGGCATCGGCTCCAACTACCAGGCCCAGAGCCTCAAGCTGTCGAAGCATTTCCGCAGCTAGCGTTGTGACTCTGACGATTCACTCAGTGTCAGTGTCATGCCCCGCGAAAGCGGGGCATCCAGTAATCCCTGTGCCATCGGTGGAACTGACGCTGTGCCCAAAATCGCAGCTGGTGGTTACTGGATCGCCCGGTCAAGCCGGGCGATGACAACAATGGGATTCAAGCGTTGGAGACAGGACACTAGCGTTGTGCCCACCCGCCCGCTGCCCTATCCTCGCCTCCGCTCCGCAAAAAGACCTTCCGAGGTCGCGGCGCTCGCTCGCCCTTTCTCTCGCACCCCATACCGGTGGCATCAATGGCTGACGTCTCACGCGACATCGTAACCGAGCTTGCGCCGACCGGCACGCTTCGCACGGCGATCAATTTCGGCAATTCCGTGCTGGCCCAGAAGGATCCCGCGACCGGCGAGCCGCGCGGCGTCTCTTCGGCGCTGGCGCGCGAACTCGCCAGGCGCCTCGGCGTACCGATCTCCTTTGTCGGCTTCGACGCCGCGGGCAAGGTGACCGAGGCGGTCAAGACCGGCACGCTGGACATCTGCTTCCTCGCCATCGATCCCGTGCGCGCCGCCGGGATTTCCTTCACCCCGCCCTATGTGGTGATCGAAGGCATCTATGTGGTGCCCAAGGACTCGGCCCTGCGCAGCGTCGAGGACATCGACCACGACGGCATCCGCGTCGCGGTGGCCCAGGGCAGCGCCTATGACCTCTATCTCACCCGCGCCCTCAAGCACGCCACGCTGGTGCGGCGGCTGAGCGGAGCGGAATCCCTCGCCATGTTCGTGGCGGACAAGCTGGAAACCGCCGCCGGCGTGCGGCAGCCGATCGCCGCCTTCGCGCAATCGCGCACCGACATGCGACTGATCCCCGGCCGCTTCATGGCGATCGAGCAGGCGATGGGCACGCCCCGAGGCCGCGAGGCGGGCGTGGTGTTCCTGCGCAGTTTCATCGAGGAGATGAAGGCTTCGGGATTCGTCGCCCGCGAATTGCAGATCAGCGGCCAGGGCGAAGCGGCGGTCGCACCGCCGGCGGGGTGAGGCGGGGCGCTGCTGACACACGGCCGGGATTCGACACATGGACCTGATCTCCGAACGCTCGCGCCGCATCGTCGCCACTCATGTCGGCAGCCTTCCGCGCCCGCCGTCGTTGTCGGCGAAGTTGCTGGCGCGCATGACTGGGCGAAGCTACGACGCTAAGGCCTTGGCGGACGAATTGCATCGCGACGTGACGGCCGTCGTGCGCAAGCAGGCCGAACTCGCCATCGACGTCGTCAGCGACGGCGAGTTCTCCAAGACCAGCTTCCAGTATTACGTGACCGATCGGCTCAGCGGGCTTGAAAACATCAGGCCGAAGCCGGGCGTGCGGACCACCCGCGAGAATCGCGCGTTTCCCGCCTTCTACAAGGATGGCTCCCATTCGGGGACGCAGGCCACGCGCTATGCCTGCACCGGGCCGATCAGCTACGTGGGCCAATCCCAGCTCGCGGCGGACATCGCGAACCTGAAGGCCGGCCTCGCCGGCGCCAAGCATGTGGACGCGTTCATGCCGTCGGTGTCGCCGTCGAGCTGCGTCGGCCTCATGGAGAACCGGCATTACGGCAACGACGAGGAGCATCTCTACGCGGTGGCCGAGGCGCTGCGGCAGGAATATCTCGCCATCGTCGACGCCGGCTTCATGCTGCAGATCGACGATCCCCGGCTCGCCATGCACTACATGCTCTCCCCCGACGAGACGTTGGACCAGACGCGCGCCTGGGCGCGGCGGCGCATCGAAGCGCTCAACCACGCGCTGCGCGACATTCCGCCGGAGCGGGTGCGCCATCACACCTGTTACGGCATCAACATGGGGCCGCGCACCAGCGACCTCGAGCTCAAATATCTCGCCGACCTCATCGTCACGATTCGCGCCGGCTATTATTCGTTCGAGATGGCGAACCCTCGCCACGAGCATGAATGGCGGGTGTGGGAAACGGTGAAGCTGCCCGAAAACAAGGTGCTGGTGCCGGGCTGCGTCACCCAAGCGGCGGTCGTGGTGGAGCACCCGGAACTGGTGGCCGACCGCATCATCCGTCTCGCCGGGATCGTCGGGCGCGAGCACGTGATGGCGAGCACCGATTGCGGATTCGCATCGACGCTGTCGGCGACCGAGCCGCCGGAAATCGAGCCGGAGATCGTGTGGGCCAAGCTCGCCAGCCTGGTCGAAGGCGCGCGCCTCGCGAGCAAGACGCTGTGGGGGTAGTGCATGTTGCGACGCGATCCTCATGCCCACAGCCGTCATCGCCGGGCTTGTCCCGGCGATCTCGATTCCCATGGCAGGGCTATGCCCGGTGAATCGAGATGGCCGGGACAAGCCTGGACAAGCCCGGCCATGACCACTCACCCGGCCAAGCGCTTCCTGCTCACACTCGCCGGCATGGCGATGCTCGGTTCGAACCTCTCTCTGGCCCAGGACGCCTATCCGGCCAAGCCGATACGCCTGGTGGTCGGCTTTGCCGCCGGCGGGTCCACCGACATTCCGGCCCGCTATATCGCCGACAAGCTGGGCTCCCTGCTGGGACAACGGGTGATCGTCGAAAACAAGCCCGCGGCGGCGGGCATGCTCGCGACCCGCGATGTGCTCGGCCAGCCCAAGGACGGTTACAACCTGCTGCTGTGCACGCATTTCGAGTCGATCAACGCGGCGGTCTATCGCAACGCCGGATACGAGCTCGGCGATCTCGCGCCGATCTCCCTGATCTCGAAATACTATTACGGCCTCGCCCTCGCCAACTCGGTTCCCGCGTTGGACCTCGCGGCGTTCGCGCAATATGCCAAGGCGCATCCCGGCGCGATCAGCTACGGGACGATCGGGGCCGGATCGGCGCAGGAAATCTTTGCCCGGCAGCTCGAACGCCTCACCGGCATCACCATGAACCGGGTGCCCTATCGGGGCGGCGCCCAGGCGTTGCAGGACCTGCTTCCCGGGCGCGTGCAGTTCTTCGTGTCGCCGATGTTCTCGATCATCCCGCTCGCGAACGAAGGCGCGCTCAGGATTCTCGGAGTCTCCAGCCCGGCCCGCCTCGTCGCCGCGCCGCAGGTGCCCACGCTGCGCGAGCAGGGCGTCGATTTCGTCCGGTTCGGCTGGCTCGGCATCTGCGCCGCGGCCGGCACGGCGCGGCAAATCATCGGCCTTCTCAATCGCCACATCGCGGCCATCGTCGCGTCGGCGGACTATCAGGCGGTCACCGAACGCGCCGGCTCCATCCCCGCATCGTCGACCCCGGAGGAGCTGCGCGCGGTCATCGCGCAGACCCGCGTCGACGTCGAGGCGACGATCAAGGAGTTCGGGCTGCAGCAGGATCAGTAAGAGTTCAGTAAATCATCACATACATACAATAACTTACGAGATAGCCGATCCTAAATAAATGGACGAAAAGCGGGCGAGAACATTCTGTGAACATTGTATTGGCAAAATGCGCCTGAGATGGCAATGTCGGCTGGGCTTTTAGATTCGTTCGTGGGTCGACAAACTCGGAATACCATCAAATGAAAGTCGCAGGGTTGTTCGCGGGGATCGGCGGCTTCGAATTGGGATTGGCCGCGGCCGGGCACGAAGCCGTCATGCTCTGCGAAATTTGGGAGCCCGCCCGAGCCGTACTTACGAAGCGCTTCCCTGACGTCCCCAACAAACCAGATGTCACTGGGCTGCGCTCGCTGCCCGCCGATGTCGAACTGCTTGTGGCCGGATTTCCCTGTCAGGACCTGAGCCAAGCGGGCCGTACGGCCGGTATAGGAGGCGCCCGATCAGGTCTGGTCGAGCATATTTTTCGACTGCTGGACCGCCGTCGCGTTCCCTGGGTCGTGCTGGAGAACGTGTCCTTCATGCTTCATCTCGGGAAAGGCAAGGCACTGGACACGATCGTCGGCGCCTTCGAAGACCGAGGCTATCGTTGGGCCTATCGGGTCGTGAACTCGCTCGCCTTTTTGCCGCAGCGGAGGGAGCGGGTTCTTTTCGTGGCGACCACGACGGACATCGATCCCGCCGATGTCTTACTGGTCGACGACGTCGATCCGCCGGAGAATAGGACCAGCTTGTCGAGCCACGCGCACGGCTTCTATTGGACCGAAGGCATTCGTGGTTTGGGGTGGGCACCCGACGCCATCCCGACGTTGAAAAACGGGTCGACTGTAGGAATCGCTTCTCCGCCGGCGGTGCTGCTTCCCAATGGAAGAATCATCACGCCGGATATCTGCGACGCCGAACGGCTGCAGGGATTCCAACCCGGTTGGACGGAACCCGCCCAAGATGTCGGCCGCGCATCGCTTCGATGGTCGCTCGTCGGTAATGCGATCACCGTTCCGGTGGCGAAGTGGCTCGGCTCGCGCCTGATCCGGCCCGGCTGTTACGATCATGATCGCGACCACGTTCTGGCGGACGATCGGAGCTGGCCCAAGGCCGCGCGTTTTGATGGGACGAGCCGCAGTCGCGTGGAGATCGGAACCTTACCGGCCTGGAAGAAACGCCCACCGTTGGTGGAATTCCTGAGACATCCGGGGCGTCCGCTGTCGGTCAGGGCTACACGTGGATTCCTCGGTCGTACCGAACGCAGCACGCTCCGATTTGTGGCTGGCTTTCAGGACCGGCTACGCGCTCATCTATCGCTCATGGAACAGAACGAATTGCCGGCGACCCCGAGTCCGAACCGATTGACGGCTATTGCCGCGGAATGAGGACCCGCAAGCCTGCCGATCCCGCGCGGAGCGCTTTGATGGCGCGTGTTCGCCAGAGCGGAACAGCCGCCGAGCTCGTCGTCGCCGCCTCGTTACGCTCACTCGGCGCCTCGTACCGCGTCAACGTACGGCGGCTTCCGGGTTCGCCCGATTTCGCGAACCGGAACCGAAAGTGGGCCGTGTTCGTGCATGGATGCTTCTGGCACCATCATGCCCGATGTAAGCGTGCGACGGTGCCCAAGTCGAACCAAAAATTTTGGCGGGAGAAATTCACCGCCAACCGCATGCGCGACAAGCGGGCCGTCCTCGAATTGACGCGGTCCGGATATCGAGTGGCGGTGATCTGGGAATGCGAGATCGGTGACGATCGGCTTCTCAAGAAGCTTTCACAAGTCCTTGAACCGGGTGGCGTAGATGTGTGAAAGGCGATCGATCATTGATGCATAATGATAAATATCGCCTGCCTGTGGAGCAGGCGACCCATCTACCAGGGCGACCCGTGACCCGTCGTTGGCGCAGTCGACGGCGACTATCGACAGCGCATCATATCCGGTGTCCCCGGTCCGCGATCGTCTTGGAAGCTGACGGACCTTGTCTATAGCGAGTTGGGCGTCCCGCGGTTGATCGTGAGTGCTCCAAATCGGCTGCAGCGCCCGATTCTGCTTGTTCAAGTCCGGGCTCAGATAACGAGACGCGATATTGACCATCGCGTACCCCGCTGCGATCGCTTGGTCGGTTGCACCATGGACCGTCAAATGCGAAGAATTGAGTTCATCATAGAGCCTGGGTAGTGCGCGTTGGTGCGCCGTCATGCAGGCCTTTGCTTCGAGCGCCGCCAAGACGCTTCCGACCGGAGCGCGGAACAACAACGGCAACGCTTCAAGCTCGGCCTTTTCCGGCGGCGTCAGTTCGATCTCGTACGATTTCACCATCGAAGACAAAGTAAGAGGCGAGATTTTCGATGCCGCTCCCGACGCCGTACAGAGAACCAAATCCAAATTCTTCTTTCGATCATGTACGAAATCACGCATTTCGTGATTTATTCCGAAATGGACGACACCTTTCTCCACGTGGCGCCTCAGCAAAGGGCTATTGCGCAGCAAATCAAAGATGATGCCCCAGCACGCGACCTTGGAATGATGGTCGCTGCGCGAGTGGTATTGCCAACGGTTTCCGAATCGATCGACGCGCGTAGCCTTTGAGAGAGTTCTGACGAGGATTTCAGGACCAAACATCCGACTTTCCAGATCGAATCGATAATTCAGCCGGCTGCGGGCTCATAAGTCGCTCAAAGTACGGATTTGGGCATGCATCCGATTGATCCAAGTTCTTCTACCTCGCTTTTAATTCAGTCCGACAGGATGGTCGGCAGAATGGGCCGTTCCGGAGCGCGCGGCAATGGGTGGGCCGCCATCGGTGGCGCAAGCCTCGGCGCGCGACCACGCCCTCACAACATCCGCGGTCTTTCCACATAGCCCGTCAAGTCGTCACCGAGCCGCAGCGCCAGCGCGGCGAGGAGCGCGGTCGGGTTGTAGCCGGCATTGTGCGGATAGACCGACGCGCCGACGACGAACAGGTTTTCCGCATCCCAATGCTGCAGGTGCTGGGACACGACGCTGTTGCCGGGGTCGGTGCCCATGGGGGTGCCGCCGGTGACATGGGTGCTCTGGTAGACGCGGGTGTCGAACGGCGCCTTGCGCGGCGCCGCCGGCCCGACGATGGCCGCGTCGGTCGCCTTTGCGATCTCGGCGATCTTTGCGGTGCAATACTCCGACATCTTCATGTCGTTGTCGCGCCAGTCGAACGTCATCCGCAGCAGCGGCAGACCGTAGGCGTCCTGGTAGACCGGGTCGAGATCGAGATAATTGTCGCGGTGCGGATAGCCCGCGCCCTGGGCCTGCATCGAGAACGAATGGGCGTACCAGTCGGCGCTGGCCTCTTTCCATTTGGTGCCCCAGCGCGGCGTGCCCGGCGGCACCCGGCGGTTTCCGATCGGCCGCCCGTTGGTGAGGTTGGCGCTGATGCCGGCGCCGCCGAGGAAGCCGAGGCCGCCGTGATCGAAATTGTCGTTGTTGAACTCGTCGATCGTGACGCCGGTGCTGCCGCTCGCCAGGAACGGATTGATCCACCAGTCCTTCTTGAACACGTTCACGGCGGAGTTGGTTTGGTAGCAGAAATTCTTGCCGACCGCGCCCGCGCCGGTGGTGGGATCATAGGGCGCGCCGATCCCTGCCAGCAGCAGGAGCCTGGTGTTGGTCATGGTGAAGGCGGCGAGCACCACGACATCGGCCGGCTGCTCGTACTCCTCCCCGGTCACGAGATCGAGGTAGCGCACGCCGACGGCGCGCTTGGCCTGCTTGTCGTAATCGATGCCGAGCACGTGGCAGCGCAGCCGCATCTCGAAGCTCGGCCGCTCGAACAGGACGGGATAGAGCAGCGTCTCCGGCGTCGCCTTGGCCTGCGCCTCGCAAATGAATTTCTCGCAATGGCCGCAATACTGGCAGGCCCCGAGCCGCATCCCGTCGGGATTGGTATAGGCTCCCGACGAATTGCCCGACGGCGCGATGAAGGGCTTGTAGCCGAGCTTCTCGCAGGCCGCCTTGAAGATGAGTCCGGCTTGCGTCGGCTCCAGCGGCGGCTGCGGATAATCGTCGCGTCGCGGCGCCTCGAACGGGTTGCCGCCGGGCTGGAGTTCGCCCTTGATATTCCCCGCCTTGCCGGAGATGCCGTAGAGCTTCTCGAACAGGTGGTGATAGGGCTCCATCTCGGCGTAGGTCACGCCCCAGTCCTGGATCGGCATATCGGCCGGGATCGCCTGCTTGCCGTAGCGCGTCTCGAGGCGCGTGCGCAGCGTCGGCTCGTACTCCGACCACCGCCAGGCAAAGCCGTTCCAGTGACTGGCGGCGCCGCCGAGGCCGTCGCCCGGCAGGAATGCGGCGAGGCGCCGCGCCGGAAGCGAGTCCTCCTTCGGCGAGTGGCGCGCCGTATAGGTTTCGACCGACCAGTCCTGGCCGAGGCCGCCGCGGATGTCCCAGCGCAGCTCGTCGCGCTGGCTGGGAATCTTCGCCGCCGCGCCGTTGCGGCGGTCGGCGCCGCGCTCGATCACGAGCACGTCGGTGCCCTTCGCGGTCAGTTGCCGCGCGATGAGGGCGGCGGTCAGTCCCCCGCCGACGATGACGACGGTGCGCTTGTTCAGCTTCGTGGCCATGATGGAACGTCCTCAGCTGAAGTCGGCGATGGATTTGGGATCCTGGGCGCCGGGATAAGGCTTGCCTCGGAACGCAACCATGTCGCGCTGGTGGGTCGCCGGCAGGCCCGGATAGCCGATCATGCGCCAGAACACCTTGTCGTGGTTGCCGCCATAGATCGGGTCGGCATAGCAAGCCTGGACGAACAAGGGGTAGACGAGTTCGTTGAACCAGGCGCCGAGCGGCACGCGGGGATCGGTGACCTTGCCGCTCGCCAGCTGCGTCAGGAAGGCGTCGGCATCCGCCGGCGCCAGGGCATCGAAATTCTTGTTGAACCGCTTCCTGCAGGCGGCATTCGCGGCGGCGAGGCCGATCTTGAAGAATTGCTCGGGCGCGAGCGGCAGCTGATACCCGAATTGCGGCTTACCTTTCTTCCAGGGCCCGTGCATGTAGAGCCGTTCGCCCTGGCCGAAGCCGCCCGCGAGCTGGCGGTCCATATAGGTCGCGAGCCCGCAATCGACGCCGCTCGGGGTCAGGTGATCCGCCGGGCACATGACGTTGACGAGCGCCTCGACGAAGGCCGCTTCATCGAGGCTCAACGACTGGTAACCCGCGGGGACAGCGGCGGCAGGCGCTGCTGCGGCCGGGGCCTCGGCCTGCGCGGCGGTGGCTACAGCCGATGCGCCGGCCGTCGCCGCCAGGGCGGGAGAAAGCCGCGCCGTGCCCGCCACCGTCGCGATTTGCTTGAGGACATCTCTGCGCGCAAATTTTGCGGCCTCTCCATCAGCCATGGACGTTTCCTTTCCGGCACGGTTGGGCATGGTCGGACGTGTGCATGCGCCGATAGCGATCCTGGCGGCGCCGACGGCGCGATATTAGTTCAGCGGTGATCGCGGCGCTATCGCTGCAAGCGGGCCGCGTCAGTGTGCCGTAGGAGTGGTGGCCGTGGCGCACGAGCCGGACAACGCATCATCGATCCTCTGCATCGCCGCATCGCGGCTATCGTCGCGCCGACGCGGCGCGGGCGGCGTGATGACCGCTCAAACCCATCATCGGCCGGTTTCCCAAGCGCTCAACCGTCCTACAGCCCGCGGTCCTTTGCGGCCGGCGCGTTCCGCCGATTGAGAAATGTCGTCGCGTGTGCTTCAATCTCCGCCGCATTCGCCGGTGCGGTTCAGGAGCAGCGGTTCGCGGGCGTAGTTCAGTGGTAGAACGACAGCTTCCCAAGCTGTATGTCGTCGGTTCGATCCCGATCGCCCGCTCCAACACTTCGAGCGCTGTCTTGTTTCGAGCGCTGTCTTGTGGTCCATCTCGGGGTGCCGAGACCGGCAGAGTTCTCATTGCGACCGAAGCGGATAGCGCGTGAGCCGTTTCCATGTTGCATTTGTTTCCGGTACCATCCACGATGACTCGGAAAGGAATCTTCGCATGAAAATGTTCGCTGCCCTGCTCTTCGGCTTTTGCCTTGCGTCCGGCAATGCAGCCCGTGCGGAACAGATCGATTTCTCGACGACCACATGCAAGCAATTCCTGGACGGCCACAAGGACGCCGTCGGGCTCGTGCTGGCGTGGCTGGACGGCTACTACCGGGATGAAGACGATCCGCCGATCTTCGATACCGCCAGGTTCGAGGCCAACGCCAAGAAGCTCGGCGCCTTTTGTGCCGCCAATCCCGAGATCGGACTGATCACGGCCACCGATAAGCTGTTCGGAAAATAGCGGGCTCGCGCGCGCTATCGATACGGCTTAGTGCCGCCGCTACGCGTTCGGCGCGGCCACCGCGTGAGGACTGACGGTCTGGCCCTCGACGATGTCGACCGGCGGGTTGAGGATCACCTGGTCGCCGTCCTTCACGCCGTCGCTGACATCGAGCGTCGTGCCGCGGTCGCGGACCACGGTCAGCCTGCGGATGTGGACGATGCCGTTCTCCACGGTGGCGACGCTGAGGCCCTTGCGGTTGAAGATGACGGCTTCGGCGGGGACGATCAGCGATTGGGTCTTGCGTGGAATCTGCAGTTCGACCTCACAATAGGTTCCGGGCGTCAGCACGCCGTCGGGATTGGGTACGTCGATTTCCGTCTGCAGGGTCCGGGTGCCCGGCGCCAGCGCGCTGGCGACGCGGGTGACGGTGCCGCGAAACTCGGTGCCGGGCATCTCCGGCACATGCACGATGGCTTCGACCCCCGACTCCAGGCCGAACGCCTGGTCCTGCGGGACATAGAGCTGGATGCGGATCACGTCGCTGTGCATCAGGTTGAACATGGGTATCCCGCCGGCCGTGTCGGCCTGGACCAGGCTGCCATTGTCGATATTTCGCTGGGTGACCACACCGTCGAACGGCGCCACCACCCGCTGATAGGCCTTGTGCTGGAGCAGCACTTCGAGCTGGGCCTGGCCGGCCCTGATGTTCGCCTGGGCGACCGCGACGGCGGCCTCTTGGGCCTGCAGGTTCAGGCGTTCCGTGTCGCCCTGCTGCTTGGTCACCCAGCCCTTGTCGAGCAGCTTGCTGTCGCGGCCCCAGGTGACGTTGGCGATCTCCCGGTTGGCCTGGGTCTGGGTGAGGGATGCCTCGTTCTGGGCGAGGTTCGCCTGGGCCTGGGCGATCTGATAGTCGAGTTCGGGGGCGGATATCTCGGCGAGAATCTGCCCGGTCTTGACGTGATCACCGATGTCGACATAGCGCTTCGCGATATAGCCGCTGATCCGGGCCGAAATGTTCGCCGCCTCGAACGCCTCGGTCGAGCCCGGCAATTTCGCCGCCACCATGGCGTCGTTCGCGCGCACCGGCACCACGCGCACGCTCAAAATGAGGTCGCGGCGCTGTTCGGCCGTCGCCTTGACCTCGGCCTCGGCGCGGGAATGCTGCCAGACGCCGAATGCCAGCCCGCCCGCGAGCAGGAGCGCGCCGGCGACGAACACGCGGCCGGAGCCGCGCTTGGCGCCGGTCCCGACTCCCTGGGGGAGCACGGTATCGCGGTCGACCGGCACGGCGCGTTCACGGTCGCGCGCCTCGTCGATGACCGGCATCGGCTTTTGAGCGTTCATGCGGGTTCCTCGGAAAAGACGCCGTGGGAAACATTGCCGTCATTGCCCTTGCGCAGCACCGCAAACAGATAGGGCACGATCAGCAACGTCGTCGGCGTCGCGAACAAAAGGCCGCCGATGACGGCGCGCGCCAGCGCCGCATTCTGTTCCTCGCCGGCGCCCCCGATCGCCATCGGGAGCATGCCGACGATCATCGCGGCCGCGGTCATCAGCACCGGCCGGATGCGGGTGCGTCCCGCCAGGATCGCGGCATCGAACGCCTTCATCCCGGCGAGCTGCTGCTCGCGGGCGAAGGTGACCAGCAGGATGGAGTTCGCGGAGGCGACGCCGATCGCCATGATCGCGCCCATCAGCGAAGGCACGTTGAGCGTGGTTCCGGTGATGAACAGCATCGTCACGATCCCGCAGAAGGTCGCGGGCAATGCCAGGATGACGACGAATGGGTCGACGAAATTCTGGTAGTTCACGACCATCAGGAGGTAGACGAAGACCGAGGCGAACAGCAGGCCCAGGCCCATGTCCTGGAACGCACCGTTCATGCTCTCGATCTGGCCCAGCACCTCGATCCGGTTGCCCGGCTTGAGCTGCTTCTGCGCCTCGGCGACCACTTTGTTGATCGCGGCGGAAACGGTTCCGAGATCGGTGTTCTCCACGTTGGCGTAGACTTCGTAGACCGGCTGGATGTTGGCGTGGTTGGCGTTGGTCGCGATCGAATCGCGGGTCAGCGTGGCGACGTTTTCCAGCATCTGCGGGACCGGATTGCCGTTGGGCGCGGTGAACGTCCCGACCGGAGTGTTCTGGAGGTCGTCGAGGGAGCTGATGCGGTGCTCCGGCGTCTGCACCGCGAGGAAATACGGCGTTCCCGACGACGGATCGGTCCAGAAATTCGGCGACACCTGGACCGACGAGGACAGGCTGACATTGAGGTTGGTGGCGATGCTGTTGGCGGTCAGGCCGAACTGGGCGGCGCGGGCGCGGTCGATCGTGGCATAGAATTCCGGCGCGTCGACCTCCTGCTGGACATGCGCATCGGCGATCCCGGGGATCGCGGCGATCTTCTGCTTGAGCTCGCGCGCGACGGCGAGGTTGTTGGCGCGGTCGTAGCCCACGGTGCGTACGTCGATCTGCGCGGGGATACCGAAATTGAGGATCTGCGTCACCATGTCGGCCGCCTGGAAATAGAAGGTGGCTTCGGGGAATGCCGCGGGAAGCGCATCGCGCAATTTGCGCACGTATCCGGCGGTGGGCGGGTGGCCCTCCTTGAGGGTCACCAGGATCACGCCGTCATTGATCCCGATCGTCGTTCCGTCGGAAAACGCCAGATTATAGTTGCGGGCGGGCAGCCCGATATTGTCGAGGATCTGCTCGCGCTCGCCGTCCGGAATGACCTCGCGGATCTTGTCCTCGATCGCCTGGAACAGCTGTTCCGTCTTCTCGATGCGGGTGCCGGCCGGCGCGCGGACGTGCAGCTGGATCTGGCCGCCGTCGATGGCCGGGAAGAAGTCGCGCCCGACGTAGAAAAACAGGGTGCCGCCCAGCGTCAGCATGGCGGCGGCGGCCACCGGAACGATCAGCCGCCGGGTCAGCAGGGTGGTGAGAACATCGGAATAGCCGTGGCGCATGCTCTCGAAGCCGCGCTCGAAACGCCCGTGCAGGCGCGCAAAGATGCCCTGCGGGACGTGCGGATCGGCGTGTCCGTGGTGCTCGCCCTTGAGCAGCAGGCCGATGGTGATCGGCGTCAAGGTCCGTGACAGCGCGTAGGAGGCGAGCATCGCGAACACGACGGCGAGGCCGAGCGGCGTGAACAGGTACTTGGCGGGCCCGTGCAGGAACAGCACCGAGATGAACACGCAGCTGATGGCGAGCGTCGAAACCAGGGTCGGCACCGCGATCTCGGCGGCGCCGTGAAGCGTCGCGTAGGGCAGCGGTTTGCCCTCCTCGGTGAGCAGGCGATGGGTGTTCTCGATGGTCACCGTGGAATCGTCGACCAGGATGCCGACGGCGAGCGCGAGGCCGCCGAGCGTCATGGTGTTGATGGTGTGCCCGAGAAAATACAGCACCACCAGGGAACTGAGGATCGACAGCGGGATCGAGATGATGACCACCAGGGTGGAACGCCAGGACCCGAGGAACAGGATGATCATCAGCGCGGTCAGCACGGCGGCGATGGCGCCTTCGCGCAGCACGCCGCTGATGGAGTCGCTGACGAACACCGATTGGTCGAACAGCTCGGTGATCTTCAGCCCCGGCGGCGCCGCGGCGCGCGCCACGTTCAGGGCCTCCTTGACCGCGTTGACGACGCCGAGCGTCGAGGCGTTGCCGTTCTTGATGATGCTGAGCAGCACCGAGCGGCGGCCCTCGGTGCGCACCACGTTCTGCTGCACCAGGGAACCGTCGCGGACGTAGCCTACGTCCTTGAGGAAGACGGTGGCGCCGCCCGCGAACTTCACGGGGATGCTGTTGAGATCGTCGAGGACGAGCGGCATCGCATTGGTGCGGACGGCATATTGGGTGTCGCCGATCTTCGCGGTGCCGGACGGCAGGGTCAGGTTCTGGGTGTTGACGGCATTGACCACGTCCAGCGGGGTCAGTCCCTTCGCCTTCAGCTTGGCCGGATCGAGATCGACCATGATCTGCCGGTAGCGGCCGCCGGCCGGCGTCGGAAGCGTCACGCCATGGATCGGGGCCAGGCGCTGGCGCAGCCGGTAGATGCCGTAATCGTAGAGCTGCTGCTCGTTGAGGTTATCCGAGCTCAGGCCGATCTGCAGGACCGGTACGCTCGATGCATTGTACTTCACCACGATCGGCGCCTGGATGCCCGCCGGCATGATGCCGCGGACCGAGTTGGTGCCGGCTACGATTTGTGCGATCGCGAGGTCGAGATTGACGTCGGGCTGGAAGAAGATCTTCTGAATCGAAATCCCGTTCAGGGTCTGCGACTCGATGTCCTTGATGCCGTTGACGCTGGAGCTGATCGAGAATTCGCCATAGGTCGTGACCCGTTGTTCCATCTCCGGGGTGCTCAGCCCGGTATAGGTCCAGATCACCGTCACCACCGGGATGTCGATCTCGGGAAAGATGTCGGTCGGCATCGAGACCACGGCGGTGAAGCCGAGGAACGAAATCAGCAGTGCCAGGACATAGAAAGTATGCGGAAACCGCAGTGCGAAGCGTACGATTCCCATCAGGCATTTCCATCGACGGCGTTGCAGGCGGCGAACGACGACACGAGCATGTTCGGCTGTTCGAGTCTTATAGAGCCAAAATGATCCCGGTCGATCAAAGCCATGTGATCACATCGTTTCATTGCGAAGTTTTAATGTCTTGCGCGCTGCGCCGAACATTTTGCGGCTGAGCCCACCAAAGAGCGATCGACACGCAACCATACCCGCCGGAAGCTTGCAAATGCTATACCATCAAGTATCTCCGAAAAAGATCGGGCCGCATAACCGCGCCATATACAGGTAATGGAAAAGATATCGCGCGTGCGCTGTTCGGGCACCCCGGTGGAGCGAGATCCAACTCGCGGCGCGGTTCAATCCTCGGCTGCCAGGATCGCGCTCGCGCCGCCGACGACGGCGGGGACGGCGAGGCACCAGAAGCCGATCCATGCATAAAGCGCAGCCGCGGCGGCGCAGCCCGCGGCGAACCAGAAAATCGCTGCGAGCATCCGATTGAACCGCGCCCGCGCCGCTGGCGCCTGGTCCGGATTCGCACCTCGCAACAGATCGACCGCGTCGAGCACCAGCTGGGTGGTGTTGCCGGTCATCAAAGTGCTGGGCGGGAGGGCGCCGAGATGGATTCGATGGACCGCATTCTGGACCGCCATGGCGGCGACGCCGGCAAAACCGGTCACCAGCGCGGGCGGTGCATCGCTGTCGGCGAACGGCCCCAGCGTCACCGCGAGCACGAAGAACGCGATCAGCAGCGCCACCTTTGTAATCAGCAGAAGCCGCACCGCAGGCAATCGCCGCGCCGTCAGGGCCGTTGCGGCCAATCGCACGAGGGCTACGACCAGGACGAATTCGGGAAGTGCGAGCAGCTTGGCGATGACGCCTTGAGTTCCGAGCACCAGCGTGGCGCCGAGCGTCACGAAATTTCCAGTCACATGCGCTGTGAAAAGGCCCTGCAGGCCGAGGAAGCCGGCGGTATCCACGAATCCGGCGACGAAGCTCAGGAGTGCCGCAATGCGTTGGTTCTTCATGGCTGCACGGATCACACCAAAGGATGAGGCTGGGGCGGGAGTGCGGTTGGCCGGCTTGCGCTATAACGTCGCTCCAGTTGCATCCCGCGCCGGATTATTTGTGAAGGAGCCGGCAAGCCCTAGTGCGAAGGCTTGCGCACTTTTTCGCGCCTATGTGGCCCAAAAGGTACATCAAAGCGATGCCACCGCGCTAAAATGGTCTCCCAAAAAAATCGATACGGCCACGGGGGCCCAAGTGAACAAGTCGTTTGTTGCGGGTGTTGCGATTGCGGCCATGTCGTCGGGTCGCGTGATCTCTGGGGCGCGTCGGGTTCTTGCGGGCGCTGTCGCGTCGGCAGTGCTGGCGATGTGGTGCTTGGCACTGGGGTCGCAGGGAGCGATGGCCGTTACCAAGGCGTGTGAGGGTGCGACGGGAACTTCGGTCGTGACCGGGACTCCGGCCTTTCTCTATCTGCAATGCTACAAGGCGATCCAGATTCCCGGCAACCCGCTGCAGACATTCGGCGCCAGCGCATTAGTGAGGACCAATTCCAAGACCGAGTCCTACTACTTGGCAGATCGGTCGAACCTGGGAATCGATGTCGTCAACGGCGAAACCTTCACGTTCACCAAGACCGTGACGCCGACCAGCCCATTCATCGGCCAGTTGATATGGGCGTCCGGCCCTCTCACCGACCCTTCGACCGCCGACACCACCAGAATGGGCACGGCCGACGAAACCCATTCCGGGCCGAACGGGATGGCGGTTTATACGGACGCGGAAGGGTTCAATTGGCTTTTTGTCGCCGATGGCGGCTGCAATGCGTTGCCCGCCGGTTCCGGGGGCCTCCCCCACGGGTCCACCCAGGCGACCCCGAGCGCAGCGGGGACGCAAGGCGCTTGCGGCACTCCCGCAGACCCATCGACGCTGCCAAATCCGCAGTATCAGATCACCGGGGGAAGCCCCCCCGTTTACACCAACTGCACCGCCGGAAACGTCACCAGTGCGATCCCAAATGGGGGGTGTTACCCGATCTACCATCAGCCCACTGTCAAACTCTTCAATTTGACCAATAACAGCTACGTCGCAGGGCACGACATCATCATGGGGGGGCCGGGCTACGGACTGGACCCGTCCGGGAATCTCTTCGGTGCTTCCAAGGCCGACCAGATCGTCATCGGGACCAAGAATGGGACGACCTATATGCTGGTCAGTTCCCCGGCCGAGCCTTTCATCCCCACCGCGCCGCAGCCGACATCGGGCGCTTACGGCGCCTGTGACGCACCTTCAAAGACGGTAAGCTATCCGGTTCCTCCCTTTACGTCGAATCCGACCTATGTACCCGGCGCGCCGGCGACAATCGGGTCGTTTCCGTACCTGACGCTGTTCACGATCGTTTCCAATTCCGCTGCGAAGACCGCAAATCCGCCCACGGTGGCCTACGTTGCCACCATAAGGATCGATGACACCTCTCCCGCCCTGACGAGCTTCAAGGGAACCTATGGACCCCTCAGCTGCGACTACGACGGGAAGCGGCCGAGCACCGCCATCGGCGGCCTGCGCTTCGATCCTGCTGCAGGCTTGTTCTTCGTGGCGCTCCCCTCCGTGTTCAACAACGTCCCGGTGGGCTCGTCGTCGACGGCCGGGGTGCCGAACGACTTCTCCGGCATCGGCCAATCCTACATTCCGGACGGTCCACCGGGGTCGCCCGGCGCCTTGGCGACAAATACGGGTACGCTCCCCGGTGGCACGGTCGTCGGGCAAGGCTGCGTTTATCAGCTCGGACCCGTCGCCGAACCCAACAACAGCAATTTCACTCAGAGTTTCAGCGGCTACTTTTGGACTTGCGATGGTGGCATTGCGTTTTTCGATCCCACTGACCTTGCGTTCGTCGACTCTTCGAATGTGGGCACGTTGACCTGGTGGGCGACGGGCGAGAGCCAAGGCGTCGTGAAGGTGCCCTACTGTTCGCCGGGCATCCTCGGAGCCGGACCCTTCAGTACTGGATCGTCGACCGCGCCGCCGGGGGCCGGTGCGGACTATGACAACCTTTTCCTGGGATGCACGCCGAGGCTCAACGGAAACCTGGCAGGCAGCGGCCCCGGCGTCACGGTGAACATCTCCGAGACGTACTCCGCCGTCGTCAATGTGCACCCTCAGTGGTTTTTGGGACCGGCGGCGACCGCAATACCGGGCCCGTTCCCTCCCACCGACAATACTTCGCCGTTCAACACGACGATCGCATTCACCAACGCTGGCGGTACCTCTTCAAATCCTACCCCTCTTCCTGCGGGCTGTACCGTGGAGCTGTGGGGCCCCATGACATGCAGCGGCCCGGGCACCAGTTCGTACTACCAGATCCCGGGCGGCCAGATCATCGGCTACCCGCGACTCAACTCCTTGTACATAAACGGGGCAACGCAGGCACATTTGTTCGGGCTGCAGTCGTACGGCGAGGGCGTGTCGCCGGGATCTGTCGACATGACCACGTTCATGAAGGATCCGCACTGGTACGTGGCTGTCGGGGCGTTCGGCTTCAACTCCACCAACATCACCAACCTGGTGACCAAAGGGCCGGTGCTCGCCTATCTCGATGCGTTGTCGAACGAGGTTGTCGAGTACACTCCGACCTCCTCCGGCTCGAATACCATCGCGGTGGATACCCAGAACTACCTCGCCTTTCTTCCGGTGAATGGGGTGGCGGGGCCGACGCCCCAGCTCCCCGCCGGCGACTTCACCGGGAACGGCGTCAAGCTGTGCGGCAACGGCGTCACCGATCTTTACGGAACTGTCACCGGCCGCGGATGCGTGATCGTGTTCCGGGAGCAATATCTCAGCCCTATCGGTCCGCGCGCACCGAAATGACCGGGGGCTGCAGGTTGAGGATCGTCATAAAGGGGCCACTATCCAGCGGCCGGCCCCCGCATTTTCCGGGGACCTGTGGCGCGAAAGGTACATCAATGCGATGCCGCCGGGTTAAAATGCCTCCCCAAAAGATCGGCAAGGCCACGGGTGCCACGTGAAGAAGCTGTTTGTTGCGAGCGTTGTGATCGCGGCAGTCGCGTTGTCTGCTCCCGTGCTTGCGGCGGATATGCCGCCGTATTCGGTCGCCAAGGGCCCGATCGTGGTGGGAGGCTTCGACTGGGAAGGCTTCTATGTCGGCGGCCATATCGGTGCAGCAACGGACAATGAGAGCTTCACCCAGACCGATGTGAGTTGGACCAGCCTGCCAGGCGGGTTCCCGGGCTCGACCAGCGTGAACACCGGCGAGTCCGGCTCGCTGGGCGCGACGAACGTCACCGGCGGCATGCAGATCGGCTTTAACTGGCTGATTCCCGGGCCATTCCTGTTCGGCCTTGAAGCCGACATCTCCGGCACCGGACTGAGTTCGACCGCGCTGACCTCGCCGGCGGGCGATCCCTTTGCCGTGGCCCAGTGGAACGACAAGCTGGACGTTTACGGTTCGGTTCGCGCCCGGCTCGGCTGGGTGGCCGACAACTGGCTGTTTTACGGCACCGGCGGTTTCGGCTGGGACTTCGACAAGTTCACGCGGACCCAGTTGACCGCGCCTCTCAACCCGGTGACGCCGCCGTTTGTCGATACGAATGCACTTCAGGCCGGCACCGTCATCACCAGTTCGCATATCAGGCCAGGTTGGGTCGCCGGTGCCGGTGTCGAATGGGCTATCGCCCGCACCTGGACGGTAAAGCTCGAATATCTTCATTTTGACTTCGAATCGGAGACCTTCACCGGCGGCCATTTCAGCCTCCTGGGGCCGGGGGCGAGTAATCCGACATCCTCGTCCGTCGCGGCGACCCAAGGCGATCTCACCATCGATACGGTGCGCGTCGGCTTCAATCACACCTTCAACTGACATCGCCCAACTGACATCGTCGCGCGGTTGCAACGTCCCTCGCCCGTGATTTTGCGGCGGAACGAGGGGGGCGTTGCCGCATCGTTACGGCGCGCGTGGGCGCATGGCCACGCAAAACCGCCTGCCGCCGTTTACTCCGGGTTAAACCTGAAGCGAAAATCAGCCCGACCTCCGCGGGGGTTAAGGCCCAGTCTCATAGACTCGCCCTTATCCTGGGGCGAAGCGACTGGATTCGATTTGCAGCGATCGAACCGGGAGCCGAAGGCATGGCCGATCGGAGCAATCGCGGTGGCGAAATTCATGGGAATCCGGTCGCAGCTGCTGGGACTGGTGGCAGCCGCCGTGCTCCCGTTCCTCGTCTTGATCGGGGTCGGCTTGTGGAACCAATCCCGCATCGCGCAGGCGGAGGCCCTGAATCGCGCGCTCGGCGAAGCCCGCGTCCTCGCCGCCCAGATCGACGACCATCTCGGCAATGTGGAAAACCTGATGATCGGCCTCAGCCGCGCCGTCTCGACCGATCCGGCCGACGTGAAGGCCAACGATGGGTTGCTGGCCGGAGTGAAGGCGGAACTGCCCGGATTCATGTCCGACATCGTCGTGGCAACGCCCGACGGCGAAAACATCGGCTCCGCCTCGGGAAACCGATTCAGCGTCGCCGACCGCAGTCACTTCACGCAAATCTTGGCGGGTCAATCGATTGCGATCGGCGATCCCGTGCGCAGCCGGGTGGATCAGCATTGGATCTTTCCTGTCGCGCGCGCCATCAGGAATTCGGCCGGCGAGCTGCAGGCGGTGCTGATCATCGGGACTTCGATCGAAAACTTCCGGGGAGCGGTGCACGTCAGCCATCTTCCCGCCGGCAGTACCGTAAGGATCACCAACGAAAGAGGGATTGCCGTTGCGGCCTTCCCGGACGTTCCCGATCGGGTCGGCCGCGACCTCTCGAAACTCGGCAATGTGAGCCGATGGCTGCGCGCCAGGGAGGGGAGCGAGTTTGCGATCTGGAACGACCAAGTCACCCGCGTCACCGGCTATTCGACCGCATACCGCGCACCCTGGCTGGTGACCGTCGGCATGCCGATGGATGTCGCCTCTGCGGCGGTCGCCACCAAGCTCAAATTGGGCGGACTGTACAGCTTCTTCGCCATCGCGGTCGGGGCGATCATCGCCTGGATGCTGTCGGGCCGCATCATTCGCCCGCTGCGGCAGCTCGAGCGGGATGCCGCGATACTGGCGTCCGGAGAATTGAGCCACCGCACCTCGATCTCCTCGGTCGGCGAATTCGGCAGGCTGGCGGATGCCTTCAATCGGATGGCTTCGTCGCTGGAGCGCCGCCGCAATGCGAGGCTCGAGCACGCCGACGATCTGCGCCGGGCCAAGAATACGCTCGACTCGGTCATCGATGCGTCGCCGGTCGCGATCGCCTGCTCAAATCTCGATCGCAAGGTGTTCTTGTGGAACCGTGCCGCCGAGGACATCTACGGTTACAGCGAATCCGAAGTCCTCGGTCAGAAAATCAAGATCGTTCCCCCGGACATGGAGGAAGCGGCCCGAGAACTGCATCGCCGCGCCTGCAGCGGCGAGGTCGTCCGCGGCATCGAGACCAGGCGGCTGCGCAAGGATGGAATTTCCCTCGACATCCGCCTCGCGGCGGCGCCGCTGTTTGCCGAAGACGGCGCCGTGCGCGGCGTCGCCTTCGTGCACGAAGACATCACCGCCCGCAAGCAGGCCGAGCAGCAGCTGCGCCAGTTCGCGCATTTCGATCAGCTCACCGGCCTCGCCAACCGCCTGACCATGAGAGAGCGGCTGGGTAGCCTGTTGGAGGACAACCGGCGGCAGAGCAGCATCGCGATTCTCGATCTCGACGGTTTCAAGGACGTCAACGACACGCTCGGCCATTCGACCGGCGACCGGTTGCTCATCGAGGTCGCTGCCCGCCTGAAGGCGGCGGTCGCGAGCCGCGCGCCCGATGCGCTGGCATGCCGTCTCGGCGGCGACGAATTCGTCATCGTCGTTCCCGACTGCGGCTCTCCGCTGCTCATCGCCGAGGTGGTCGGCGAGGCGTTGACCCGGCTGTCCCAGACTTACGTCATCGGCGAGCACGTGCTTCAACTCGGCGCCAGCGCCGGGATTGCGATCGGGCCACGGCACGGCTCCGGCGTCGACGAATTGTTGTCGAGTGCCGATCTCGCACTCTACCAGGCGAAAAAGAGCGGCGGCCGCGCGTACCGCTTCTTCACTCCGGCCTTGCGCGCCAACGCGCAATCGCGACGCGTGCTGGATTCGGAGCTGCGCCATGCTTTCGCCAACGGCGAGTTCGAGCTCTACTACCAGCCGCAGGTTCGGCTTTGCGACAACGCCGTGACCGGCGCCGAAGCCCTGCTGCGGTGGCGGCATCCGGTGCGCGGTCTGCTCGATCCGCACGCCTTCATCGAGGCGCTCGCAGGCAACGCGCTCGCACCCGATGTCGGCCGGTGGGTCATCGAGACGGCTTGCGCCCAGGCGGCGGAATGGCGGAGCCAGGGGTTCTCGCTCGCGCGCATGGCCGTCAATCTGTTTCCCAAGCAGCTGCAAGATTCTTCGCTGATCGCAGTTGTGGAGGCTGCACTGCGCCGCAGCGATCTCCCGCCCGACCTGCTCGAGCTGGAAATCACCGAAAACATCGCTCTCAATCACGAGGAAGCGGCCAAGCCGCTGGCGCAGCTTCGCGAGCAGGGCGTCAAGATCGCCTTCGATGATTTCGGCACCGGGTACGCGTCGCTGCGCTACCTGACGCTGTTCCCGGTGTCCCGGATCAAGATCGACCGCAGTTTCGTGCACGACATCGCCAATGGTGCGAAGTCCGCGGCCATCGTCCGCTCGCTGATCGGCATGGCGCAAAGTCTCGGCCTCGAAGTCATCGCCGAAGGCGTGGAAACCAGCGCCCAGGCCGCGTTCCTGAGGAACGAGCGATGCGAGGAAGCGCAGGGCTTCCTCTACGGCAAGCCGCTTTCCGCCGTGGATTTCGCGGTCTATTTGAGCGTGGCGCGTCTCGTCGCGGCGATTCCGGGCGACCGGGCCGTCATCGCTGCGGCGGCGGCGGCCGGATAGCGTAATTACGCGCACTCGATCGCGCTCACTCGTCGACGATCTGGCCGCCGTCATAGCCGCAGGCGATCCGGCCGAGGGCGGCGCGAAACGCCTCGGTGTCGATCATGCCGGCGAACTCGGGGCCGGCGCTGCGGCGGGACGCGCCGGCGCGCGCCAGGATCGCGGCGATGAGTTCGCGGTCGAGATAGGGCAGGCTCGCCCAGAACCCGCGCGCCAATTCGTTCGCCAGCGCGTGGTCGGGATGCCGCGGGTTTTCCGGTGCGCGGCCGATCTCGTACATGTGGACGACCTCGTCCCAGGGCGCGCGTTCCGACGGCAGGCGCGCCAGGATTTCCGGCTGCTCCTGCGCCACGTAAAACCGGTTCAGCGTGTCGAACAGCGCGAACCGGTAGCCCTGCGCCAGCAGGAACGGCTCCCATTCGCCCCATGCCGGTTCGCCGGAACCCGGCATAACCGCTTCGATCACGATCACCTTCGGCCGGAACCGGCGCCAGTCGCCGCCCAACAACACGTCCGCCTCGCCTCCCTCGACGTCGATCTTGAGGAAATCGATGGCGCCGAGATCATGCGCCGCGCACAGATTCGCGAGCGTCGTCGCCGGCATGCGCACGGTTCGATAGCCGGCGCCGAACGCTTGCGCCTTGCGGGCGAGATGCTCGACCGTGGTCGACAATCCATGCAGCCGGTCGACCACATGGAAATCGATCTCGCCGGACGTGCGTCCGACGACGCCGCAGACCGTCACGTCGCGCGGGCGCAGGCGGGCGTAAAGGGCGGCGAGTTCCGGCTGCGGCTCGACCACGATGCCGCGCCAGCCCCGCTCATAGAACCAGAACGAGACATTGTCGGCGACCGGATGCCCGCCGCCGACGTCGATATAGGCTCCC
>Ga0302324_100004913_pt1 | contig 29439 bp, 19 predicted proteins | sample Palsa_T0_1_FD_201949 | JGI IMG/M metagenome (GOLD analysis project Ga0302324, IMG submission 201949) | Peat permafrost microbial communities from Stordalen Mire near Abisko, Sweden - Palsa_T0_1 | ecosystem: Environmental > Terrestrial > Soil > Palsa > Peat permafrost | place: Sweden: Abisko...
AATGAACCGGTACACGCCGGCGGTCACCAGGGTGTGCCCTGGCTGGATGGCCACCAGCCCGCTAAATCGATTCCCGAGAACAAAGACCGGCCAGAGTCGCAGTGCGCCGCCGGCCGTGTAGAGCACGACGCCGGTCCAGCGAATGGCATCGCCGTCGATGATCCAGAATTCCTGGCGGTCCGTGTAGGCCGGAAGCCAGGCCTGCAGCAACCCGATCACTCCGAAGACCGTCAGCACCCAGCGATTGCCACGATCCTCCCGCACACCCGGACTGACGTTGCCGCCCGCGAAAAACGCCACGATGAACATGATCACGCTCACCGCCGCGAGCGCCACCAGCGCCGGGTGCGAAAAGAAGCCGCCGAACCCGCCCCACCCAAGGATCGCCAGCCCGAAATAAAACACGCTGCTGATGATAATGAGCGCGAGCCTGGCCACGGGCTTCGTCGTCCTGGATTTTCCCGTGGGTGGTGGTTTCTCTTCCGGCATGTGTTTGCCTCGCAAGTCTCGTAATCTGCGAACAACATCCAGCCATCGGGTGGCCAGCGTCAAATGCCGGGACCAACCGCCCGCGCGCCGAGCGCATGGATGAACGGGTCGTCTTCCGCCGCGCCTTGCGCACCGAGGAGGCGCGCAGTCTGGCCCGCAACGGACCCCTCCGCGTCTCACATTTCAATGAAACCCTAAGAAAGTCTCGCCGGGCCGCTATTTTCATGGATAGAAATCCTTTCGCCTATGAAAACAGCCTCCCGCAAGCGCTCGAAAACCGACTCCGCCAATGGTGATAGCGCCCTCCAGGTTCCGGCCCTTCAGCGCGGGCTGGCCATGCTGGAATTCCTCGCTGGTCTGCCGGGCGGCGCCACGCTTTCCGTGCTCGCCGCGGAACTCGATATCTCCATCGCCTCCGTTTTCCGCCTGGCGGGCGGCTTGGAAGATCTGGGCTACATTCGCCGCGACGAAAAGACGAAACGCTACGCCGTCACACAAAAGCTGCTCCTCCTCGGCCAGCCACACTCCGGCCACCGCAGTCTCGTCGAATGCGCGCTTGAACCCATGCGGCGTATTCTCGCCGCCACGGGCGAGACCACCCAGCTCTGCTGTCTCGCCGAGGCCGACTGCGTGATGCTCGAGCAATTGCCAGCCCTCCATCCCTTCAAATATGTCGTCGATCTGGGCTCGCGTGTGCCCATCCATTGCTGTGCCCCCGGCAAAGCCATGCTCGCGTTCCTCCCGGACGACACGCTGGATGCCGTTCTGCCGCGCCTGAAATTCGAGAAGCATACGGAACGGACCATCGTGAGCCGCGAAGCGCTGCTGGTGGAATTGGAACGCGTGCGGGCCCGCGGCTATGCGCTCGATTGCGGCGAGCATTTCGACGGCATCCATTGCGTGGCCGCGCCGCTGCTCGATCGGCACGGCCACACCATCGCGGCCATCACCATTGCCGGCCCCGCCACACGGATTCCCGTCAGCCGATTCGCGGAAATTGGACGGACCATCATCGGTTGGGCCAACGAAGCCGCGCGGCGCTTCCAGGAGTAGTGCCATGAGCCGTGACGCAGCCAGCGCCAGGAGCCAGGAGCCAGGAGCCAGGTTAGCGCGTCGCCGCGTCCACTTGGCTCTCGTCACTTGGCACTTGGCTCTCGGCGCCGCCGGCGCCGTCAGCGCCGCCTCCGCCCCAGCCGACACCCCCATCACCCCCGAAGCCCGCGAATTCTTCGAGAGCAAAATCCGCCCGGTGCTGATGGCGGAGTGCAATGAATGCCACAACGCCACCAAGCACAAAGGCGGCCTGCGGCTGGACTATCGCGATGGCTGGAAAAAGGGCGGCGATTCCGGGGACGCCATTGTGCCCGGCAACGCCGCGAAGAGCCTGCTCATTCAGTCGATACGGCACGAAGATCCCGACCTCAAGATGCCGGCGAAATCGCCGAAGCTCGACGACCAGGTCATCGCCGATTTCGAGAAGTGGGTCAACATGGGCGCGCCCGATCCGCGCGACCAAGCACCCGCCGAACAAGTCGGCAAACCATCCTGGCCCGATCTGCTCGCGGCGCGCCGCACGTGGTGGTCGCTCCAGCCGGTGCGAAAGCCCGCCGTGCCCAGCGTGAAAAACGGCGCGGGGTCGACGCATCCCGTCGATCGCTTCCTCCTGGCAAAAATGGAAGAGCACCGCCTCGCGCCCGCGGGCGACGCCGACCCGCGCACCTTCATCCGCCGCCTGACCTTCGCCCTCACCGGACTGCCGCCGACGCCGGCGGAGGTGGAGGCATTCGTGCGGGAATGTGCGGCAGGGGGGAAGGACCACGGGACCACGAGACAATGGGACAATCGGAAGCCTCCCGAACCAGCGGACCCATCGTCCGCACCGCTCTCAGAAGACGCCATCGAACACGCCACGACCCGCCTCCTCTCCTCCCCCCACTTCGGCGAACACTGGGCGCGGCATTGGCTCGATCTGGTCCGCTACGCCGAGACCCATGGCAGCGAGGGCGATCCGGAAATTCGGGAAGCCTGGCGGTATCGCGATTACCTCATTCGCGCCCTGAACGAAGACGTGCCCGTCGATCAATTGATCCGCGAACAACTCGCCGGCGACCTCCTGGAGCACCCGCGCGTGAATCCCGACGGCTTCAGCGAATCGATCCTGGGAACCGCGCAGTTTTCCCTCGTCGAACACGGTTTCCAGCCCGTCGACACCCTCGACGAGCAGGTCAAGACCGTCGACAATCAGATCGATGTGGTGAGCAAGGCTTTCCAGGGGCTCACGGTGTCCTGCGCGCGCTGTCACGACCATAAATTCGACGCGATCAGCCAGCGCGATTATTACGCGCTCTTCGGCATCTTCGCGAGTTGCCGGCCCGCCCAGGTGACCATCGACACGCCCGCGGTGCAGACGAAGAATCGCGACTCCCTGGAACGGTTGCACGCGCAAATCAAATCCGCTCTGGCCGATGCCTGGCTGAAGGCAGCGGACGAGATTCCGGCCCGTTTGCACGACGTAGCCGCGCAGGCGGCGAAGGCGCGGGAGATCGCCGCGCATATCCAGGAACTCGAACAACGCCTCGCCGATCTCGACTGGAGCGCCCGGCGGACGCTGACGGGACGCACCGCTGCTCCGGTCCCCATCAATCTCCCGGCGCCCATCGCCGCCTGGAGTTTCGAGAAGGATGCCAGCGATACCTTGGGCCGATTGGATGGTCATCTCGAAGGGGGCGCGCAAGTGCGTAATGGCCGGCTGATCCTCGATGGCCAGGGCGCCTACTTCCACACCGATGCCCTTCCCATGAATCTCGGCCCGAAGACCCTCGAAGTGTGGGTCACGCCGGCCACGCTCGAACAGCGCGGCGGCGGAGTCATCTCGGTCGAAAGCACCGACGTGCACGGCTTCGATGCCATCGTCTTCGCCGAAAAGGAGCCGCGACGGTGGCTCGCCGGCAGTAACTTTGGCCTGCGCAGCGAAAATGTCGGCGGCCCCGAGGAAGACGCCAAGCCGGGCCAATTGGTGCACCTGGCGATCGTCTACGGCGCGGACAATAGCATCGCCATCTATCGCAACGGCGCGCCCTACGGCCGCCGCTACACGAAATCCAATCTCAAGAAGTTCGAGGCGGGCAAGTCGAGAATCCTCCTGGGCCTGCGGCACAAAGGCGCCGGCAGCGGATACTTCGCCGGCGAGATCGAAGAAGCGCGGCTCTATGACCGGGCGCTGTCGGCGGAGGAAGTCGCCGCTTCGTACCGCGCCGGCGCCGGACCGGTCATCACGCCGGCACAGGTGCTGGCCGCCCTCACGCCCGGGCAACGGCAGGAACGCGCGGCGCTCTCCGCGGAGCTGGAATCGTTGCGCGGCGGGACCGCCGCCGCAGCCACCACCGGAGCATGGACGCAGGCGTTCGCCGATGCCGCGGCGAGCTCCGCCAATCCGCTGTACCTGTGGGCCAGACTCGAAAATACCAGCGATGCGGATTTCTCCGGCGCATGGCGCAAATTGGTCGAACCGCTCAAAGCAAAGCTGGACGAGACCCGGCAACGCCATCTGTCCAGCGAGCAGCCGGTGTGGAATCTGGCCGGCGCGGACTACGCGAAGTGGTTTCCCTATGGACCGGGACTGGCCGCCGAGCCACTTTTAGCCGGAGAGTTTTCCATCAAACCGGAAGGCGACCGAGTCCTCGATGGCCTTCTGCCGGGCGGCGCGATGACCAACCGTCTGTCCGCGAAATATACCGGCATCCTCACCTCGCCGCGTTTCAAGATCGAGACCAATAGCATTAGCGTCCGGGCCTGCGGCGCGGGTGGCGCCATGGTCCGCGTCATCGTCGATAACTATCCGCTGCCCAATAACTCCATCTTTCCCAAGGCGGTGCTCGACAAATCCAGGCCCGGATGGGTGCGGCTCGACACCGCTTACCGCAAGGGCAGCTATGCCTACCTCGAGTTTGCCACGCACGAGGACCTCACCCGCCCGTCGGACGAGAAAGACAAGGCCAGTGCGAAACCGGAGAGGGAAGAGCCTTCGTGGTTCGGAGTCGATCAAGTGGTCTTCCACGACGGCAAGGAACCTTCCGCGGACGAAGACTCCACACTCGAAGCATTGCTGGCCGGCCCGGCGCCCACCTCCACCGCCGATCTCGCGCAGACCTATCGCCGGGTCATCGCCGGCGCTATCACGGCATGGCGCAATCAAGAAATCACCGAGCCCCAACGCCTGCTGCTCGACGCGCTCGTGCGCCGCGGCATCCTGCCCGTGACCCTCGGAGAACTGGAAACCGTCCGGCCGTTGGTTGCCGGCTATCGACAGCTCGAATCTGCCGTCCCGGAGATGCGTCATGCGCCCGGTCTCCTCGAAACGCGTGGCTACGACGCGCCGTTCCTGCCCCGCGGCGATCATCTCAAGCCCGGCGAACCCGTGCCGCGTGGCTATCTGGAAGTCCTCGGTGGCCAACCGTATCACACCGCGCTCAGCGGCCGCCTCGACCTCGCGGAGGCCATCGCCAATCCGCAAAACCCGCTCACCGCCCGTGTCATGGTCAACCGCATCTGGTACTGGCTTTTTGGACGCGGCATCGTTCCGACGGTCGATAACTTCGGCCGCATGGGCGAAAGGCCCACGCACCCCGAGCTTCTCGACTTTCTCGCCGCGCGCCTGGTCGAAAATGGATGGTCGATCAAGGAAATGATACGCTATCTCGTCATGACGCGCGCTTTCGCCATGAGCAGCGAACCCGGCGCCCAGGCGCTGGAAACCGATCCGGCCAATGACTGGCTCTCGCACCTGCGCATCCGCCGGCTCGAAGCGGAGTCGATTCGCGATTCCCTGCTCGCGGTCTCCGGCGAACTCGACGACACCATGTTCGGAAGAGCGGTCGACGCCAATGCCCCGCGCCGCAGCATCTACCTCCAGATCCGCCGCAACGCCTTGAATCCCTTCCTGCAAGTCTTCGACGCCCCAAAGCCCTTCACCACTCTCGGCCGCCGCGACGTCACCAACGTCCCTGCGCAATCCCTGGCTTTGCTCAACTCCCCCTTCGTCATTGAGCAGTCCAAAAAATGGGCCGCCGCACTCGTGCGGGACGACAGCGATTGCGCCGCCACGCGCATCCGGCGGATGTTTGCCATTGCCTTTGCGCGGCAACCCAGCGACCAGGAAATCGCCGCCGCCTCCGACTATCTCTCCGCGCTCGTCCGCGACCACAAAATTCGCCCCGACCAGTTGCTGACCAACGCTCCCGTCTGGCAGGACTTCGCCCAGTCACTCTTCAACTTCAAAGAATTCATCTACCTGCGATGAGCAACCACCAGCGTGAGCATTGAACTCGAAATTGTCCGCGACGTCTCCGAACGACTCACCCGCGCCGGCGTTGCCTTTATGGTCACTGGCTCGATGGCCATGAACGCCTACGCCCAGCCTCGCTTGACTCGGGATATTGATGTTGTGATCGAAGTACAAGCTGCGGATTTGCCGCGCTTGCTTTCGGCTTTTCGTCCCGACTATTACATCGACGAAGGAGCCGTGGAGCGCGCTCTGCGAAACGAAAGTTTGTTCAATGTCATCCATCAGGAATGGGTATTCAAAGTGGATTGCATCGTGCGCAAGCATGCGCCCTTCCGAGCTCTCGAGTTTTCGCGCCGCCAGCGAATACAAATTGGCGATTACGAGACCTGGGTGGTGAGCAAGGAGGATTTGATTCTATCGAAGCTTTGCTGGGGCAACGACTCGCAATCGGAATTCCAGGCGCGCGACATCCGCAATCTTCTCACGACAGGATGCGACTACGATTACGTCACGAAATGGGCTGCGGAACTGGGCGTCGTGGAGTATCTGGCATTCATCGAAAAATGAACGACACCGACCCGCAAACGGAAGCCCTTTACCGTGAAATGCTCATGGCGCTCGAACCTGCTGAGCGATTCCTCATGGGACTGCGCATGTGCGCCGCGGCGCGCGCCACGGTGCTCGCCTCGCTGCCGGCCAATCTGTCGCCCGTCGACCGAAAGGTAGCCATCTTGCGCCGCTACTATGAGAACGATCTCTCGGAAACTGAACTCGCGCGAGTCGAGCACGCGCTCCGAACCGGCTCGGAATCCAAAGGCGCCGATAGACTCCTTCCTCAATCATCGGCGTCCCGCCCATAGAACTCCACGCCATCCATGAACCCGCCATCGCCTTTCGCCCTTCGCCTTTCGCCTTCCTCCTCCCGCCCTTCAACTTTCCCCCTCTCCCGCCGCGCCATGCTGCAAAAATGCTCGCTCGGCTTCGGCTCCATCGCCCTCGCCGGCCTGCTGGCGGACAAGACCTACGGCGCGCTCACCGGCGAGGCCAAACCACCCGGCCCGAATTTCCCGCCGCGCGCGAAGCGCGTGATCTTTTGCTACATGAGCGGCGGCGTCTCGCACGTCGATTCCTTCGACCCGAAGCCGGAACTGGCCAAGCGCCACGGCCAGCCCATGCCGGTGCCGGTCAAGCCCACCATGTTCAATAACAACGGCAACATCATGGGCTCGCCGTGGGAGTTCCAGAAACACGGGCAAAGCGGCCTCGACATCAGCGAACTGTTCCCTCACATCGCCGAACACGCCGACAGCCTCGCCGTGGTTCGTTCGATGACCAGCAAGGTCAATGAGCACGCCCAGGGCAACTACTTCGCGCACACCGGTTTTGCCTTCATGGGCCACCCCAGCGCCGGGGCCTGGGTCAGCTACGGTCTCGGGACGGAAAACCAGGATCTGCCGGGATTCATCGTCCTTCAGAGTGGCGGCGCCACGCCGCCGCACGGCGGCGTCGGCGTTTACAGCAGCGGCTTTCTCCCCGGCCAGCATCAGGCCTCGATCCTGAAGGCCGATGGCGACGAAGCGCTCCCCAATATCAAGCCGCGCGAGAGCGATGATCTCCAGCGTCAGCGCCTCGCTTTCATCAAGGGGATGGACGATCGCTTCCTGCGCGAAGCCGCCGAGCCGCAGGTCGAAGCCGCCATCCGCAATTACGAAACTGCCTACCGCATGCAGACGGCCGTTCCGGAGTTGTGCGACATTCGCGGCGAAAGCGAGGCCACGAAGCAGCTCTACGGCCTCGATTCCACCGACCCGCTCGTGCAAGGTTATGGCCGGCAATGTCTCGTCGCGCGACGGCTCATCGAACGTGGCGTCCGTTTTGTCGAGTTGAGCTGTCTTTCCTCCGGGATCGGCGCCGGCAATCCGCCCAATCCCTGGGACCAGCACGGCAAAATCCGCGAAGGCCACGGCGCCATGGCCCGGCAGGTCGACCAGCCCATCGCCGCCCTCATGACCGATCTCAAGCAGCGCGGACTTTTCCACGACACCCTCATCCTTTTTACCGGCGAATTCGGCCGCACGCCCTTCTCGCAAGGCAGCGACGGACGCGACCACAATCCCTATGGCTTTAGCGCGTGGATGGCCGGAGGCGGCGTGCGCGGTGGCACGGTCTTCGGCGCCACCGACGACCTCGGCTATTACGCCGTGGACGGCATCGCCACCTTCTATGACTTCTACGCCACCGTCCTGCACTTGCTCGGTATCGATCACGAAAAGCTCACCTACCGCTTCGGCGGCCGCGACTTCCGCCTCACCGATGTCACCGGCAAAGTCATCCAGGAGATCGTCGCGTAAGGATCCTCCTCCTCGGCGATCACCGGGCGACAACGTTTAGCCTAATCGCGGGCCCAAGCAGAGTCTTGCGAGATAAAGCACATGCCAGTAGGCTTCGCTTTCATGAGCACACTCGCGGAAATACAGAGGGCCATCGAAATGTTGCCGACGACGCAAATGGAAGAACTGGCTGCATGGTTGGATGGCAAACGGGTTCAACAACCGGCGTGGCCAGTCCCGCCACCGGATATTCCGCGTGAAGAACTTGAGCAGGTTGAGGCGGAAATCGAGGCTGCCTTCCCAAGCAAGCGCTATTGAGAATGTTGCTGGACACCAACGCGATCTCCGCGTGGGCAAAGGGCGAAGCGGCATTGTGGCACGTGTTACGCTCCGACCGCACGTGGTACCTTCCGAGCATCGCGTTGGGCGAGTACCGTTACGGTCTTCTAAAATCCAATCGACGTGGGGAGTTGGAGCATTGGCTCGAGCAAATTGAATCTGCGTGCACGGTGCTCTCCGCAGATGAAGTAACCGCCCGGCACTACGCTGATTTGCGAATCGCCTTCGGCGCCGATGAGAGCGTGCCCGCTTACCACGACCTTTGGATCGGCGCTATTGCCCTGCAGCATGGACTCGATGTCGTTAGCCGGGATGCGCACTTTGACCAAATGCCGGGAATCCGGCGGATCGCGTGGTGAGGGAAGAGATCAGGCCAGCCCGCGCGTTGTCTTGCGACTAAGCAATCCTCCCCCCGCAGAATCATTCCCTCCACATGAAAGCCGTCCGTCCCCCTCAACATCTCGCCGTCCTGCTTTGCGCCGTCCTCTTGCCGCTGGCCCTGCGCGCCAAGCCGCAATGGATCTGGAGCCAGAAACAGGCGTATGACGGGGAAAAGGAAATCTTCCGCAAAACATTCACGGTCACCGGCGACATCAAGACGGCAATCCTGCGGCTGGCCTGCGACAACGGCGCCACCGCCACCCTCAACGGAAAAAACGTTCTCGAAAATCCCGACTGGAATCAACCCGTCCACGGCGACGTCACCAAGGACCTCCACACCGGGCAAAATGAACTCGTCATCGAGGGACGCAACGTCAAGGGCGCCGCGGCGCTGCTCGCTTCCCTCACCATCGAGAACCCGGCCGGGCAGAAGCAACTTGTCGAGACCGGCCCGGATTGGGAAACCGCCAAACCCGGCACCACGGAATTCCATCCCGCGGTCTTCATCGCCAAATACGGCGCGAAACCTTGGGGCCCGGTCTTTGACGTCCCCCCTCGCCGCGGTCCGGCCGCTGCCGAACAATCCGTCGTCGCGGACCCCGCCACTCTCGCCGTGCCGCCCGGCTTCAAGGTCGAACTCCTCTACACCGTCCCAAAAGACAAACAGGGCTCCTGGGTCTCGCTCACCGTTGATTCCCAGGGCCGGCTCATCGCCAGCGATCAGTACGGGGGTTTGTATCGGCTCACCGTTCCACCGCCGGGAACCAGCGCGGGGACCAAAATCGAGGCCCTCCCAGTGCAGATCGGCGGCGCCCACGGCCTGCTCTTCGCCCATGACAGCCTCTACGTCATGGTCAATGAGCGCTCCCCCACCTCCTCCAGGGCCGCGTCTATGCCGACTTCCGCAAGCCCGAGAGCTACTTCACCACGATGCTCGATCTCCTCTTAAGCCTGTTCGCCATCAAACCGACGGAACCGGTAGCAGTCGACCTAAAGGCATCACTCATTGGACGGACGCAGTGACGATTTTCCGCCCTCGTTCCGAACTCGCAGGGAACGAGAGGCCAACCCCGCGCATGCGGGGTTGCCCAAAGGGTGGCGGCGGCTGCCGCCAGCAATTGCACTTCGGAACACATCATCATGAACTGCGTTCATTACTCCGGACGATACACCTCGGGCACTTTCTCGGTCTCGCCCAGCATCTCAAGCGCTTGGTCCACGAGTTTCTCCAACTCGTCGAGCTTTCCGCCGTTCGCCAGCGGCTGGGCGCCTTCCATAAGCTTGCCCACGGCCGAGGGGTCCTTGCCGCTGCTGTGCCAACGCTGAATCCCGTCGCGCACCCGCTTCATCTTCGCCTGAATGCGGAACAGCGGGTTATTCACGGAGACGGGCTTCTCCACCAGCGGTTGTCCTGTCAGGAACTTGTGATAGGCCGCGATGGCTTCCTTACCGAAGGCGCTGTCCCACAGGCGCTGTTCGGAATCCTTGCCGGCGTCTGCGGCGGCCGGCGTTCGAGCCCACCCCAGTTCAGGTAGGATGCTTTGTTCGGCGGTCCATCCCAGCCGTGCCACTCGACGTTGTCCTTGTTGTTCGGGTTGTAACCCGGCTTGTCCGGATCGAACCAGTTCCAGAGGTCCGGACGGTTCTTCCAAGCAACATGGAAATCGAACGACAGCATCACCGCCATGTCGTGCTCGCGCGCCGCGCTAAATGCACGGCGAATAAGGCTGGGCACTTGGTTCTCAAATTCATAGGTCGAAATGGGGAGGCCGAAACCCAGAAGCCGAGTCTTGCCGTCGCCTTTCATGCCGATCCGCTCGGCCAGTTCCCCTGCTTTCTCAGGAAGATTCCAGACGATGAGGTATTTCGGAGTTTCCGACGTGGCAGGCGCGTTGCTATTCGCGGCCGCGGCGGTCTCCTTCCCAGTCTCGGCGTTCGCATGAATGAGGAGAGCGGAGAAGAGAAGGCAGAGGAGGAGGGACCTTGTTGGATGCATTAGGCGTTGCGGAGTGTCACGCGGCAGGTGTTTGTATGACAAGGGTATCAGGTGCTGACGCCTCCGGCTAAAATTCCAGGGCGCACAGTGCATGACACGCTCGAAGGCAAAAAGGTTACAAATAGCACCGCCCCCATACCGTTAGTAAACAGCCCACCGCATCCGGCGCAATCCTGCCGCAGAGTCCTTCAGAGTCGCCTCAATCACCCGCGATTCGCTGAAAACTTCCACTCGCAAATAAATGGGCAACAAGCAGATGCAAATGGACCATTCTTTACGCGAAGATTTTGCTTGCCATTTCCCTCAAGAGTCCCAACGACGCGAAGCCATGCACTGCCACTATTCCAACTGCCATCGGGCATCCCCGTCCGGGACTGAACCCCTCGAACGGAACACCCAACTCTCAGCGCCGCGGCCATTCTCTTCATTCACTGCCAGCCCGGCCCGGCCCAGTGCGGGCCTCGTTCCCAATCCCGCAATTGCGGGATTGGGAACGCACCTGGCCTTCGAAGCTCCAGCTTCGTCCAGATTGGTGCCGTCGCGCTCGATGCCGCCGACCAGTTTGGAATCCGCGTGGAACGAGAAGCCAATTCCACCAATCCGGGATTGCCTGAGAAGGGGGCGGTGGCGGCTGCCGCTGCAATCAAACTGAATCAGGCAGAATCAAACCAACGAGGCCCCCTCTCTCCGCAAATTGCCCGAAATGATCAACAATTATCATCATCTTTCCCAGGTAGGGCGTACGCCTCAGGCGTGGGACCCAAGGCGCAATCGCGCTAGAGCCAATTCATTCATCAACCCGCCTGCCACATTCAACGACTGTTTAAACAAAAAGCAAAACCTGAATTCAGGTTTTGCTCCTACCCCCAACCCCACCGCGGAAACCACCCTGGCCCCGCGCCTGCGGAACGAACGCGACCACTCGCGGTCCAAATGACACCTCTCAGTCCCCTCGTCTCTGCGCTCTTTGAAGTGCTGACCGTGAAAGTGGACGCAGTGTGCGTAGATTTTTCTGGGGACCACGAATTACCTGCGTCTCTAGCATTCTTCGTCTTTCTATTTCACGTTTACCTGAGCTTCGAGTCCCGCGTGACGGCTTTCGGATTCGCTACGGAGCCCATTGGATGTTGGGTGTTGAATGTTGGATGTTGCGGCGAAGCCGCACGCCCACCCCATTGCGTTTTCGCCCGCTTGCGTGAGCTTCAGGAGGCCCTTGAGAACCTAACGGCCCCTATGCCCGCGATCACCCGCCTCCTCCGCAACCTTCTGCCCGCCGTCGCGCTGGCGGGCGTCGTGGCGTTCGCGTCGCACGCGGCGGGCGCGGCTCCCACCCCCGGCTCCTTCGCGGAGGTGGCCGTACCGTTTGTGGAAAGCCATTGCGTGAGCTGCCACGGAGCGGATAAGCAGAAAGGCAATCTCGCGCTCCACACCGTGCGCGACGATCTGGCCCTGCTCCGCGCGCGCAAGCAGTGGCGGGAGGTCGTGCGCCGGGTCGAGGCCGGCGAAATGCCGCCGGACGACAAGCCGCAGCCGACCGATGCCGAGCGCAACGCGTTCGTCGCTTCGGTCAATGCCGTTTTCAGCGCCGCCAACAACGCCCGTCCCGATCCGGGCCGCCTGACCGTGCGCCGCCTCAACCGGACCGAATACAACAACACCATCCGCGACCTGCTCCACGTCGACTTCAAGCCGGCGGAGGATTTTCCGAGCGATGACGTCGGCTTCGGCTTCGATAATATCGCCGACGTCCTCTCCGTCTCGCCGGTGCTCATGGAGCGCTACCTCAACGCGGCGGAACGGATCGCCGAAGAAGCCGTCCCCCTCAATCCCGCGCGGCCGCCCAAACGCACCATGGCCGGCAAATATTGCGAGCCGGCCTCGCCCGCCGTGCCGCAGGACCACTTCCGGCCCGTCAACGCCGCGCGCCGGGAAGCGATCCTCTCCGGGCCGTTGAACACGCCGGTACGAATCACCGCCGGGGATGAGTTCTGGGTGCGCGCGCGGCTGTATGTCGAAGGCCCGCCGGACGTGCCGGTGCAGGTGGCGCTGCTGGCCACGGGGCCAAAGATCGAAAACCCGTCACCGGCCGGCGAAGTGTCGAAACTCGACGGCGTGGCCCTGGGTGCGGTGCGGCCCTGCGTGATTTTGAAAACCGCGGTGATCACCGCGCGCGACGAGCAGCACGCGCAGCTCCTCGAGGTGAAGATCAAGGGCGCGCCGGGAACGGAACGCGTGGCGCTGGCTGCGTTCAAACCGCCGCTGGGCAAGGCGCCACCGACGCTCCGCGTCGAATTCCTCGAAACCGAAGGCCCCCTGGATACGCGCACACCCTCGAACAAGGCGCTGATGGTTTTTACGTCGGACAAACCCGAGCGCGACCAGGTGCGCGACGTGCTGACCCGCTTCACGGCGCGGGCCTGGCGGCGGGCGCCTACGCCCGAGGAGATTGGCCGGCTCTGCGCGATGGTCGATTACGCCGTGGGGCACAACGAAGGCTGGGAGGGCGGCCTCCGGCGCGCCGTCACCGCCGTGCTGGCTTCGCCAAAATTCATCTTCCGCCTGGAGCCGGACACGGACCCGGCAAACCCCCAGCCGCATCCGCTCGATGAATTCCAGCTCGCCACGCGGCTGGCTTATTTCCTGTGGAGTTCCAAGCCCGATGACCGGCTCCTGGAACTCGCGTGGGAGAAAAAGCTCAGCGCCAATCTCGATACCGAAGTGCGGCGGATGCTGAAGGATCCGCGCTCGGAAGCGCTCGTGGACAATTTCGCGCTGCAATGGCTCCAGCTCGGCCGCATCGCCACGCACAGCGCCGACGCCAAAGTTTTCGCCCGGTGGCAGCCGAAGCTCGCGGGGGAGATGATCGAGGAGACGCGCCGCTTCTGCGCGGAAATCATCCGGGACGATCATAGTGTGCTCGACCTGATCGACGCCGATTTCACGTGGGTCGACAAGCCGCTCGCGGACCTTTACGGGCTCAAGGTTCCCGGCGGTTTTGCCGCGGACGGCTGGCAGCGCGTCTCGCTCGCCGGCACCCCACGCGGCGGGCTCCTCACGCAGGCGAGCGTGCTCACCGTAACCTCCAACCCCACGCGCACCTCGCCGGTCAAACGCGGCAAATGGGTGCTCGAACAACTGCTCGGCAATCCGCCGCCGCCCGCGCCCCCAAACGTGCCGTCGCTCGACGATAGTGGGCGCAAGGAACTCACCGCCGCCACGTTTCGCGAGAAGCTCGAGCAGCACCGCACCGACCCCAAGTGCGCGAATTGCCACGCCAAAATGGACGCTTTCGGCTGCGCGCTGGAGAACTTCGACGGCATCGGCCAATGGCGCGACCGCGATGAAACCGGCGCGCCGGTCGATGCCACGGCCAGCATCGGCTCAGCCGGCAAACTCAGGGGCGTGGCCGATCTCCGCATGCTCCTCCGCGCGCGGAAGGACGCTTTCACCCGCTGCCTGAGCGAGAAGCTGCTCATCTACGCGCTCGGCCGCGGTCTCGATTATTACGACGAGCCCACGCTCGACCGCCTCCAGGCCGCGCTCGTCCGGAACGATTACAAGTTCTCCTCGCTCCTCATCGAGATCGTGAAAAGCGATCCCTTCCGCCTGCGCCGCGGTAAAGGCCAGGAAACCCTCGCCGCGGCCAGCCCACCAACTCCGCCGAAATGAATTTCAGCCCGCGAATGACTCAAATTACGCGAATAGGATGGCATCCTATTCGTGTGATCTGTGTGTTTCGCGGGCTCCCCCCTTTGCGTGTGTCTAGTGTATTTCGTGGTTTAAAAAATTCCCTCCACGGCCCTCTCAGATTTCTCTGCGCACTCTGCGTCAAGACGAAGCCGCCCCATTCGTTTGCGGCGAAGCCGAAACCGTCCGCCCGAATTTCCAGTTCCGCGTATTTGCGTCCGCGCTCGCCGTCGAGTTCATTGGAAGTTGGATGTTGTCAGCCGGAGGCTGATCCGCCTTGGGCGGAGATGCTGCGTCCCGCGACTGCGGGAGAGGGAGATGTTGGATGTTGGAAGCCGAAGCGAAGCTTCGACTTCCATTGACTCCCTCCCATATCCGACCGAAAGGCACCTATGAAATCACCGCTTCTTTCCCGCCGCACGCTGCTGCGCGGCATGGGCACCGCCGTCGCCCTGCCGTGGCTGGAAGCGATGGGAGAGCTCACCACCTACGCCGCCGGTCCGTCCGCACCGGGCCGCCGCACCGCGCCGAACCGCCTCGCCTTTCTCTACGTGCCCAATGGCAAGGACATGCCCAACTGGACACCACGTGCTGAGGGCCGGCTTGCCGACCTGCCGCCGATCCTCGCGCCGCTCGCGTCGGTGAAGGACGATGTCCTCGTGCTCACCGGCCTCGCCGCGGACAAGGCGCGCCCGTACGGCGATGGTGGCGGGGACCACGCGCGGGCCATGGCCGCGTTCCTCACCGGCGTTCATCCCCGAAAGACCGATGGCGCGGACATCCGCGCGGGCACCTCGGTCGATCAACTCGCCGCGCAGCGCATCGGCGAACTCACGCGGCTGCCATCGCTGGAAATGGGCGGTGAAGCGGGCAGCATGGCGGGCAACTGCGACTCCGGCTATTCGTGCGTCTACACCTCCACGGTTTCGTGGAAATCCTCCACGCAACCGCTGCCCAAGGAGATCAATCCGAAGCTCGTCTTCGAGCGGCTTTTCGGCCAACCCGGCGGCCCCGAGCGCGCCCGGCGCGATCTCGCCCGCAAGAGCGTGCTCGATTTTATCCGCGACGATTCCCGCACCGTCCTCGCCGGCGTCGGCGCCAGCGACCGCCAGAAGCTCGACGAATATTTCACCTCGATCCGTGAGATCGAGCTGCGCATGGAGCGCGCGGCCACGCTCCCGTCGGTCAATGCTCCCCCCGGCGTGACCGCGCCCGCGGGGCTGCCGGACAGCTACGCCGGGCATCTGCGCCTGCTTTGCGACATGCTCGTCCTCGCTTTCCAGGCCGACGTGACCCGCGTCTGCACCTTCGTTTTCGCCAATGAAAGCAGCAACAAAAGCTACCCGGAACTCGGCGTCAACGAAGGCCACCACGAGCTTTCCCACCACGGTCACGACCCGGAGAAAATCCGGAAGGTGCGCACGATCAATGAATTTCACGTCACCCAGCTCGCCTATCTGCTCAAGCGCCTGCAGAGCATCCGCGAGGGCGAAGGCACCCTGCTCGACCACTCGATGATCGCCTACGGCTGCGGCAATAGCGACGGCGACCGGCACAACCACGACGACCTCCCGATCCTCCTGGCCGGCCGCGGCGGCGGCACCATCGCCACCGGACGCCACCTCCGCTTCAAAGATGAAACTCCCGTGACCAATCTTTGGACATCCCTCCTCGAACGCATGGACGTGCGGGTGCCATTCATCGGCGACAGCACCGGCGCGCTCACGCTCTCCCCGGCGTAGCATCGGCCACCGAGCTTATTTGCTTTCTTTGCCGAGCAGGTGATCGCGCAGAAATTCCTGCATCGCGATCTTGACCGGTGGCTGCCTGCCGTCCTTGGCGTTGCGTTCGACACACTCGATCCCGAGTGCGTCCATTTTCTCCTTCAGCATGTGGCCGAACTTCGGGTGATGGATTCCCTGGCCTGGCTTCGCGTCCGCCGGCAGGGGCTCGTCACGCTCGAAGTAAAACATCACCACCGGCGGAGCGTCTTTTGTCAGGTGCGTAATCGCCGACGCATCGTCGAAGATCTTCTGGTTCTCAGGCTTTTGAAAGTCCGCCGTGGAACTCAGCCCGAATAGCTTCACCAAGGCCCCATTCTCCCACGCCCGGCCGCCGATCCATTCCCGGATGGTGAGTGGATTGTAGCTCGTCTGCCCATCGATCGAGCCGACGCAAGCCAGGCGCGTCGATTGCCGCTCGACCGGATCGGCGCTTTCCGGTTTGGCGAGATCTTCGTGGAAACCGACCCAGAGCGAGATGCCCGCGCCTGCCGACCCGCCATAAGCGGCGACGCGTTTCGGGTCGATATTCCACTCCGCGGCCTTGCTGCGGATGAATTGCACGGCGCGCGCGCCGTCGAGCATGGGCGCGGGATAAGGCGCCTGAGTCGAGTAGCGGTAATTGATGCTCACAAACGAAATTCCCGCGCGCAAATAGTACTCGACCACCCCCGGGTCGAGTTTCGATTTATCGCCCACCAGGAATCCGCCACCGTGAATGAAGATCAGGACGGGCGCCGGCTCTTTCGTATCCGCCTTCCAGAAATCAAGCGTGTTGCGCTCGTACCGGCCGTAGGCGACATCGGCGAACGTCGGCTTCGGGGCAGGGTCCGGCGTGGTTGGTTGCTGCGCCGCAGCCGGGCGCAATCCGAAGCCCGCCGTGAGCGCGAAGAGCAGGAACGACCGGCGCGAGGCCGCGCGCGTCCAGGAGGAAAACATGGCCGCATCCTCACCACTCTACGCGCACGGGTCAATCCCCTCCGGCGGCCAGGAAAACAAAGCGCCGCACCTGATGAACAGGTGCGGCGCGGTACGATCGCGGAGAACCGCGAGTAAATTACTTGGTCGTTGCCGGGGGCGTGGTGGTGGTGGCCGGCGTGGTCGTGGTCGTCGCCGCGGCATCACCCTTCTTGCCACCGTGGCCGACAAATTCCTCGAGGGTCAGGTATCCCTTGTTACCCTTGTCCCTCTTCGAGAAAAATTCCTTGGCCTTATCCGGGTCCTTCTGCGCGCGCTTGCCGGCCATCCACTGCTCGAGAGTCAGTTTGCCGTCGCCGGTCGTATTGAGCTTCTTGAACATTTCCGCGGGGTCCCCCTTCGGCTTGGCAGGCGCGGTGGTGCTCGGCGTGGTGGTGGTGGTGGCTGGAGTCGTCGTGTCGTCCGCGAGGGCGAGAGTGGTGCCGACCGCGAGGAGGGCAAGGATGGACGTGATGGATTTCATTTTTACTTGGGGTTACTTGTTTTTTGTTTTTGTGGTAATCCGCAGCCGGCTTGGGTCGTTATGTGACCAATGCTGCGAAAGTCATTAACGTCTGCTTTCGACGTAAGTTGCTAGGAGAATAGTCAGAATCTGGTGCTTTGGACGGTGTCTCATAACTGGGCAACGGTCGGGGCATCTTCCCGACTTTGGACGGCCTCTCATGCAAAAATTCCCTTGGCGACTTCGCCACTGACATCGGTCAGGCGAAAGTCGCGTCCGGCATAGCGATAGGTGAGCTTTTCGTGATCCAGGCCGAGCAGGGCGAGGAGGGTCGCGTGCAGGTCGTGAACGTGCATCGGATTTTCGACCGCCGTGTAGCCATAATCATCTGTCGCTCCATAACTTAGACCGCCACGCACCCCGCCCCCAGCGAGCCACATGGTGTAGCCCTTGGCATTGTGATCACGCCCGTCAGGCTTGCGACTGTCGGGCGTGCGGCCAAATTCGCCACCCCACATCACCACCGTATCCTTCAGCAACCCGCGCGCCTTCAAGTCAGTGAGAAGACCGGCAATGGGCTGGTCGGTTGCAGCGGCATTCCCGGAGATCTTGGTGCGCAAATTGGTGTGCTGGTCCCAGCCTCCATGGCACACTTCGATGAAACGAACTCCCGCCTCCGCGAAGCGCCGGGCCAGGAGGCATTGCTTGCCGAAATCCGTTCCCGGTCCCGTTCCGATCCCATACAGGTCCAGCGTCGCGGGCGATTCCTTCGTCAGATCCATCACTTTCGGAAGCTCGCCCTGCATGCGGAAGGCCAGCTCATAGGATTCAATCACGCCTTCGACTTCGGGGTTGGCCGTCGCCTTGAGCAGGTCGCGGTTCATCGCCTGGACCAGGTCGAGTTGCTTGCGTTGCAAGGCCGTCGGCAGATCGGGATTGCGCAAGTTCCCGATTCCGGCGTCGCCGACATCTTCACGCTGCTCTCCGATGCGCGTGCCTTGATAAACCGCCGGCAGGAAGCCGCTGCCGTAGTTCACCGCGCCAAACTGGATCGGCGGGCTGATGGTCACAAATCCCGGCAGGTTCTCATTGTCCGTACCCAGGCCGTAGAGCGCCCACGCGCCCATGCTGGGCCGGACAAATTGGGCGCTGCCCGTGTGCAACTGCATGAAGGCCTGCGGATGGCTCGGGATATCCGTGTGCATCCCGCGCAGCAGGCAGAGGTCATCGGCGTGCTCCGCCACTTGTGGGAACAACTGCGAGATGGCGAGGCCGCTCTGCCCGTACTGGCTGAAGGTGAAGGGCGAGCCGTAGAGTCTTGAGCCACCACCCTTCGCCACGCCGGGCTTGCCGTTGTCCTTGTTCAGCTTCGGCTTGTAATCGAAGGTGTCCATGTGCGCCGGCCCGCCTTGCATGCAGAGGAAAATCACCCGCTTTGCTCGCGGCGCGAAGTGCGGCGTTTTGCGCGCCAGCGGATTGCCGCTCTCCGCGGCTGTCGCGGCCAGGCCCTTGAAGGCCAGCCAGCCAAAGCCGGCGGACACGGTCCGCAACAGGTCGCGGCGGGACATTGGGAATGCGGATTGGGGAATGCAGAATGCGGAATAGGGGCCCATAGCTAGCGTGCGCGTTCGGTACTGCGTTTGGAGGCGTTGCGGCGCGAGGTCTTTATTGAAGAAACGGCAATGGCCGTCAGCTCGTTGGCTTCGGCGAGAAGCGCCTTCACTCGGCCCATTTTCACGAAGCCCGCTCCAATGAGCATCTCGATCCAAAAGGCCGACTCGTCGGCTTCCTCCTCAACGATTCCGAGCTTCGCCTGAAACTCGGCCGCGCTCCGACCGCGGCAGGCCGCGCGATAGTTCGCCCCGACCGAAGTTGCGGACCGTAAAAGTTGCCTGGCCAGCACGTCAGTCTCTCGGGTAGTCGGTAGACTCTGGGTCAAACGGATCACCCGCAATCCAAACTGCTTCGTTCGCTCTTTAAGGTCATTCACGTTCGTAGATGATGTTGGATTCCGCATTCCGAATTCATTTTAGGTATCTGAATTCGGCGCACGCAAAGAGCGCCTGGCAAAATGTGCTCCACGAAAGCAGCGCGGCGTCCTGGACCCTCCCGGCTTCCACCGGCACCAGCGCCCGGCCCTCACTCAAGAGATACTGCTCCGCGCGCGCCAGTTCCGCATCCGTCGGCGGGCGCCCCAGGGCGTACTCGTAAGCGAGGGCGATGCGTTGGGGGTGGGGCAGCGGTTGCGCGAGGACCCTCCGCGCCATGGCCGTGGCCTGGTCGCGCACAAACTCGTTATTGAGCAGATACAACGCCTGCACCGGCACATTGGTCACGTCGCGGGTCGCCACCACCAGGCTCGGCTCGGCGAAGTCGAAGACCTCCAGGGCCTCGGGAACGAAATCGCGGACCACCGGCAGATAGACGCTGCGGTACTCGGCCGTGAGCTGCGAAAAGCGTTCCGGCTGCAAACCCTTGCCGACATAGCCGTCGCCCGCGACGGCCACCGCCGAGCCTTGCGGCGGACGCAATTGCAATTGCCCGCTGGCCGTGAGCAACGCATCGCGAATGGCTTCCGCATCGAGCCGGCGCGGCGAGGCGCGCCAGAGCAGCCGGTTGTCGGGATCGATCTCGTTCGCCTGCGAATCCGGCGCGCTGCTGAGCTGGTAGGCGTGACTGAGGACCAGCGAGCGGACGAGTTTCTTCACCGACCAGCCCTCGCGCATGAATTGCACCGCCAGCGTGTCCAGCAACTCCGGGTTGCCCGGCTTCTCACCGGTCGCGCCGAAATTGTCGGCCGTCCGCACCAGCCCCTGCCCAAAAAGATGCGCCCAGACGCGATTCACGGCCACCCGCGCGATCAGCGGGTTCGTCGGCGAGGTGAGCCACTGGGCCAGTTCCAGGCGTCCGCTGTGGCCGGGAGCAATCTCCGGCGCATCGCCATTCGTGAGCACCGTGAGCATGCCGCGTGGCACGGCTTCCGCCGGATCCGCCACCTCACCGCGCACCAACAGGCGGGAATTTGATGGGCGCCCGTCCTGGACTCCCATGACCTGCGCCGGGCCACCGGTGGCCACCGCATTCGGTGCGTCTTGCTGGTTCCTCCGTTTTCCACCGCCCCTTTGCCGCGGCATCTCCATGGGCAGCGCGGAGACCGGATTGGCGAAGGCCAGACCCATCGAGTCCGGCAGCCGCAGCAATGCGGAAGCGTTGCGGTTCTTCGCTCCCGTGGTGCCGTAGAAGGTCCGGGTGCTGGCGAAGATTCCGGCCAGCGCGTAGTACTCCTTCTGCGGCACCGGATCAAACTTGTGGTCGTGGCAGCGCGCGCACGCCACCGTCAGCCCGAGCACCGCGCGCGAGGTGGTGTCGATCTGCTCGTCGATCAAGTCCATGCGAAATTGCTCGGCATTCTTCTCTTGCAGGCTCTTCGGCCCGATCGCCAGAAAGCCCGTCGCGGTCAAATGCGCGGCCTGTTCCGTGCTATCCTTTGCCGGCAGCAGATCGCCCGCGATCTGCTCCCGGATGAATTCATCGTACGGCAGATCCGCATTGAGCGCGGAAATGACCCAGTCGCGATAGCGCCACGCCTCGGGATAGGTGTAATTGCGCTCCTTGCCGGTGCTCTCAGCAAACCGCGCCACGTCCAGCCAGTACCGCCCCCAGCGCTCGCCGAATTCGGGCGCCGCCAGCAGCGCATCGACGAGTTGCTCCAGGGCCTTCACCGAGATCTTCGGAGACACTGCGACAAGCGGACGATCAGACAACGAGACAGCTTTTGCGCTGCCGTTCTCCCTCTCTGATTGTCTGGCTGTCTGATTGTCTGACTTCGCCGAGGCCGGCGCACACGCGCTCACAAACCTCTCCACCTGCTCCGGCGCCGGCGGGAGTCCGATGAGATCGAAATAAAGCCGGCGAATCAACGCCCGCGGATCGGCATCGGCCACGGGATGCAATCCCTGCGCTTCCTGCGCAGCGAGAAGGAAACGGTCCACATCCGTGCGCGGCCAGACGGTGTCCTTCACCGCGGGCGCAGCCGCCGCTTTGGGCGTCTGGAAGGTCCAGAGGGTCTTGCCCTCCTTGGGATCCAGCACCTTCCTCACCAGTTTGGCTTCACCATCGCGCGGATCGGGTGCGCCCATCGCGATCCATTTTTCGAAGTCGGCGATGACGGTGTCCGGGAGCTTGCCGCCATCCTTTTCCGGCGGCATCCGCAGATCCTTGTCCTGCCAGTGCAGGGCCTTGACGATAAGGCTCTCCTTCAGATCACCCGGCACCACCGCGTGGCCGCTATCGCCGCCCGCGCGAATCCCGTCGCGCGTATCGAGCAGCAAGCCCCCCTTGACCTTGTCCGCCTGCGTGGAGTGGCATTTGTAGCACTTGTCTGCCAGCACCGGCCGGATGTTCTTCTCAAAGAAGGCGAGCTGATCCGGCGTCGGTTGGGCCGCGAGATCAGGCGCGAGTGCCGCCACGCCGGAAAGGGCCGTCGAAAACAGGCAAATCGCCAGGGCGGCAAAAAGGCGCCGGGGCATGGCTGGAAGGGGCATCATGAAGCTAACAGCATCAACCCCCCTAATTTGGACAAGATTCGGTAAAAGTGAAGCGTGCCCCGCCTCGTTCCCGAACTGAGGGCCAAGCAAGTCAAGGCAATCGGCGATTGTTCCCATCGCCAGACGGCGTATTCCTCCTCTGTTTCGTGTCACTATTCGCTCATTTCTTCTCTTCCCGGAAAGATTCACCGTCTGAGGCCCAGCGTCCGCTGCGGGGCTTATTGGATGTTGGGTGTTGGATGTTGCGTCCCGCGAAGGCGGGACGTCCAGATCCCGCGACTGCGGGAGAGGGAGATGTTGGATGTTTGCGGCGAAGCCGCCTCGTGTATTTCGTGTGTTTCGTGGACACCCTCCCCCTCCTCACCCCCGAGCATTTTTCCCGCGCCAAAGGAAAAACTCCCGCTAAGGTTTGCGACCCCTGCGTAATGTAGTGTCACCCGACCCGCATTTCCTTCCCAGACCATCCGCCCACGCTGTCCCCAATCTCTGACTATGAAAATTCGTTCTCTCCTCCTGGCCTTCTGCGCGTCGCTGCTGCTCGCCGGTCTTCTTCCGGCCGAACCGCCGGCAAAACTCGAACTGAAACCGGGCGAGCACATTTCCATCCTCGGTGGCGGTCTGGCCGACCGGATGCAGCATTCCGGCTGGTTGGAAACGCTGATCTACGCACATTTGCCGAAGGACAAGCTGGTCTTCCGCGACCTGGCGGTCTCGGGTGACGAGGTTGGGACGTGGCATCGCTCGCAGGATTTCGGCTCGCGCGATGAATGGCTTTCCTGGACCCAGGCGGATGTCATCTTCGCCTTTTACGGCTTCAACGAGTCCTTCAAGGGCTACGCCGGAATCGAGGATTTCAAGAAATCCCTCGACCAATTCCTGAAGGACGCCGCCGATCAGGACTACGGCGGCCACGGCGCCCCGCGCATCGTCCTCTTTTCGCCGATCGCGGCGGAGCGGCACCAGGATCCAAATTTTCCCGATCCGCAGACGATCAATACCAACCTGCAAAACTACACCGCCGCCATGGCCGAAGTGGCCAAAGCGAACAACGTGCAGTTTGTCGATCTCTTCACCCCGTCGCAGCAGGCCTTCAAGAAAGCCGCCGCAAAAGGGCATTCGCTCACGTTCGACGGCCTGCACCTCACCGAGGAGGGCGAAAAGGCCATCGCCCCCGCCATTTTCCAATCCCTGTTCGGCCAGGCCGCGCCCACGGGAAATCTCGACCGGCTCCATGACGCGGTCACCGAGAAGAATGAGGAGTGGCACAGCCGCTACCGCACGATCGACGGCTTCAACGTCTACGGCGGCCGCTCGCGGGTGGGCTACACGCCCAAAGGCGCGGACGGCAAGGACATCGGCGACAAAATCTTCAACAATCCCGTGATGCAGCGCGAAATGCACCAGCGCGACGTGATGACCGCCAACCGCGACGCGCTGGTCTGGGCGCGCGCCCAGGGCGGTGACCTCGTGGTCAAGGACGACAATCTGCCGCCGGAGATCCCGGTGCAAACCAACAAGCCCGGCGACAAGCCCGATCTCTCCTGGACCTTTCTGGGCGGCGAGGAAGCTCTGAGCAAGATCAAGCCGCACAGCGGTTGCAAAGTGAACCTGTTCGCCGACGAGACGATGTTCCCCGAACTCTCCCATCCCGTGCAGATGGCGTGGGACACCAAAGGCCGGCTTTGGGTGGCGGCGTGGCCGAATTATCCCGAGCGCAAGCCAACCAGCAAGGTGGGCGACAAGATCCTCATTCTCGAAGACACCAAGGGCACCGGCAAGGCCGACAAATGCACCGTCTTCCTCGACAATCTCAACGCCCCGACCGGCTTTACCTTCTACAAGGACGGCATCCTGGTCATGGAAGCGCCCGACCTCTGGTACGTCCCGATCGACAAGACCACGGGCAAAGCCGGACCCAAGGAGCGCGTCCTCGGCGGCATCGACTCGGCGGACTCGCATCACACGACGAACTCCATGAGCCTGGACCCGGGCGGCGCCACTTATCTCAGCGACGGTGTCTTCCACCGCACGCAGATCGAGACGGCCGATGGGCCCAAGCGCAATACCGATGGCGGGATCTGGCGGTTTGAGCCGCGCACCGGCAAGGTGGACCTTTATATCTCCTACGGTTTCGCCAATCCGCATGGCAAGGTGTGGGACTATTGGGGCAACGACATCATCACCGACGCCACCGGCAATGCTTCGTATTTCGGCCCGGCCTTCAGCGGTCACCTCGATGAGGGCAAACATCCGTCGATGGAGCAATTCTGGAAGCGCCCCTCGCGTCCCTGCCCCGCCACGGGGATGGTTAGCAGCCGGCATTTCCCGGATGATTGGCAGGGCAATTTCCTGAACTGCAACGTCATCAGCTTCCAGGGGATTTACATGGTGGGCGTTTCGCAGGACGGCTCCGGCCTGAAGGGCGAGACCCTCGATCCGCTGGTCTACGCGGAGCCCGCCGACCATCCGACCTTCCGTCCCATCTGCGTGAGCAACGGCCCGGACGGCGCGCTCTATTTTTGCGACTGGTCGCAAATCATCATCGGCCACCTTCAGCACCATCTGCGCGACCCGAACCGCGACCATACGCATGGCCGGATTTATCGCATCACCTACGAAGGCCGCCCGTTGCTCACGCCGCCGAAAATTGACGGCCAGCCGATTCCCGCGCTGCTCGAATTGCTAAAGTTGCCGGAAAACGACGAACGCACCCTCGCCAAGGTGGAACTCGGCAAGCGCGACAGCAAGGAAGTCATTGCCACCGTGGACAAATGGGTCGCCGGCCTCGACAAGAACGAACCCACCTACGAGCACAATGTCCTCGAGGCGCTCTGGGTGCACCAATGGCAGAACATCGTCGACGAAGCCCTGCTCAAGCGCGAGCTGTCGTCACCCGAGCCGCGCGCCCGCGCCGCCGCCGTGCGCGTACTCTGCTACTGGCGCGACCGTGTGCCGGACGCCCTCGCCTTGCTGAAGAAGGCCGCCGGGGACGAGGACCCGCGCGTGCGTCTGCAAGCGGTGCGCGCCGCGAGTTTCTTCGAGGGCAGCGCGGCGCCGGAGGCGATCCAGGTGGCCTTCGAAAGCTTGAAACAGCCCGGCGATTATTACCTCAACTACGTTTTCAACGAAACGATGCGCCAGCTCCATTCGATTGTGAAGGATGTCACGCTGCCGACCGATCCCAACTCGCTCGCGAACTATGTGAGCACGCTCTCCGACAGCGATCTCTTCCACGCGCCGGAAGTCGCGCAGGTGCTCATCGCACGCCTCGAACGCCCGACCAGCGATTTGGTGAAACGCGACACCGCGCTGCAAAAGCTGGTGAAACTCCAGCACAGCGATCCGGCGACCGAACTCATCGCGGCGCTCCAGCGCCTCGACGCGCAGGGCGGCAGCCGCTCCGTCAGTGACCTCGGCAAGATGCTCAGTGCCACGCCCGCCCTGGCCAAAGTGCGCCCCGCGCTCAGCGATCTCGCCGAGAAGGCGAAGCAACAGTCCGTCCGGCGGGCCGCGCTGGCCGCGTTGATGACGGCTGACGCCAATCCCGAGGCGACGTGGGCCTCCGCGACGACCCCGACCGCCCGCGAGCAACTCATCGAAGCGCTCAGCAACGTGAGCGATCCGACCTTGCGCGCGAAATTCCAGACCACCCTCGTTTCGCTGTTGGTCGATCCGAAAACCAGTGGCAATCTCCGCCGCGCGGCCTTCGAGGCCCTGCCGCTCATGGGCGCGGATAACGCCAAGTCCAATTACTCCGTGCTGGCGACCGCCCTCCGCGATGGCACCGACCGCACCGCCACGGCCCGCGCCATCATGCAACTGCCGCGCGACAGTTGGGACAAGTCCACCGCCGGGCCGATCTGCGACAGCATCCTCACCTGGGCCAAAACGGTGCCCAACGACAAACGGAGCGACATTGATTACGTCGAGACACTGCAGGTCGCCCAGGAACTCGCGGGCTATCTGCCGACCGAGCAATCGGCCGGCATCCGCAAAGAACTGCGCAAGCTCAGTGTCGCCGTTTTCGTCGTGAAAACGGTGCAGGAGCAGATGCGCTATGACACCACGCGCCTCGTGGTCGAGGCGGAAAAACCTTTCGAAGTCTTCTTCGAGAACGGTGACGCCATGCCGCATAACTTTGTCGTGGTCAAACCCGGCACGCGCCAGTCGGTGGCCACGGAGGCGCAGTCCATGGGGCCGACCTCGCTCGACAAGGAAGGCCGCGCCTATATTCCGAAAAATAACAAGGATATCATCGCGGCCTCGAAGACCCTCGAACCCGGACAGAAGGAACAACTGAAAGTCACCGCCCCGACCAAGGAAGGCGAATACGAGTACGTCTGCACCTTCCCCGGCCACTGGCCGCTCATGTGGGGCCGGCTCATCGTCACCAAGGACGTGGACGCCTACCTGCAAGCCCACCCGCAAGCCCCACCCACGGCCCCGGGGGCCGCCGCGGGCATGGACCACAGCATGATGCATCACCACACCGTGGCGAACTGATTAGCCTGAAAGGAGAGCAGGATTGCCACTGCATCACCTGGCCAGCCTTCGCACGGTCGGTACTCCAAACGGGTAGAATCCCTTGGCGCTGCTCCTTGCATTCAACTAAACTCCCGCGATGATCGATGAAGTGCGCAAATTGATCCACGCGGAGCCATTCGTGCCATTCCTGATCAAAACCTCGGATGGGAAACAGTACCGCGTGAAACACCCGGATTATGTGGCGATCAGCCCCAAGGGTGGACGAATCGTGGTATTTGCAGATGAGGAAGCGAGCACCACGCTGAGTGCCCTGCACATGGTCGCCGTTGAGCCGCAGGTGCGCCGCGCGCGCGGACGGTAGAGCGCGCTCGGTCATGCCAGTTTCCGCTTTGCCCTCGCAAGAGCCAAGGGTTGGGAATAATGCCGAAGGCATTCCCAGCCTTGTAGCCGGTGGCGGAGGGGAATGGCGGATGATGGTAACGGGCGAGCAGGCTACGGAGCTGAGATGCCTCCGGCATCGATCTGGGAACGACGATGGTCCACCGTGGTGAGCAGCGGCTACGGTTCTGGCTAAACCGTGACTACCGAGTCCGCAGAACCGAAACGGACCACGGCGGAACAACTATCGGCCCCTCGGTCCGCACGGTGCGCCTGGAAGGCGGATCGTTCCGGCTCGGATGCCCATTCGGGCCGTCCGCCTGCCAGGAATATTGCGCGGCGGAATAAGTCACCAGCATCGCCGGATCCCGGGCCCCCGGCGCGCTACTGAAGCCCTCGACAGAAAGACGCGCAGCGTGCGTTGGATCCCGATTGATCACCAGCACGGACCACGCTTGGTCGGGACGCTTCAAGGCGAATGCGCTGATGAGATTCTGTTCCCGCTTCCGCAGATCCGTCCGCACGCGAAAGGACTCATGCACACCGCCGTTCGGATCGAGCCATTCGTTGGTCAGCATCCGCAGCGTGTGGAAGGTAGCCACCGGCACGGCAGCCTCGCCACGCTTGCTCTGCAAGAGCATCGTTTGATTACCCCAAGTCCCCTGCGTGACTTCGAGCTTCGTCGGTTCGTAACCGTAATAAAAGGCCGCCTCTCCTCCATGGCAGAGAAATTGAGCCGCCGTTTCCGCATTCAAGAGCGCCCCTCCAAGATCGACTTCGTGTTCGGTGGGAAAGGGCGAGTAATTGAATTCCCCAAGGACGAGCGGCAGTCGCTCGCGACGCAGTCGCGTGATCGCATCCTCCAGCCTCTCGCCGTGTTCACGCAACTGCCTGGCTTCCGTTCCAAGGACGTCATCAAACGGATACCATTCGAAAGACAGGAACCGGAAATCGTCGGACTGACCTCGACGCGCCAAAGCCCGCCGAAATTCCCGGAGCCACCAGGTCAGAACCGAAAAATCGATATCGCCGGTAACCACGCTGGGCCCTCCCAGGACCGCCTTCGGGACCACTTTTCGGATTCCGCGCGCCACCGGCGCGTAAAGCGCCGCAAAATCGCGCGGATCGATCTCCTCTTCTTCCGGCTCTTCGCCCAACTCATAGCGTCCGATGGAATAACCCGATAACTTTGCATAAGCCACGAGCGCCAGGGCATTGTCCGGGTTGTCGTAGAGGACCGGGATGGCCATCATGATCGGGAGTCCACGCGTGATCCCGGAGCGGAAGACCAGGTCAATGCCCGGCTGTTCCACCTTCGGATCGCGGTCGGTGGCGCGATGCCACGGATCGGTCGAGGAGACATAGGCAAGTGTCTGCCCCTTGCCAGGCGCGTGGGTGACTTCATCGTGAAGCGCGCCCGAAGGAACCAGCGTTCCGACGCCGATTTCCCGGATCGCGTAACCGACCCGGTCCCGCAGGTCCGCCGATCCCGAAGCCGCCGTCCCGGACCCTTCGGTCATCCAGATGCGAAGGTAGCGGGCGCGGACCGGTCGATCCGAGAGCCTCACAAGCTGTTCACCGCTCGTCCCGCGAACATCCCGGCCGTGATCGAAGACCGTCCACACTCCCGTCGGATGCCCGCCACCATAGACCCGCCCGGCATGTGCGTACTCCACGTCGAGGCGCGTCGCGTAGGGATCGGCCCACAGGATCCGCACGGCGTTGATGGGAACAGGCTTTCCGAAGTCGAGCACGACCCACGCGGGATGCTGGGAATCCGGCTCCCCGGTAAACGGGCGCGCGAGATACGGGTTGCTCTTCCAAAAAGTCGCCGGATCGCCGTCGTCGAGCATCGAGTAGCCGTCGTCGTTGGCTTGATCGACCGTGTCGCCGCGGCGGGGCAGCTTGTAGCCATAGGTTGCGAGGATCGGCTCGCCAGGCTTTGGCTGAGCATCGGAAATCCAATATCCCTGGTGATGGAGCGGGTCGCTCCAGCGGCCCCTCGGGTTCCAATGCCAGGCATCGATGGCGATCTCAGTCCGCAGCCGCATGGAAATCGGGCCGAGTCCCGCCAGCAACATCCGGCGCACGTTCGCCGGCGAGAGCATCCTTAATTCATCCCCCTGCCAGTGCCCATCCAGGCCCGCTCCGAGCGCGCTGCGAGGATCGAACTGCGCGGTACGATGATGGGTATCGATCGTCAGTTGGACATCCCTCGACGGAGCAGTCTCCTGGCCGCTCAGCGCTGGATGCAGGACCCCCAGGATGGCAAGAATGCTCGCCATCGAGGCTCTGCGGGTTCGGGGAAAATTCATCTAAGGG
>Ga0302324_100004914_pt1 | contig 29438 bp, 25 predicted proteins | sample Palsa_T0_1_FD_201949 | JGI IMG/M metagenome (GOLD analysis project Ga0302324, IMG submission 201949) | Peat permafrost microbial communities from Stordalen Mire near Abisko, Sweden - Palsa_T0_1 | ecosystem: Environmental > Terrestrial > Soil > Palsa > Peat permafrost | place: Sweden: Abisko...
GACGAGGACGAGTAGGCCGCGTGAGTTCCATCGGGGCTGCGAACGAGCCAATCGCCACCGCCAACGCCAGTCCTTCAAATCGCCGCCCGCCGCCGCGCCAGCGCTGGGTCATGCCCGGGCAGCATCCTGAGTCGCATCGGCCGGATATTGACCAGGGGCCGAATATCGACCAGGCCGCCGCACTCGCCCGTGAGGCCCGTCTGCCGCAAATCGTCGCCGAGCTGCTTCTGGCGCGCGGCGTCACCACTCCCGCCGAGGCCTTCCGGTTTCTCAATCCAGAGGCCGCGCACCTCCACGATCCCGGGCTCATGCTCGGTATGTCCGCGGCCGTCGAGCGCATCGAGCGCGCCATCGCCGCACGCGAGCCGATCCTTCTCTACGGCGACTACGACGTCGACGGCACCGTCGCCGTCGTGCTTCTCAAGACTGCCATTGAAATGCTCGGCGCCCCCGCCGGCCTGGTCCGCTTTCACGTTCCGCATCGCCTGCGCGAGGGGTACGGCATGCAATCGGCAGTGCTCGAGCAGGCGCACGCCGATGGCATCCGCCTCGTCATCACCGTCGACACGGGCATGCGCGCCTTTGAAGAAGCCGAAACCGCGCGCCGCCTCGGCCTCGATCTCATCGTCACCGATCATCACCTCCCTGATGCGAATGACGCCGCGCCTGCCGCCCTCGCCATCCTCAACCCCAATCAGATCGGCTGCACCTACCCTGAAAAATCCCTTTGCGGCGCGGCCATCGCACTCAAGCTTGCGCAGGCCCTGCTTGAGCGCCACGATCCCGCACGGATGCGCGAGAAAATCCTGCCCAGCTTTCTCAAGATGGCCGCTATCGCCACCATCGCAGATGCGGTTCCGCTCCGCGGCGAAAATCGCACCATCGCCGCGCTCGGCCTGCGCGAACTGCGGCGTCCCATCGGAGCCGGACTGCGCGCGCTCTTCGCCGCTGTTGCGCTCGATCCCGCGTCCAGGCAGCTCACCGGCTTCGACGTCGCCTTCCGTCTCGCGCCGCGCATCAACGCCGCCGGCCGCATGGATGTAGCGTCCGAAGTTGTCGAGCTCTTCTCGACGCGCGACCCGCAGCGCGCCACGGAGATCGCCTCCAAACTTGAGCGCCTCAATCGCGAGCGCCGCGAGGTGGAAGCTGCCGCGCTCACCACCATCGAAGCGCGCCTTGAAACTGACGCCGAGCTCTGCGCCTGCCGCCTGCTCCTCATCGATGGCGATAGCTGGCATCGCGGCGTCATCGGCATCCTCGCCGCGCGCGTCGTCGAGCGCACCGCCAAGCCTGCCATCGTCGTCAGCATTGAAGACGGTCCCGACTCTGCAATCGCCCACGGCTCCGGCCGCTCCGTCGATGGCTTCCCGCTCCTCGCCGCCATCGAAAGCTGCGCCGACCTCTTCACCCGCTTCGGCGGCCACGCCTTCGCCGTCGGCTTTGCGCTGCCCGCCGCCTCGCTGCCCGAACTCAAGCGTCGCCTGCGCCTTTACGCTGAAGAGCACCTCGCTGCCCGCGAGCCTGAGCGCCTGTTGCGCATCCACGCCGAGCTGCCGCTCGATCGCATCACGCCCGTGCTCGCCGGTTGGCTGCGCAAACTCGAGCCCCTCGGCCACGGCAACCCCGAGCCCGTCTTCCTCGCGCGCAACGCGCGCCTTGTCACTGCGCCTCGCATCATGAAGGAGCGGCATCTGCGCCTGGAACTTGCACAGGAGTCACTTGCGCGGGAAACCGCTTCCGGTTCCGGCGGCATTTCCCCCCGCCATATACCAACCGCCGGCGGCGCCATCCGCGCTGTCGGCTGGGGTCTCGCCGGCCTCGCCGCTGAGCTCGGCCTCGCCCAGGGCAGCCTCATCAACCTCGCTTACCGCATCCGCGAAAATGACCACCCCGAGTACGGAGGCCTCGAAGTCGAAATTGCCGGAATCGAAATCGCCCAAAACTAAACCGCCGAATCGAAATTTCTTGAAAGGTACTTGCGCCTTTTGACTCGCCCGCACACCAGGCAAACATTGCGCACCCTTCCGCATCGAACAAAAAGTCGTCAGCGGGAGCGAATAGCAACTTCGCGATCGCTAGTGAAGTGATTCCCAGCAGGACAATCAATATTTCCTCTGCAATATTTTCCTTTCGGTTTTCCCGCGCCGGGAATTCTTCCCAATTGCCTCCAACCCAGCTGCAAGCCTTGCTATAGAGCAGTTTCGAAATGGGTGTCGATCGAAAGCACGCAGCAGAGTGGCGTTTCATCAAGGGAATGTCACTTTCGATGCACCCAAAAAGTGTGCGTAAATTCCGTAACTGCCTTGAGCCCGCATCTAACCACCCTTAGGTTCGACGATTTCTTGCTTCGGAGGAAGCGCCGTGCGCGAGCAGCTGGACATTGCTGAAGATCCCCGCCCACCGGCGCACCGGATGCCGCCCGAAACGACCGCGACCGCGAACGCCATTCAGCCGTCGCAGGCCCGCATTCTGCTCGTTGAAGACAACTCCGATATGCGCGAGTATGTTGAGCGCCTGCTCGCTGGCGCTTACCAGGTGCAGGCCCTCGCCGACGGCGAGTCCGCGCTCGCCGCAGCGCTTGCCGATCCTCCCGATCTCGTCCTCACCGACGTGATGATTCCGCGGCTCGATGGCTTCGGGCTGGTCAAAGCACTGCGCGGCAACCAGCGCACCGGCGCCGTCCCCGTTATCCTGCTCTCCGCGCGCGCCGGCGAAGAAGCGCGTGTCGAGGGCATCGCCGCCAACGCCGACGATTATCTCGTCAAGCCGTTTTCCGCACGCGAGCTCCTCGCCCGCGTCGAAAACCATCTCGCGCTCGCCAGCTTGCGCCGCGAGTCGCAGCATCGCGTGCGCGAGAGCGAAGAGCGTTTTCGCGCGCTCGTCGCTGCAACCTCTGACGTGGTCTATTCCATGAGCCCCGATTGGCGCGAAATGCGCCAGCTCCAGGGCCGCGACTTTATCGCCGACACCGAATCGCCCAGCAAGAACTGGCTGGAGAGATACATCTACGCGGACGATCGTCCGATGTTTCTCGAAGCAATCCAGAAATCCATCAGCGAAAAGAGTCTCTTCGAGCTCGAGCACCGTGTCATCCGCGCCGATGGCTCCGTCGGCTGGACCTTCTCGCGCGCCGTGCCGCTCTTCGATGCCACGGGCGAAATCGTCGAGTGGTTCGGCGCCGCCACTGATGTCACCGCTCGCAAGCAGTCCGAGCAGGCGCTGCTGCGCAGTGAAAAGCTCGCCTCGCTCGGCCGCATGGCCGCCACCATCGCGCATGAGATCAACAATCCGCTTGAGTCCATCACCAATCTGCTGTTTCTCGCTGATCACACCGAAGAGCTGCCGGAGCGCGTCCACCGCTATCTCCAGCTGGCCGATGTCGAGCTGCAGCGCGTCGCGCACATCGCGCGCCAGTCCCTCGGCTTCTATCGCGAGTCGAACGCGCCCGCGCTTACCTCCGTCACTTCTCTGCTTGACTCCGCGATCGACCTGCTCAAGGGCAAGATCAATCAAAAGCAGGCCAACGTCGAGAAAGACTGCCGCTGCGATCTCGAAATCACCGCCGTCGCCGGCGAGCTGCGCCAGGTCTTCTCCAACCTGCTCGCCAACAGCCTCGATGCGATCGAACGCGGCGGCAAAATCGGGATTCGCGTTTCGGCCGCGAAGCGCAACGCCCAAGGGGTCCCGCAATCGGTGCGCATCACCTTCGGCGATAACGGCCGCGGCATGAGCGCCGCAGTCCGCGGTCACATCTTCGAGCCCTTCTTCACCACCAAAGGAACCGTCGGCACTGGCCTTGGCCTTTGGGTCACCAGGCAGATCATCGACAAGCATGGCGGCACCATCGCCGTGCACTCCCGCGCGAACGCCGCGAAGACAGGGACAGTCTTCTCCATCGTCGTCCCGATTCAGCCCGCCCCAGCCCTCACCGGCAAGGGATGAACTCCCCGAGGATACGGGACCGAAGCCGCCGCGCCGAGCCCCAATAAGCCCTACCGCGTCTTCGCAAATGTACATCTAACCTTTATGCGTGGCCGCTTATTCACCGGCCAGGCGAGCGGAAGGAGTCCTCATGCGCGACAATTTCAAACCTGCTGTCCTGATTGCCGGAGGCGGCCCCACCGGCATGACTGCTGCTCTCGAATTGCGCCGGTTCGGCATTCCCGTTCGCATCGTCGACGAGATGGAGGGTCCAGCCTCTACCTCTCGAGCCGTGGGCATCCAGGCCCGCACCCTCGAGGAGATGGAATTGCGCGGGCTGGCCGGCGAATTTGTCCGCCTAGGCCATCACGCCACAGGCGGCAACATCTACGGCGAAGGAAAACTCATCTTTCACGTCGACTTCACCCGGATCGCCAGCCCCTATAACTTCCTTCTCTTTCTCTCGCAAACTGAAACCGACCGCATCCTCCGTGATGCGCTGGAAGCGGAAGGCAGCGCCGTCGAATGGGGCGTCAAACTCGCCGCCTTCGGCCAGACTCCCACCGGCGTCAATGTAACGCTGGAGCACACCGACGGCTCCATCGAAGAGCTCGCTGTTCAGTATGTGATCGATGCCGAGGGCGCGCATAGCACCATCCGCAATACGCTTGGCCTGCAATTCAAAGGCAAGACACTCAACGAGACCTTCGTGCTCGGCGATGTACATGTGGCCGGCGAGCTTTCGAGCTCCGACTTCCACATTTTTTCCTGTGAGCAGGGTCTGCTGGCATTGTTCCCCATGGGCGGCAGCCACTTCCGCCTCGTCGCCGGTAATCCGCCCAGCGATCCGCCGCCATCCGAAACGCCGACGCTCGAGGAGTTGCAGGCGATCTACGATCAGCGGTCGCACATCCCCGTGCGGCTGCGCCAACTTACGTGGAGCTCCATATTCCAAATCAACAGCCGCATGGTCGATACCTTGCGGAGCGGCCGGATCTTCCTTGCAGGCGATGCAGCGCACATCCACAGTCCGGCCGGCGGCCAGGGCATGAACACCGGAATCCAGGATGCGATGAACCTGTGCTGGAAGCTGGCCTTCGTTCTGCAAGGCCACGCCCCCGAAGCTCTGCTCGACACCTATGACCAGGACCGCCTTACTGTCATGAAATCGGTTCTCAATGGCACTGAGGGTCTGACCGACGTGATCGGCGGCCACTCTATCCTGAGAACTTTCTTCCTGCACATGGCGCCATGGATCGCTCACACTGATTTCGCGCAGGACGCAGCCACGTCCCGCATCAGCCAGATCGCGCTCAACTACCGCACCAGCCCCCTTGTCGGCGGATCACTTTGGAGACGGTTCGCTCGTCGCGGGCGATCGCGTTCCCGATGTGAGCATTCGCACGTCTGCGGACTCTGCGGGCGAAACCAAGTGCGAAACCAAACGTTTGTTCTCGCTCCTCAATCCGTCGCGCTGGACCCTCCTGCTCGTCAATTTCACTGATCCGGCCGCAGTTCAGGCACAGCTCTCGCAATTGGGAGAGCTCGTCGATGTCGTTCCTGTCTTCGCGCCGAGCGGTGAGGCAGAGATGCAATCGCCGTTCACAGATTCTTTTGGAACACGGCCATCACTCAATTTAGTTCGTCCCGATGCGTACATCGGATTCCGCGGCGGCGATTCGTCGGTGAAAGAGCTCCAGAAATATTGCAGCCACTGGCTCGCGCCCGCAGAACAGAAGCAGGCGCCCGAGAAGGCGGCTGACCACGTGCCGGAGCACGCGGCCTGACCGCACAGCGCTCTATTCCCGCTTTATGCGAACAGGCTCAGTCCAGACGAGGAGCTTCCGGAACTGCCCGTGTCGAAAAGCTGGCCGATCGAACTCGACGAAGATGCACTGCCGGAAGTCGAAGATCCAGTGCCCGAACTTGAGCCGTACGCTTCGCTGTCCTGGCTCAGAGCGCTTGCGCCTTGTGAACTAGGCGAGAGCGAAGCCAGCTGCGACATGGCGCTGCCGACGACAGAGTCGTCGCCGACCTCCAGGCCCAACTCGATCGTCTGGAGTACCTCGGCGCTATCGGCCGAACTGGCAGCCGTTTTAGCGCCGGTTGCGCTGGCTGCTGAAGACGCCGCGTTCAAACTCGTCGAATCCAGCTGCAGCAAATCCTGCTGCGCAGAGGTCGAATCGCCGTTTCCGAGGTCCGAGCCCAGCTGATTGAGTTCACTCACAAAGGAGCTTGAACCGCTTGACGAGGATGCGATGCTGTTGAGAAGGCTGGTCGTGATTCCGCTCGCGCTGGTGGTTGCCGTCGACGAGGTCGCGCCGTTCAGCGCGTCCTGTGAAAGAGTGACGAAATCGTCCTCCGCCGCGGAAGTATTGCCGCTTTGCAGATCCTTCGCCAACTGATTCAGGTTGGTGACGAACTGGTTGGCTTTCGTCGGCGAACTTGCGATCTGCGAAAGAAGGCTGCTGGTAATTCCGCTGGTGGACAAGATGCAATTCCCCTTTTGGTTCGTATACGCTCAACTGAGTTTCTTATCGGCACCCGCAGGAAAAGCTTCAGCTCTGTCGATTCAGATGGCCCGCGAATTGTGTGCGGACGCACTACATTATCTGCCGCGGCCCCAGAAAACAAAGGCCCTCCGGAATCCGGAGAGCCTGTTTGAGAGCCCGTTCTCTTTGAGTCGACCGCGGCGGAAAGGCCCCGTTTGCCCGGGACTTCCCATTTGCCAACTCGCTGACTTGCCGATTCGCTCGCTGCTAGCCGATCACATCAATGCCCATCGAGCGTGCAGTTCCCTTGATGCTCTTGATCGCCGCCTCAACTGTCGCGGCGTTCAGATCCGGCATCTTCTGCGTGGCGATCTCGCGGACCTGTTTCTCGGTCACTTTGCCCTTCTTTTCCTTGTTGGGCGTGCCCGATCCCTTCTCGATTCCAGCAGCTTTCTTCAGCAGAATCGCCGCCGGCGGTGTTTTGGTCACGAACGTAAAGCTGCGGTCCGTGTACACGGTGATGACCACGGGAATAATCAGTCCCGCCATCTCTTTGTTCTGCGTCCTCGCGTTGAACTGCTTGCAGAACTCCATGATGTTCACCTGCGCCTGGCCCAGTGCGGGGCCCACAGGCGGCGCGGGCGTCGCTTTGGCCGCTTCGATCTGCAGCTTGACGAACGTTTGTACTTTCTTTGGAGGTGCCATCTTGTTTCCTTCGGAAACCAGCTTCCAGCCTCTAGCCGCCAGCCGCCAGCCCCATTTTCTACTTCTGAATTTTGAGATCCAGGCCCTCAGCCTCGCTCCAACCGGACCTGCTAGAAACTGGACCAGCTAGAAGCTTGGAGCTAGAAGCTGAAAGCTGCTTTACTCAATCTTTTCTACCTTGCCGAACTCCAGTTCGACTGGCGTCGAGCGGCCAAAGATCGTCACCATCACCTTCAATGTCTCGCGGTCTTCATTCACATCGTCGACCACGCCGTTGAAGTTCGCAAACGGCCCTTCGGTGATGCGCACCTGCTCGCCCTTCTCAAACTTGATCTTCATCCGCGGCTTGTCTTTCGCCGTCTCCGAGCGGAAGAGAATCGAACTCACCTCTTCGTCGCTCAGCGCCACCGGCTTGTCGCCGGTGCCCAGGAATCCCGTCACCTTCGGCGTATCTTTCAGCACGTGCCAGAGCTCGTTGTCGAGCTCCATCTCCACCAGCACGTAGCCGGGAAGAAACACGCGCTCCACCGTCCGCTTTTTGCCGTTGACGATCTCCGTCACCGGCTCCATCGGGATCATCACCTTGCCCACGCGGTTCTTCAGCCCGAAGGCCTGCACACGGCTCTCGATCGACTCGCGCACCTTGCGCTCAAAGCCCGAGTAAGCATGCAGGATGTACCACTTGAAGCGCTCATTGCGCTCCGGCGCCGCGGCCGGTTGCGCCTCGGCAGCTTGCGCCTCGGATTGTTGGCCGTCCTGCGGCGTCGGCTGCTCTTCGGGTTGCTGCATCTCTTCTGCCATTCTTCTCTCAATTCGGGGTTTGCTGAATTACTGCAACCCGCCCAACTTGCTCAATATCCCATGCGGCCCTATGATGGCGGCGTTGAAAATGGCGTCAACGATGAAGAAAAATAATGCGAACAAAAACACTGCGATGATCACCACAGTGGTCGTCACGCGAACTTCCTTAGGCGAGGGAGTCACCACCTTGCGCATCTCCGAGCGCACATCGCTCAAAAAGTGCGTAAAGTCCTTGAACCCGTCCACGATGCCGTCGAAAAACTTCGGCTTCTTGAAGTTGTCGCCACTCGCCGCTGCTGCCTTCGTCGCCATGTTTCTATTCCTTCTTCGCAAACAGTTCGCAGTTTGCAGTTCTTAGTTCTCAGCAGCCAACTATCTTCCGGCTTCCTGATCCCTGTCCGTGTCCCCTGCTTACTACTCCCTTTCTCAATCTGGCAGGGGCGGTCGGATTCGAACCGACAAGTCCGGTTTTGGAGACCGGCAGTTTAGCCGTTGAGCTTACGCCCCTGTAAATGCAGGGAGTAGGGATCAGGGAATAGGGAACAGCTTCATCGTGCCGCACAGACCGTTTTCTGTTCCCTGCTCCCTATTCCCTGTTCCCTGCCTTTCCTACTTCGCTTCCTTGTGCACCTGATGCTTGCGGCAACGCTTGCAGAACTTCTTCAACTCCAGCCGGCCCGTCACAGTCTTCTTGTTCTTGGTCGTCGAGTAGTTGCGTTCCTTGCACTCTGTGCACTGCATCGTAATGATTTCCCGCATGTCCATTTCCCTTCAGTTCGCTCCAGGTTTCAGGTTCCGGGTTTCAGGTTTCAGTCAACTCCGCGTGCCACTCAACTGGCTTTCCTCAGCAGTCCACGATTTTCTGTCACCTGAAACCTGTCACCTGACACCTGCTACTTGATAATCTCCGAGATGGTTCCCGCGCCCACGGTCTTGCCGCCTTCGCGGATGGCAAAGCGCAGTCCCTTCTCCATCGCCACCGGCGTGATCAGGTCGATCACCAGCTGCACGTTGTCGCCCGGCATCACCATCTCCACCCCCGCCGGCAGCTCCGCCACCCCCGTCACGTCCGTCGTGCGGAAGTAGAACTGCGGACGGTAGCCCTTGAAGAACGGCGTATGACGGCCGCCCTCTTCCTTGCTCAGCACATACACTTCGCTCTTGAAGTTGGTGTGCGGCGTGATCGATGCCGGCTTCGCCAGCACCATCCCGCGCTCCACGTCCTCCTTCGGCGTGCCGCGCAAAAGAATTCCGGCATTGTCTCCGGCCATGCCCTCGTCCAGTTGCTTCTTGAACATCTCGACTCCCGTGCACACCGTCGTGCGCGTCTCGCGGAACCCGACAATCTCTACGTTCTCGCCCACCTTCACCTTGCCGCGCTCGATACGGCCCGTCACCACGGTGCCGCGCCCCGAGATCGAAAAAATATCTTCAATCGGCATCAGGAACGGCTGATCCACATCCCGCTTCGGCTGCGGCACGTTCTTGTCTACCGCATCCATCAGCTCGTCGATCTTGGCCTCCCACTGCGCTTCGCCGTTCAAGGCGCCCAGCGCAGAGCCGCGAACCACCGGCACGTCGTCGCCCGGGAACTGGTACTTGGTCAGGAGCTCGCGAACTTCCATCTCCACCAGGTCAATCAGCTCCAGATCCTCGACCGCATCGCACTTGTTCAGAAACACCACGATGTAGGGCACGCCCACCTGCCGCGCCAAGAGCACGTGTTCTTTGGTCTGCGGCATCGGTCCGTCGGTCGCCGCAACCACCAGAATCGCGCCGTCCATCTGCGCCGCGCCCGTGATCATGTTCTTGATGTAGTCGGCGTGGCCCGGGCAGTCCACGTGCGCATAGTGCCGGTTCGCCGTCTCGTATTCCACGTGCGCCGTCGCGATCGTGATACCGCGCTCCCGCTCTTCCGGCGCGTTATCAATCGAATCGAACGACCGGAACTGGATCTTCGGGTTGTGCTTCGACAACACCTTCGTAATCGCCGCCGTCAACGTCGTCTTCCCGTGATCGATATGTCCGATCGTACCCACGTTCACGTGCGGCTTCGTACGATCAAATTTTTCCTTCGCCATCTCTGCTTCCCCTTCCGCCCTTCTCTTCTGGTCCGGGTTTTAGCTCAAAATCCTATTCACCGCTATGCCGCCGGTTGAAGCTTCACCCTAACAAACACCGGATTGGATCCAAACTCGATCAAGTGCTCCCGCGTGCTGTTGGTTACATACTCTCGCAAAGCCGACTTGCAGGCTTCTCGTTCGGCCTCAGGCGAGCGCACTTCCAGATTCCATCCCGGACGCGCGACCGTGAAAATTACCTTCACCATTTGTGGCGCACAAACAGCGATTTCAGCCTCGTACTCAACCATTAGATGAGGTGTGGCAGTAGGTTGAGGGCCAACGATTTCTTCACCCCATACAACTGGCATGCCATCGGTCGTGTTTGCGAGAACTGCCACCGTTGTGCCTCCCTGTCTCTCAGTAATACGCGTACGCCTTGTAATACCTTTGCCGTAACTCCTGCGGCACCTTCTCCACCAGCCCCAGATAGCGCTCGCGCGTCAGTCCCTGATCCGAAACCGGCAGCGCCTTGTAAAGTTCAATCGCTTCCTTGCCCAGCAGCCCGCGGCTCAAAATCGTCTCGTAGTCGCGGATGCGCACCTTCTTGCGGGTTACGCGATTCAGAAAAACCTCCACGTCGCTCGCTGCAAAGATCGCATCGATCAGCGCATGCAGCTTCGCGTAGGTCTTCTCATCCTGTACCGCGATCGTCGCCTGCTCGAACATTCTTCCTACCTTTAAAGCGGCCTTCTCAATTCATCAGCAAAATCCGGAGCGGGTCATCAGCAAAATCTGGAGCGGGAGACGGGGTTCGAACCCGCGACCAACAGCTTGGAAGGCTGTGACTCTACCACTGAGTTACTCCCGCCAACATTTCTGGAGCTGATGACCGGGTTTGAACCGGTGACCTCTCCCTTACCAAGGGAGTGCTCTACCAACTGAGCTACATCAGCCCACTAAACCTAAACCAGCGGGGTGCCCATCCTTTTTCGCGTCGCTTGCGAAAAGGGTGGGAAACCTCGCACCTCAACCGCCCTGCCTCCCGGCTCGCCGGATCTTCTCCGCCTGCCGGGCTAAAACCGTTCGCAACGCCAGCCCGCCAATCACAATCAGCGGTATCAGTTTGATCTCCACCGGCTTGCCCATCACATCCACTGCGCCATCGCCGATGGTGAACCACGCCAGCAGCGCCAAAACTGCAAACAACCCGAGAGCGATCCAGAACTTGCGGTCGAGATCGGCGTCCGAATTCTTCGGCCCGCCCGATCTGCCGCCCGATCCCCGATCCAATCCGCCGTCGAGTCCCGCAACCAATCCATCTGGCCCGCGCTTCTGCTCAGCCATCGCTGCATCCATCCGGCCAGCTCCCTCGCGCTCCCAAATCCCTCTCGCAAACTCTGGTGCACAGGGGAGGATTCGAACCTCCGTAGCTCCAAGGAGCGGCAGATTTACAGTCTGCTGCCATTAACCACTCGGCCACCTGTGCCCCTGCTGCCTTCGCACCAATCCTGCATTCGCACACGCCGCAACCGCCGGAGAGTCCCCGGAATTTTCGCTGCATGCACCTCAGTGGGATCAACCGCGGAGGACAGGCCCGGCGCACTCAACTACGTCCGCCGGTGAAAAACTTTGCCGCTTCCCTCACCGCTGCCGGCCTCGGATTGGGTGGAGCTGGCGAAGGGATTTGAACCCCCGACCCTCTGATTACAAATCAGATGCTCTACCAGCTGAGCTACGCCAGCCCAAAACCGCGCGGAAAAACAGACGGCATGCAGACACACGAATACTTACCGCATGCCACGGCACAGAAACTAAGGTTAGCATAGCCGACCACGCGGAGCAAACGCCTGCGAAGCGCCGGGCAAACGCACAAAACAAGCCTCAGGCAGCCCGCGGCGTGAGCCTCTTCAGCGCTGGACTTGCGGCCGCGCGCCGGAGATCGTATTCGTTCTGCAAATTGAGCCAGAACTGCGCCGGTAGGCCGAAATAGATGCCCAGCCGCAGTGCCGTATCCGCGGAAATTGCCCGCTTGCCGCGCACAATATCTCCCACTCGAGGCGCCGGTACACAGAGATCCTTTGCCAACCGGTAAGCCGTCAATCCCAGCGGCTCCATGAACTCGGTCAGCAATATCTCCCCGGGATGAATCAGAGCAGCGTTTCCAGGCAATCCGCGCCTCCTCAGTGATAGTCCGTAACTTCTACTTCATGCGCGTTCCCATCGCGCCAGACAAAGCAAATGCGGTATTGATCGTTGATCCGGATGCTGTGCTGCCCTCTCCGGTCTCCACGCAATTTCTCCAGCTTGTTGCCTTTGGGAATAGTCAGGTTCTCTAACGTCAAAGCAGCATTCAGGATGTACAGCCTCTTCAAGGCCTGGCGATTTAGCTGTGCCGGAAGCCGCTTGCATCTCCCGGTGGTCCAAAGCCTTCCGGTGTCCGCGTCCCGGAACCCGCCAATCATTCCGGCATGGTATCACTCCAAGAAATAGTAACACGATGCGTACATAAACGCGACGCGTTCAGCTCTGCGTGGAAGTCGCCGGGCTGGAACGCGGGATTGGGCGTAGGCGAACTTCGCAGGTATTCCAAGCCGCCTGTTGTCGCATTCTTGATGCATTGCGCAGGATTACAAATGTCCCAAGATCAGGACACAAGCTCGCGCCCGGTCCGCGCCTCCTGCTTCCCGCCCAACCCTGCCGATTTGCCTTGACAGAAACAGCAGCTACAGCCGACCCTTTTCCTTGCGCCCGGTGAAACTTTCCCACGAGCGACGTGTTCCTTAACGCAAGTTCCTCCTCTCCCAAAAATCTCTGATTGAGGCCGTTCGATGAACTCAAGAAAGCTCCACCTCTCTCTGGTAATCCTTCCTCTTCTCATTGCCGCTTTCTCCTCGCTGCCCTCCAGCGCCCAGGCGCCGCGCAAGCCCCGCGTTGCGGTCATGGATTTCGACTACGGCACCGTGCAAAGCTCCACGACTGGCATGTTCGGCAGCAATGTCGACGTCGGTAAAGGGATCACAGACCTGCTCATCACCGGCCTCGTCACCGACGGCACCTATTCCGTCATCGAGCGTCAGGCGCTCGACAAGCTCATGACTGAGCAGAATTTCTCGAACTCCAATCGCGCCGACCCAGGCAGCGCCGCCAAGCTCGGCAAGCTCCTCGGCGTCGACGCCATCATCATCGGCTCCATCACCCAGTTCGGCAGCGAGACCCAGAAGCACAACATCGGCGGCAACGGCGGCAACTGGGGCGGCTTCGGCGTGGGCGGCATCGGCCACTCCAACTCCAAGGCCAACGTCCACATTGACGCCCGCATCATCAACGTCGAGACCGGCGAAATTCTTGCCGTCGCCGAGGGCTCGGGCGAATCGGCCCGCTCTTCCACGTCGCTGCTCGGCAACGGCGGCAACTGGCACGGCGCGGGCGGCGGCAATGTCGATTTCGGTTCCAGCAACTTTCAGGAAACCATCATCGGCGAGGCCACCAAGGCCGCAACGGACAAGCTCAGCGCAAACCTCGTCGCCGACGCTCCCAAAATACCCGTACAGGCCGTCAAGATCGATGGTCTCGTCGCTGCGGTCGATGGCGCACAAGTCATCCTCAACATCGGCACCGGCTCGGGCGTGAAGCGCGGCGACCTGCTTGAGGTCGTGCGCGTCACCAAGGAGATCAAGGATCCCGCCACCGGCGAAGTCATCCGCCGTCTCACCACAACCGTCGGTGTCATCAAGGCCACCGATGTCGACGCAAAATCCTCGGTCTGCGCCGTCGTCTCCGGCTCCGGATTCCAGGAAGGCGATCGCGTCCGCCCCGCACAGTAGCTCTCGACGAGCCGCTCTTCCCTCAGCACTCGGGTTGTGAGAAGAAAAGGCGCCGCATGGGATCCCAGGGTACGACCAAAATCAATTCGCCGCGCCTGATCGGGTGCGGAATGTTAGCCGGAATTGTCTGGATTGTGCTCGGCTCAATCGTTACTGCCCTGCTTGGGCGCGATTTTGCTGCGCTGCCGCACAACCGTTTGGGTGCGCCCACGCCTGGATTTCTCATCCTCAATGTCGTGCTTGATCTGCTTGAGGGCGTCTCGATTCTTTGGCTGTACGCTTCGATTCGTCCCGCCCGAGAACCGCGCTGATTGCCGCCTTCGCCTGGTGGTTGATCGTGAGCCTTGGAGACGCTACGTGGTGTTCCTTCGGCCTCTTTCCGCCACGCACCGTCATTCCATTAATGATCGGAACCTTGCCGGCGCTCATCGTCGCCACACTCATCGGTGCCAGGTTCTACAAAGACTGAACAAGTCTCGAGCAGTGCCAAAGGTCATTCGGAGTGGAGTGTAGTGATCGGATCGAGGCGCATGGCGCGCAGCGCCGGGATGGTGCTGGCGGCGAGCGCGACGGCGGCAAGCACAATGGTGACACCGGCAAACGTGGTCAGATCGGTGGGCGAAACGCCATAAAGCAGGCCGGCCATCAGACGCGAAACAATAAGCGCGCCAACCAGGCCGGCGGCGGCGCCGGCGCCGGCCAAAGAGAGGCCCTGGCGCAGAACCATCTTGAGGATGTTGCTCCGTTGTGCGCCGAGGGCAAGGCGAATCGCGATCTCGCGTGTCTGCTCGTTGACGAGGTAGGAGATGGTTCCGTAGATTCCGAGCGCGGCGAGCAGCAGGGCAGTTGCGGCAAACAACGCCACCATTTCCATGGAGAACCGTCGCACAGAAAGCGAAGAGGAGAGAACGTCGTTCAGGGTCTCCGCGTGGAAGACGGGAAGCTCCGCATCGACGGCCTGGACTTGCGTGCGCACCTGCGCGGAGATGGTGGCGGGATCGACCTGTCCACGCAGGTAGAACGCAAGAAACTTGGCGGGGCGCTGGTAGATGTCGAGGTAGATCTGCGGAGTGCCCGCGTCCGCGAGCGATTCCGTGCGTGCATCGGCAATGACGCCGACGATGGTGGTCCATTCCGGCCTGGCACGGCCCAAACGGCCCAACAAACGGACTCGCTTGCCGACCGGATCCTCGCCCTTCCCATCTTTGCCGGGCCAGTACATGCGGGCCGCGGCCTGGTTGATGACTGCGACCAGGGGCGTAGCTTCAAGGTCCTGGTCGACGAAGAGGCGTCCACGCAGGAGCGTCATGCCCAGCAGGTGGAAATATTCGGGTGAGACGATCGATGTATCGATCAGCGGAGGCTGGCTGCTCTGCGCTTCCGGGCCTTCGCGAAGCAATGGAATGATTCTGCGATCGTTCTGGCTATGGCCAAGGGGAATGGCCGTCCGATCGCTGACGGCGGCTTCTTCCACGCCCGGCAACGTCCGGATTCGACGGAGAGCTTCCCGCAGAAACACCGATTCCTGCGTGGCAGTTCGATAAATGTCGGTACTGGGATCGTTAGGATTCGGTAGCGAAGTCTCGATTGCCATGACTCGAGTGGGATTGAAGCCGAGTTGCACCCTGAATAAGTCCCAGAAGCTGCGCAGCAGAAGGCCGGCGGCGACCATCAGCATCAGGGAGAGGGCTAATTCACCAATCACCAGAACATGGCGCAAGCGCGAGCGCCGCCGGGAACCGCTGGAGCCACGACCTTCCTGCCGGAGCGTCGCCGTCAAATTAAGGCGGCTTGTGAGCCACGCGGGGGCAAGCCCGAAGATGGTTCCGGCGGCGACAGAGACGACGATGGCAAACGCCAGCACGCCCCAGCTGATGGATATGTCATTGAGATGCGGCAGGCTTTCGGGAACAAATTGCAGCAGGAATTTCCGGCCGCAGAAGAGAACCGCGAAACCGGTGATGCCGCCAAGCACGAAGAGTAACAAGCTCTCGGTGAAGAGCTGACGAATGAGGCGCATTCTTGCCGCTCCCAGAGCCTGACGCATCGCCATTTCGCGTCCGCGCGCGCTGGCGCGCGCCAGCAGCAGATTGGCAACGTTGACGCAGCTGATCAGCAGCACCAGGCCCACCGCGCCGAACAGCAGGATGAGCGATTGGCGAACGTTGCCGACAAGAGTCTCGGCCAGGGGAGTGAGGTGGAAAGTCCATTCGGCCTGGGGCGGATAATCCGCCGGATATTGCTTTTTCAACGATGCAACCAGGGCATCGAGGTGCCCCTGCGCGGCCTCAGGCGAGAGACCAGGCTGAAGGCGCGCGATGGTCTCGTAGACCAAACGCGAGCCGCGCATCGGCGGCGCCCGGTCGGAAAATCCATCCGCCGCCCACAGTTCGGTACTGACCTGCTCGCTGGTTTGGCCCTGGTCGCGAAAGCTGGCGGGCATCACGCCGACAACATGAAAGAGATCGTTGTCAATGCGGATACTTTTGCTGAGAATGTGCGGGTCGGCGCCAAATGCGCGCTTCCAGAGCCCATCGCTGATGACGACTTCGCCGTTGGAGCCGGGTGAGGCGTCGTGCGGATCGAAGGTGCGGCCCAACTGCGCGTCGACGCCGAGCACCGCGAAGTAGCTCGGTGTGACCGTCCCTCCGGCGATGCGCGTGGGCTGGCCGCTGCCGGTAAGAGTGTCGGTGCCGAAAAAGCAGAAGGACACATATTGGAAGATTCCCGAGTTCCGAAGGTCTCTCAACTCAGGGATGGAGAAGCCAACGTCGTGCGCGCCCACGCCCGGAAGGTTGGCTTCAATACGCACCAGTTCGCTGGGGTGGGGGTAGGGCAAAGGATGCAGCAGCGTAGCGTCGATCACGCTATAGATCGCGGTGGTGGCCCCAATGCCCAGCGCCATTGTGGCGATGACAATGAAAGAGAATCCAGGAGATCGCAGCAGCATGCGAACCGCGTACCGCAGATCGAAGAGCAGATTCTCGATGAGGGGAATACTGTGCTCGGCGTGGTGCTGTTCCCTGATCGCGTCAGCCGCGCCAAACTTGAGTGCGGCCTGCCTGCGGGCCTCAGCGGGCGACATGCCGGCGCGCAGGTTCTCCTCAGTCTGCAAGGCCACATGTTCGGCCATCTCTTCGCGGATGCGCTGGTCGGCGCTCTGACGCGTCGCGAAATTCAACAGGCGAACCAGGAAGCGTCGCAGAACTCTCACGCCAGATCCTCGGCTTTGACCTCAAAGAAGCGCGCAATGATGGCCGCGGTCTGCTCCCAGTCGCGGGTCTCCGTTTGCAACTGCTTGCGCCCAGCCGCGGTAAGGCGATAGAAGCGGGCGCGGCGATTGTTTTCCGATGCCCCCCACTGCGAAACGATGGAGCCCTCATGCTCAAGCTTGAGCAGCAGGGGATAGAGCGTGCCCTGGTTGACAGCCAGAACATCTCCGCTGATCTGCTCGATGCGGCGGGCAATCCCGTAGCCGTGCTGCGGCCCCAGGGCATCCAGTGTTTTCAGGACCATCAGCGCAAGCGTTCCTTGCAATACGTCCGGCTTTTCTTTCATCGCCCTTCCTTCATCGAAAGATACCCCTTTAGGTTTCCAACAGGAATGATCGCATGGTTCCTTTTGGAAAGCAACAGGAAATTTTGCGCGATCTTTCGACGTCAAGTCCAGAAGAGCTGTCAGGAAACTGCCGGGAGACTGTTTATGAGGACTAGTTGTGATTTCCAATGAAAAGTCGGCAACGGTTTACCGATTTCCCCGGGCAGCAACGTCAACGGGCGCCTACAGGCCTTACCACGTTTCCGGAATCAGGGGTCTGGAAACACGCTTTGGCGATTTGGCATCCCGATTTGGCATTTCTTGACCCAATGAAGTCGAGGGCACTGGACCGTGACACTACCCCGCTCCATACCGTGAAATCCGTGTTGCAGGCGCTTGGGCCCCGAGTTTCGTAGCACTGCCGGGAGGGGATATTTCTCGATCTCCGGTAATCACAGCGCGATTTTGAAGCTTCCCAACGGCCTTGGTACTTCTGGATGACACGCTTCTCAACTCCAATTTCGATTTGCGCCAGAGCGTCGGCAGCGTGCCGGTTCAAAGTTCTGGATAATGGACTGCGGGGAGCGACTCAAAACCTGGCTTTGCGAAGAGATAACCCTGTAACAGGTGTATCTCCTGGCTTGCAAGCCACGCAAACTCCGGTTCGGTCTCTACCCCTTCTGCAATCAGATCGATTCCGAGATCGAAGCAGATTTGGCTGATCGCCCGAACAATGGCCTGGCGCGGGCCGTGCCGCTCAATCCCGCGAATCAGCTTGATATCCAGCTTTACCTGGTCGGGCTGGAAATCCGCCAGCAGGTTGAGCCCGGAATATCCCTCACCAAAGTCATCAACTGCCAACTTCAGCCCCAAGCCACGGTATTCGGCGATGAGCCCGGTAAATCGGGTCGCGTCGTCAATGATTTCGCCTTCAACTACTTCGAGGACCAAGCGCTTGACTGGGAAATTGGCTTGATTTGCAGCTTCTAAGGTGGTGAGAACCGAGTCCGCTGAAAAGCCCAGGCTCCGTGGCAGAAAGTTGAGGTTGAGGTCGCAGCAGATTCCCAACCGCACGGCAAGTCCAATCGCTTTCACGCGTGCATTCTGGTCGAATGTAAACAGCGTGTCCGCCGATACCTGCCGCAATACCTGGCCGGCGGGCTCATTGCCCAAACCCCGGATCAGCGCTTCGTAAGAGATCACTTGGCGAGTTTTCGCGTCAACAATGGGTTGAAACGCGAAAGTGAAGTCGGGATGGGATGCAACCGGCGATTCGACTCTCAGGCTGCTGCACCCGTTGCGCCCAGATGTTTCGGGCGCCAACGGCCTTCCGTAAAGGCGGCCAGAAGTTTTTTCGCGCGGCCGGCATCAAGGTCGGTAAAGCTCGATCCTTTTTGAAAGAAGTCGTTGAGCCCGGCGATCTTTCTCAGCTTTTCTGGCGAGACACTCGAGAAGCCCATCGTCCACCCCTCAAAGGACCGTTCTGCGATCGGCTCCCTGATAATCTTCGTCAGGTGGGAATGGCGCTTATCCAGAAGGAGCCTTTCCAATAGCTGATCAATTGCCGCGCCCTCGCCCTCAAGCACCTGAAAGAAGCTACCATCGGAGTCGCAGTGCAACAGCATCCCGGTCAGGCCGCGACGTTCATTCGAGACTCGGGCCTTTTCGAGCAGTTCGGTCAATTGCGATGCCCCGAAGGGCTCAGCTGCCACGCTCGCATAGATGAGATGTTCCAGAGATGGCATGCCAATAACCCACATTCTGACCGCACATGAATCTGCGGCCGTTTCCCTGAACAGTTATCGGCAGGACATCCATTTTCTTTAATTGTCTGAGGGGTGCCGGGTGCCACATCCTCGCGGCGCGCCAATCGGCACAATCTGATCGTCGTCGCCGTGCATCACGGGCGTCGGCACATGCCGAATCGTGAATTTGAGCAGTTGCGGAGCGCGGTCAAGAATCGAGTATTGGACTTCTCCCTGAAGATCGAAGCAGAAAAGGCGGCAACCGCGTACCAATTACCGCCGGGATCGCGTTCGAGACCAGCTCCAAAAGCCCGTCCCCAAAGAGCCTGTTACGAAACTCCACTGCTTGTGATTACGGAGCGACGAATACCGTTGCATGGCCTAGCAGGCAAATCGGTCTACGAGAAACTCGGCGAGGAGTTGAAGAGTCTTGTTGGAAGCTGTGAGATTCCCCACGTTCCCAAGAAACCCGTGGACCATGCCTTCCCATACTTCGAGGCGAGCATCGACTCCTGCGGCTACTGCACGCTCAACCAAGCGGACGGAATCGTCGAGCAGCACCTCGTCCTCGCCGACAGACACACGGATCGGGACTAAGCCCTTCAGGTCCGCGTAGAGTGGCGAAGCGAGCGGATCTGCAGGATCGTGACCGTTGAGATAGGAGCGCACCAACACGGCCGCTTGAACCTGCGTGAAGAAGGGATCAGCAGCGGCGCGCGTCAACCAGCTTTCTCCAGAAAGGGACAGATCCGTCACCGGCGAGAGCAGCGCTCCACCCACCAAAGCTCCGCTGCCGGCATCACTGTTGGCTGCGAGATACACGAGCAATCCAAGCGCCAGGGTGCCCCCAGCGGAATCGCCCGTAATTGCGACTTTTGCGAAGCCTCGCTCGGCCAGGCCAAGGTAGCAGGCGCGAATATCTTCCAAGGCAGAGGGGAACGGGTGCTCCGGCGCAAGCCGGTAGTCCGGCACGAAGGCCGCTACCCGCGTGTGAGCAGCGATATGGCCTGCCAGATGGCGAAAGGCCTGTGCAGAGCCCCAATTGAACCAGCCACCATGAATATGCATGAGGGCCTGTTGATGCCGCGCATCTTCGGGGCGGCACCACCACCCTGGAACGCCGCCGACATGGTCAGCTTCGTAGGTAACCCCAGCAGGCGCCGCCACGTGCTCCATGATGGCGTCAAATGGCACTCGGGCACTTGTTCCCTGAAGCTTTCCTTTGTTTGGTTCGACGATGGCGCGCATTGCGGCCATTGCAGCCTGATCTTCCGTACTGAAGGGATGGCGCACGGACCAAGGAGTAACTTGGTTCTCAATCATTGTCTTCATCATGTTCTCCCCACGTGACTCTTTCCAGACTTTAGGCCGGCGCCGGCACTCCGTCTGAGCAGAAGCGACCAGCTTCGCTGAGGTTCAAGTTGCATGGGGGCGCGGACTGGTTTCGTAACAGCCCCCCAAACGGGGGCTCATTTTGCCGCCGCCATTTCACTTCGCCGCTCTCCCACTGCTTTAGAATCTTTTTTTAGTACCACCTCTCGATTCCAACCTTCGAGCGCTCGCCGCAATTCTCATTAGCCCTCGTAACGGCAAGGAGGCGCAACCATGCGCAAAGTACTCTTCGCAGCCATTCTCTTGGCATTCTCTGCGCCGCTCATCGCCCAGACCATCAACGATGAAAGTGTCATCAGGATGGTGCAGGCCGGTCTCAGTGACGACGTCATCGTTGCCACCATCAACTCGAACCCCGGCAAATTCGACACTTCTCCCGATGGCCTCATCGCGCTCAAGCAGGCCGGCGCGAGCAACAAGGTCATCGCCGCAATCGTCGCCAAAGGTTCTTCGTCGCAGCCCGCTCCCGGCGTAATGGCCGCGCCGCCCGCTCCCGCGCCTCCGCCCATTCCGCTTCCCGAAGGAACCCAGGACCTGGGCGTCTTCTACAAGCTAGGCGACGGCGGCTGGCTGCCGGTCAACTGGGAGGTTGTGATCTTTGAGTCGGGAGGCATCGTCAAGCACGTGGCCACCGCAGGCCTCATCAAGCAGGACCTGAACGGTGTCATCGGCGGCGCGAGGAGCCGTCTCGTCGTCCGCACTCCGGCCCGCTTCATTCTCCACGTGCCCGACGGCGTTTCACCGCTCGATTACCGCCTGGTGCGCCTGCGTGTGAACGGCAACAACCGCGAGTTCCGGTCCGTCACCGGCGGCCTCGCCCATGAATCCGAGGGATCGGTTCGCGACGACGTCGACTTCTCCACCAGGGATCTCGGCTCATCCGCCTACGAAGTCCTCGTCGGCTCGGATCTTGCCGACGGCGAATACGGCTTCGTTGCTCCCGTTGATGCCGCCGCGCAAAGATCCAGCTCTGGCAAGATCTACACCTTCGCCATCGTGCGCTAAGCCTGGACTGCCGCCCGCAAATTCATGTCGTCAGCCGCGTAGACCTTGAGCCCGCAGCCCTCGGTGATACGCTCATTCCTGACGGCTCTCGCCGGCCGTCATCATGAATCGGCGCACCCGCAAGACACTCTTCATCGTCGCGATCGTCCTGGTCCTGCTGGCCGTGGCCATCTTCCTGCGCTCCAAGGCTCCGCCTGAGGCCGCGCGCCTGCTGCCCGAGTCCGACGGCATCGTCTACCTCAATCTCGCGCCCATTCGCGCCGTCACCCATCTCAATCGTCTGCCCGCGCCGCCCAGCGAGCCTGACTACGAGTCTTTCGTCAACGCCACCGGCATTGTCTGGGATCGCGACATCGACCAGGCCGCCATCGCGCTGCACCGCATGCCCGATCCCAACGGCCCCAACGGTCCCGTCGCCTATTCCATGGTGCTCGTCGGCAAAATCACCGGCTCCAAACTGAATTCGTGGCTTGACGCGCACGCCGCCTCGCGCGAAATCTACGCCGGCCACACCATTTACAGCATTGCCTCCGAGGGCCGCACCGTCCGCGTTGTGCAGGTCGGCTATGACATGGTCGCCGTCTCCAACACGCCCACCACCGAGCAGATCCACTCCATCCTCGATCGCCATCGCGCCGCCGCGCTGCCCTTCGCCGGCTCCTCGCTGCTCGAGCGCCACTATCACGACGTGCCTCTGCTCTCGCTCGCCTGGGGCGTCGGCCAAATCGGCCTTCCCTTCTCTGAGAGCGGCGCCATCCGCATCTTCGGCTTTGAGCTGCCCCTCGCCGCCGACTCCACCATCATCGCCAGCGCATCGCCCACGCTCCCCGTTCCCGGCGCGCTCGGCTCGGTTCGATTAAGAGTGGAGGAGATCGCCGCCAGTGAAGACACCGCCGCCCATCAGGCCGCGTCTCTCGCGACGCTCGTCACCGTCGCGCGCAGCATCACCCTCCCGCTCGATGACAGCCAAGGCAAGGATGTTCTTCAGCAGCTCCTCAAGACCGCCCAGGTCACTCAGCACGGCGAGCGCGTCGTCGTCACCGCCACGCTGCCCGCCACCTCTTTCACCGGCCTTTAATCTCAATCGCTGTCGCAAATTCGCGCCGCAGTGAATTTGCGCGCGCAGATGCGTCGCCGCAGCAAACTCGCGCCGGTCGGACCCGAATGCGGATCTGCAGTTACCTTTGGGTCCCTTGCCGACTCGCAAGTTGCTGACTTGTAGACTCGGTCAGCCGCCATAACGCCAGCCTCGTCCTCGCTAATTCGCTGATTCCCCGGCACATACCTGCGAGTCTCTGGAGCCCCGTCTTCGGAACCTGCCGCTGCATTCCTTAAGTAACTGGAAATTGGGTTACCGAAGCTGGCAGATTGCCCCATAAAGGAGCATTGCTCGATCCCGTGCCATCAACTATCTCTCATCCGAGGGGGGAGATATATCCCAATGACCTTGGTAACAGAGATTTCTCCCGGTGACTCGAAGTGAACCGCAAGCTTTGGCGGCGGTTCCCGATCGCCCGCATGGCCGGCTTCACATTGGTAACCTGTGGACTGGTAACCGGCTCTTTGCTGGGCTGCGCCCTTGCGATCCAACAGGCCTCGAACTGGCTGGACAAGTACTTACGGCTCACCGCAGCTCAGGACGACGCAGCCTTTACAGAAGCGCAGAGCGTTCTGAAAATCCTGAAGGGCTCGCCGTACCCCGCCTGCTCAGACGCCGAGATCGCCTATTTCCGCGGACTTGTCTTCCGCTCGGAATACCTGAAAGATGCCGGTCGCATCCACGGTGGAAGGATTGACTGCTCCACCACCGCGGGTCATCAATCGCGGTCCAGTTGGCCATTCAAGCCGGAGACTCGCCGCGAGGATGGCATCATCGCTTACAGCAATCTCGTTCCGATACGAGATCTCAGCCTGAACCGGGCGGCCCTGCAACTGGGCACTGCTTACGTTGTGTTGGGCGCCAACCCGCCCCCCATCCGTGGCCCCGTCGTGCCACACATCACCATCACACCCCAGGACGCTGCCCACCGGCCGGCATTGACCCTTCCTGCGAGCGGGGTGATTCATGGCAATGAGCTGAATCTGACCACCCTCGCATCGGCGCGCCTGGGAGCGGCCTTCTCTGCGACACGCTGCTCGTCCCTTCACTTCAATTGCGTGACGGACGCTACCACCGTCGGCGAAGCTCTGCGTGGCGGAATCATCACGGTTGCAGCAGGCACAGTTGCGGGAATCCTGTTTGGCATCCTGCTGGCAACCATCTTTTCCTTCGTGGACAGCCGCAACCGGGAACTGCGCCAGCAGCTTCAACGCGCCGTAAACCGCGGCGAATTGCAGGTGGTCTATCAACCCATCGTCGACCTGGCAACACGGCGTCTGGTGGGAGCAGAGGCGCTGGCACGCTGGACCGATGAGGAAGGGAATGCGGTTTCACCCGACGTTTTTGTGAGCACGGCTGAGGAACTCGGGTTCGTGGGAGGAATCACGAGAGTTGTGTTGCACCGTGCTTTGCGTGACTTCGCAAGAACCTTCCACCGTTGGCCCGCCTTTCATCTCAGCGTCAACGTGGCCGGGGCCGACCTTGTCGACCCCACGTTTCTGCCCATGCTGGTTGAATCTCTTCAACGGGCGAAGGCCAAGCCGAAGAATCTCATCATTGAGATCACTGAACGATCGGCCGCCAACGGCGAAGTGGCCATGGAGACCATCCGTGTCCTGCGCCGGCTGGGCCACAGGATCCATATCGACGACTTCGGCACCGGACATTCCAACCTGGACAAGCTGCTGTATCTCTACGCCGATACCATCAAGATCGACAAGGCCTTCACCAGGGTCATCGGCACCGAGTCGGTCGCCGCGGCCATTCTTCCCCAGATCCTGGCCATGGCCAAATCGCTCAATCTTGAAGTGGTTGTGGAAGGCATTGAAACCGACCAGCAAGCCGATTACTTTTCCCTGGTCCAGCAGAAGTTATACGGCCAGGGTTGGCTTTATGGCCGCCCTGTTTCGGCCCAGGAATTTCATGCCCTTCTCCGCCATGGCTTGCCGGTCATGCCTGTCACGGAATCCGTCGCCATCCTGGAACCCGCCGGCGTCCCGGAACCCGTCGGCGCCATCGACGGGAACTCAGGGGAAATATTTCTTGTGGACTCCCGCGCACCTCGACCCCTCCGCAATGTCAGTTAGCGTGGTGTCTCAGAAGTTCGCATCATAATTGCTCTGTCATCTTGAGCGAAGTCCGCCGAGGCGGACGGAATCGAAAGATCTGCGGTTGCTCTTCGGGGCTTATGTCATGAACTTCTGAGACACCACACTAGCCCCAACGCGGGATTCAGCCGGCTCGCCGGTTCGCGTCGTCTCGCTGACTCGCTAACTTGCCGTCATCGCCCAATCGGAATAATCGGCGCAACCGGAATGATCAGCAACCGGAATAACCAGCGCGCTAGCGTATTCGCGCTGACTCGCTGGCCGGGTGCCCAAGACCCCTCGCATTCCCCAGCGCACTCGCTCCCGGAGGGAGCGCAGAAGTTAGCCCAGGACGAAGTCCTGGGAACAGAACGCAAAAAAATTCCCAGCCCCGTAGGCGCGACAGAACCGCAGGAGGCGATTTCGACCGAGCAACTAAAAAGTCAGAAGCCCAAATTCGCCTGTTTCTTGCTGGGAGCGTCGATGAGTGCTTTGGCGATCTTGCGCTCACTGACGCCCCGTAGGAGATCGCAAGACCGAAATCCGTTTGCCGGGGCTTAACTGGTACTGCCTTCTATGAGTGGTCTGAACTATGCTGTAGGAAACAACCAATCGTGGGACGTGATCAGTTTCCAGAGATTTGAGCGGAAGGCGTTTTCGAATGGCTTATGATTTCACAACTCTTTCGCCGGAAGACTTCGAAGATCTCGTGGCTGATCTCCTAGCGCGCGATTGGAGTGTTAGGGTCGAAACATTCAAGAGGGGTAAGGACAATGGGATTGATCTCCGCCACACCCGCGTTTTAGACCCGCCTGGGACCACAATCGTGCAGTGCAAGCGCTACGCGCCACACAAGTCCACGGACCTCCTACGGGCTGTGAAGATGGAGAAGGAGAAAATTGATGCTCTGCGGCCCGCTCGATACGTTTTAGCGACTTCCGTTCCGCTTTCGCCGGACAACAAGGACGCCCTTATGTCGGAATTGCATCCTTGGTGCAGAACTACGAGTGACATCTACGGAGCATCGGAATTGAACGGCCTCCTCAGAAAATTTCCGGAAATTGAGAGAGGACATTTCAAACTTTGGATTGCCAGCACGGCCGTGCTTGAGAGGGTTCTACACGCAAGCATCTTCAATATTACTCAAGCCACCGTAGGTTCGATAAAGGCTCAACTGAGCCGCATAGTAATGCACCCAGGTTTCGACCGTGCGCTGTCGCTTCTGCGCGAGGAACATCATGTCCTTATCGTCGGGAATCCTGGCATCGGAAAAACCACCTTGGCGAGGATGTTGCTCTGCCATTACTTGAAAGAAGACTTCGAACCTCTCTGCGTTGTAGGAGACATCCGAGATGCCTGGAGTCTTATTCATAACCCAGAAGTTTCAGATCGCAAATTCGTTATTTTGTATGACGATTTTCTCGGCCGGCTCCAGTTCGATTCGCTCCGCTTTGCAAAAAACGAAGAGTTTTCGCTGATGGAATTCTTAGATAAAGTTCGCCACTCTCCCAACCTCCGATTCATATTCTCAACGCGAGAGTACATTCTCGCCGATGCCCAGCGCGTCCACGGTGCATTCGCCGCCCGTGCTAACGAGATTCTGAAATGCACGCTGAGACTCGAAGATTATTCCAAGACCCATCGGGCGAAGATACTCTTCAATCATCTATATTTCTCGGATTTGCCGGATAGCCGCCTTTCCCGGCTCGTGGAAAGCCGGGCCTACAAGGTGATCGTCGAACATACACACTTTAGCCCGCGAATCGTCGAAACTGTCAGTGCCTTTGCGAACAGTCGCGCCATGACAGATGACGAATATGTTCGATTCGTTCAACGCGAATTCGACAATCCCGCAGGAATTTGGGAACATCCCTTCCGTAATGACATCAGCCCAGTCGCGAGGGCGATCCTGACGGTTTTATGGACGTTCGGCGGCACCGCCGAACTCGAATCGCTGAAAGTCGCAGTAAAGCAGATGATCAACGCGGAAGGGGACCAAGAGTCTGAGCTTCACTTCTTGGACGCAATCCGTCAACTTGACGGAAATTTCATCTCCACAAATCGTTACCCAGGGATGTCGGCACGGGAAGGAAATTACATTGTGGTGCAATTTAGCAACCCTTCAGTTGAAGAATTTGTTGACGGCTTCCTGGAAAGCGATGTCACATGGATCAAGCGGCTGCTCCAGTCGATTGTCTGCTTTCCCCAGGTTAGCAAGATCACCACGCAGGCCTCGAGCCAAGGCAGGCCACGCGCTTTCGCCGCACCTCTTTGGGCTTCCCTGCGGAATATCGCGTCTTCAGCCGAACATATACCCGGGGGCCATCTGATTAACTACAGGCCTTATCGCGAACCTTCACGTCAGGTCTGGGATACCGGCAGTGCGAATCCGCCAGCTCAAACACTCTTACGGCTCCATATAGATAAAGAAGTAGGACTGAATGATGATCTCTTTCTGGAGTTGCGGAATAGAGTTCTTACTACAGATGGGTGGCGCACTCTCATTCCTGGCATGGAACACGATTTCTTCAGATCGCATGACATCAAAAGCCTCCATGAGTGGGTAATGCGGGATAGCGCTTGGCCCCTCGACGTGAAGGCCGTCTGCCATTCCGCGTTTCGGGGAGCTGTTGTCCTCATACTCACCGACGAAGATGATATTTGGACTGGTTCTGCCGCTTCACTTCGCAGCCTCGCCGAAGTCATTTCGACCGCTGGGACTCCTTTAACTTCGCTTGAAAAGGAGGCGTTTCTCGCAGCCGGAAAACTTGCTTCCGAGTCGGTTGTTGAAAACGCAGAAACGGAAGATGAACCACAAGATGAGGCCGGAGAGCTTCAGAAGCTCGGGAAGATATGCGGCCTCAATTTCGAAAGTGAAATTGCAGAACTCGAATCCCGTGCAGATGAGCTTACTGGACGCAGGGACCGCGGAGACAACTACGACCACGAGTCGCGATACCCCTCCAAATCGACTATTGACGACCATTTTGACGTGGATTCGCTCTTCGCGGGCCTATTGGACCGGTGAACGAGATAGGGGCCTGAGAGCGACTAGGCCTCCGCTCACTTGATCCTCTCGAGAGAGATCCTTACCGAAAAGTGGGCTCGTGTCCATCCATCCCATCCTCAACTGGCGATAACAGGGCATTGCACTCATTGAGCTTTGCCTGGAACAAGAAGATCGCATGAGTGATTGAGAATCGGGCGATTCGGCAGCATTCACGTGCAGAATTTATCCCCCCTTTGGCGCACAATAAATCGAGCCACACTCCGGAGAAGCGCGCATCCAGCCCTCGTCCGGGCAGCTAGAATTGCTAAACTCTTTTTATCGACTATTTTGGCCTCTAACTCATTATTCATCAGCCGGCTGGAGGCAATGATCGCGAGCTAAGTCGAAGAGAATAAACCACTTTAGCGCTCAAAAGGGGGGTGGGGGTAGCCCCCTTTTCGGTCGGCCCCTTTCAGGCCGGCCCCCTTCCGGCCGGTAAAGATAAAAATCCATGGGCGCCCAATCGGCGCGCGCTGACTTGCTGACTCGCTGACTTGCTGACTCGCTGACTGGCTGCCCCGCTTCCCCCGCTACACTCAATCCATGGGCTTCCGCGACTTCCTCGGCAATACGGTCACGATCACGCACCTGCGTGAGAGCGTGCGTGCCGGGCGCTTTCCGCACTCCCTGATCCTCGCCGGGCCGCGTGGCTCGGGCAAATACACGCTCGCGCTCATGCTCGCCAAGGTCGTCAACTGTCTCGACCCCGTCGAATCCGACGGCCTTCCCGATTTCTGCGGCCGCTGCTCGAACTGCACCCGCATCGCCGAAGCCAAAAATCTCGAAGAACGCGTCGCCGAAGCCATCGAGGCGCGCGAGGACCTGCGCGAAACCGACAGGCGCGAGACGCGCATCATGGTCCAGACGCATCCCGACGTGCTCATCATTCCGCCCGATCCGCCGCAGCTCCTCATCAAGCTCGGCCAGGTGCGCCAGGCAATTCACGCCGCCTACTACCGCCCGCCCATCGAGGCGAAGCGCGCCTTCACCATCTTCACCTGTTCTGCTTTTATGAAAGAAGCAGCCAACAGCCTGCTCAAGCTGCTGGAAGAGCCGCCCGATCACACCTCGCTCATCCTGCTCACGGAAAATCCCCAGGAGCTGCTGCCCACCATCCGCTCGCGCGCCGTCGTGCACCGGCTCGGCGCCCTGCCCGCGCCGCAGATTGAAGCACTGCTCGCCGAGCGCCGTCCGGAACTGAAAGCCAAAGACCGCGCGCTCGTTGCACGCCTCGCCGAGGGCGCCGTCGGACGCGCATTCTCGCTCGACCTTGAAAGTTATCTCGCCAGTCGTCACGACGCGCTCATCATTCTGCGCACCGCGCTGCGCGACCGCGGCACGTCGCCCGGCGCGTTGATCGACCACTCGCTCGCGCAGGAGCCCGGCTACTCTGAGCTCTTCCACGCCACGGAATCCTATCGCGGCGGAGCTGACGGTCAGGAAAAAACCATCCACCTGCTGCGCGCGCTCGGCAGTTTATTTGAGGATCTCCTCATGGTCGTCGCCGGCACTCCTTCGCTGGTGCGCAATCTCGATCTCGCCGATACGCTCAATCGATTTGCTGAAGGCTTGTCCGTCGACTGGATCGACGGCGCCGCGCGCGCTCTCGTTCAGGTGGAGCAAGGCATGCGCCGCAACCTGCTGCGCTCGCTTTCGATCGACGCCATGGCCCTCGGCATCCCCGCTGGGCGCTAAGAAAAGCGCGCTGAAAGTAGCCT